>Ga0116226_10006173_pt1 | contig 10750 bp, 5 predicted proteins | sample S1TSphfallax_FD_89692 | JGI IMG/M metagenome (GOLD analysis project Ga0116226, IMG submission 89692) | Host-associated microbial communities from peat moss isolated from Minnesota, USA - S1T2_Fa - Sphagnum fallax MG | ecosystem: Host-associated > Plants > Peat moss > Unclassified | place: USA...
AGCTGCTGCAGCTCCTCGCCCTGCAAGTTCCAAAAAAAAGAGCTTTCAAGGTTGTGCACTCTGCAACTTCTAGCTGATCAGAATTCCAAAATATCTTATAATTTTAAGCTTGTCTTACAAATTCCTTATCAGCTGATCATTTCTGCATTTCTGGAACTTAAACAATATTAATATATATATCTAGTCGCTGCACTAGGCACGCATTCTAAGCTCTGGAGCTCCAAAAAATATCGAGAATGATGATCAGGGAGCTGATGATCCGAATATATTATATGTACATCTCGCTAGCTGGTAGTTATAATATTATAGACCTCATCATTTGTGCTCTATATTTGTAGGAGTTATAAACTGCTTCAGGTCGCAGATTGGATCTGATGATCAAGTTTTTGTTTTGAGAAGCAGCTGCTGCACGTTCCATATTGTGATCTAGTGTTTGAACTCATATCCATCTCAAGGATGTTGGGTGCAGCAGGGGATTATGAAGAATATTATGTTGTTTAACAGATTTAAGTGATCCGCAGAGTTGACAGTGAAATCTGTAGTTGGGATTGCGTGCGCAGTTAATTAGAGGGGTCTAGTATAGATGCAGTTTCAGTATAAGAGCGAGTTGCACTTGAGGGGGGTTGGTCTGACTTATAATGCGATTCAGGGAACACCAGGACTGCAAGAGAGAATAATCCAGTGTTCTTGTGAAAGATTCAGCCGAGTCGAATTTTGCAGTCGCACGAATTTTTATTGGAAATCAGCCTTAATTCGTACTGGAAGCTGCATTGAAAAGCTTGAAGTTTTGCGATCATATAGGCCATTACTTCTTTCTCGTTCAAGTACTTCCGGTTTGAGCTCCCGCGCGGTGATCACAATCAGCAATGAATGAAGACATCATGTGTGAACAGTACTAGAAAAGATGTCAACTGCGTGGAAATGGATTCTTCCACCTTGCTTTCTTGAAAGGAGAATGAAGGTTCAACGAGCTGCAGGGCTGATCAGGATTTCGCGGGGAATGGCTCTCTGCTGCATAGGCCTATTCCTTTTCCTCCTGATAACATTTCCGCTGCTATCCTTTGCAGGACGACGTGATCCTCGTAAGTAATGTAGTTGCACTCGTGTATGGCCAATCCTGTCCAGAGTGATCAAACTCGGAATTTTTCATGTCTTCTGGCACTGTGACACATATAAGCGGCCGACCCGACCGGGTTCATGGATCTGTAGTCGAGTGCAGGACTGCTAGATTGAAATCGCTTTTGGTGACTGTCGATGAGCGATGCATATGCAAGAAATCTTTACAGGACCTTCATGAATCCTGGCGTCCATCTATGCTTTAGCACGGCTCTGTACCATTGTATAATAGTTCTATCTCCGGTTAGATGCAGAAATTAGCTCTTGACGAATGTCTGTGAATCGGCTGTATGAGCTTGTAGGTACAACAGGATATGAATCAAGCGCAGCGGGAGCAGTTGAGGTCATTGCTAGTCGGTCAGTTGAGCAAATTGCAGTCGCAGCTGAAGAGAGAATGATGCATTACCCTCACAAGCTGCAGGTACAGCTTCCATCCTCATGTGTCAGCTTGATCCACCAGCTGCAGTAGCTGCCATGAACATTAGTACCGACTAATTTTCCATCTTCCTTGACGTTTTAATTGCCATGATCTTGTCTGCAGAATGGAATCCGCCGATCTGATTTCATGGTCTGGAAAGAGAAACAGCAGCCTGTTCATGGAGAAATCATGCATGCGCACAGAAGGGTGCTAGTGGGTTCCTCTGCTCCTACATGTCGAGGAAGCTGTGGTCTTTGTCAGCCTTGTCAACCAGTCCATGTCGTGGTTGGGGTTCCTCATGTAGCGATTACACAGCAAGAATACTACCCAGAGGTCTGGAGATGTGCGTGTGGGAACATGCTTTACATCCCTTAAGCTCCACAGCTGCTTGATAGAAACGACCATTCCATCCAGGTTGCAGATCGAACCAATTTTCTTGAATCCATGATCTGTTGCTTACAATAGCAGGTACTAGAACTTCGAAGCACTAGAGAGCGATCACGGTCGACTTTGCGTACCATAGAAGAGGTTTGCAGATCATGTTACAGCTCCTCACGTTGCAGCACCTTCTGGAAAGTGGCCTCAGCAGAAGAGTACTCCCGATCACCGCTTTATACAACAATTTATTATAATACTTCATGTCACTGAACCAATCCAGCAGATTAATTGGTGAAATTGTTAATAAAATGTAGTGAGCAAATCAGGTACACTTCAGATCTAGAGTTTAGCAGTACAAGAGACGGTAGATTCAGTTAGGAAGTACGAAGTTCCATGAGATACAAAAAATGTCAAGCTTTCAGCAGAACATGATGCATGATGTCTGATTGCCAGAGCTCAAAATCCTGCAAGCTCAGTGCTCTAGAATTTATCATATTTAGCAAAACTCTATAGCCATTTGATCTGTTCCGGAATCCATTATCGAGGTTGCCGGAGATGGTCAGCTGCACTATAAATTCAATTCTGATAACAAAGCTCAGGCTGCACCATGTGAGTTTGAGAAGCTATGCATCGTTCCTTACAATACACCATCCAGATTGGAAAACCGAGCGCCCCAGTCGACAATATTGTTATAAATGCTAAAGCATAAATGGAGGTAATACTTTTTGGTTAGTGTTTTGCTGCGAAGATGTTGAAACTTCACCTGCTGCTGGAATTGTTATGCAACTGATAGCTAGAGCGTGATCTCACGAGAAGTCTAGCATTGAATGCTGCAACTTCACCGCGTCCAGGTCGGCATGCACTTGAACTTTCTCAATGTTTGAATTGGAAGGTTGTCCGGCCAGTAGTGTCTTCCTGAAATCAGAGTTTATTTGCATCCAATATCATTCCTTCACGTCGAATCACGAAGCAGATTGTAAAATTCCAGATTTGCTGCTTCAGATCTAGCAATTTTTTGTGCAATGATGTCTCCATAATTTTAGCAGTCGACGCTCGATGACCCTCCGCCAATACATAGAGATGGGCAGAATCCAGATCAGGTGTTCTAAGTGTTGACTAGGCCACCTACGAATATCGAATCTAATTGCAACGCAATGAAGGCAATAATTATATCGAGCCCATCGATCGGCGACTAATTAAACGATTTCAGGCACACACAGACATGCTATAACCGCTGATTAGCATGCGAGTGATCTGATAACGTCAACGACTTGTTGTCTCCTCTCAACTGGTTGTCTGCAATGATATTGCAGTCTCATCAGCCATTCATGGCAACCTGCGTTTCACTAGTATCATAATATTAATCAAGGATGCAATACTAGACTAGTAAAGTCCACTGTCCAACTTCCAAGCATTGCCTCATATAACAGGACGGCGACAATTAACGATAGGGAATATAATTTACAGATCATGCATTGCGTGCCAGAGTACAGAGAAGAATGATACGTGCACTGCAGTATAACATTTTGATATGAATATCACAAGCTGCTAGCTGTGATCTGGATGACCAGCTTCTCTAGCTGCTCCTCCAGTACCTTGATCTTACAAGTCCCAAACCCACTCCAACCTACTGATCGGTCTATATTGTATCCGCCTGCACAAGGGTTTCAGTAATTGGGTTCCCCACAGGCACGCCAGAAATTAAGTGTGCCGAAAAACTTGCGATTTGAGATCAAATTAACGACAAACCTTTTTAGGATGGGACCATCAAGAAAAACTTGAATTTCCCCAATGCAAACATGAAATGGTTTGTTTGACAATGGGAAAATACAATGATCCCCCCTATTTCACAATGGGAAAATTTGAATGAAACATTGAAATATTGTTCCCACAATTCCCTTGGAGAGTTTTCCCTGTGTTTTGTTAATTCAATTCAATTTTTTAGAGGTTTCCATTCTTTTCCCTATAGGGAATGCCAAAAACGTTTGCTGTCGCGTTGGAATTCTGCAAATCTTTATTAATTGTAAATCTAGCTAGTCTCCTCGCGGCGAGCCCTCTGCATCAATCGGTTGAATTGGTCACGACGTGATTTCGTAATTTCCTTTGAAGCTAGTGTGCAGTACACCTCGATTCTTATAAAATGCCGATCAACTGAGCTCGAGCTACCCAGCTACTACTATACTACTGCAATATGACCATGACTAGTTCTCTGCTCCAGTAGACTAGGTCCTTGAAAGAAAGTAAAATGTCTCTCAGAACTTTTCAGATCAGCACCGACCCAACACAAGACTACACACTAACTGCTGGTTGCAGAGGATCAGTCCTAGATCATGTGCCATACAAGGAAGCGAACAGAACGGCCGACCCCTGTAATTAACGATTGAGAAACCATCCGACAAGTTAACGCGCAGCTACCCTCAGAGTTGATCAAATTTCAAGGTACTGGAGAACGCGCGCCATGGGTGGCTGATTCTGCCAGGCAAACGGTCACCAGGGGAGTCCAGCAGGGCGACCCTAGTGGCCGCAGCTGGCTTGGCAGACTTGGCCATTGAGGCCATGGCTTCTAGGGTTTATTAAGCCGTTTTCCAGGCTCATCTATATGGCCAAATCAGTCTGCCTTTACTGATTCTGCTACCCTCCTCCCACCTTCCCCCACCCTACCCACTGTGGGCGTACGTGCTTTGAAACGCAATAGAGCAGGCCACCCGGGGCAGATTCTGGTTCTCAGTGTGCCCCTGGGCTTGCCCACTGACTTGCTGGGAACTGCAATTTGTATTGGGCGGCCTGCTCTCTAGTACCTAAATCCAAATAGGTTTCTGGCTACCCATTGAGGCCAAATTTGAAAAATTCATGTTCGTCCTAAAAAGGAAGATGATCGCCTAGGGCAAGTGCAACTTTTCTCTCGTCGGCAGAATTTTGGTTGCCAATCAAGTATTGCTTTCTTCAATGTGGTACCTAGCGGTTTACTAGAACCCCAATCCGAGGATGTGCAACCAGATCAGAAGAGTGGTACGAAACTTCATATGGGAAAAGGCCTCTAACACACGAGACAAAGTCAAATGGGATTTTCTTACACTCCCCTTGTCTAGCGGTGGCCTAGGGATCATACACCCCAAGGCACAATCCGAAGCGCTCCTTGCCAAACTTCTGGTGAAAAGACTTGCCCTAAGAGGAGAACCCTGGAAAAAGATTTTGAAGCACCGAGAAGATCAGGTCCATCTTTCGGTGCACGACAAAAGGCCAAACATCCCAGACATAAACTAGTTCTTTGCCGCCCCCAAGCTCAAACAAACGAAATGTTCATTTTGGAAAAGCATCCTTGGCTCTTGGCTTAACGTAAGAGTTGGTCTAGCAAAGTTCGAACTTGCATCCCACGCAGAGGTTCTCAGATAGCCCATTTTCATCAACCTTTTCATCCTCAACACGACCGGTCACCCCTTGGGAGTATGTGGTATCACCCCTTGGGAGTATGTGGTATCAGTGAAAGACGTGCCATTGTCAATTCTAATTGCACTAGAATCAAAGATCTTTAGGACCTGGAGGGCAAGGCATGGAAAAGCCTCCAGGCCTTCCGGATGACCTACCACACCACCAATAGGAATAGCAGAGAAATCATCATAGCGAATATCCCATGGAATCCCGTAACTTACATTAATTGCTTTTAGGTAGGGGACTTGATCAGCAAAAGCGTCTCCAGAAACAGCATCGTTCTAGCATGGGTGTACCATGTAACCGGGGTCACCCCCAACACCAGTGCAAACTGTAGAATTCTAGAGGGTCACCTCCACTGGTCTCATTAGATTTGTGAACTTCCAGGTGATAACCCTCTCCCCTGAAGGTTATCACCCGATCAAGGTTTTCTCCCAAGAAAGACACGGAGCCGTGCTTAGAGTTGCTAAGGAACTCCTATCACTCACCAAGCCCCCCCTATTTTGGATTTTTGAATTTGGTTTCATTGATGGGCTTCCTTGGGACCTAGGAGAATGGCATTGGCAGGCCTCCTCCAAAATGGGGGACTCTCCATTCTTTGGCTACTTCGCAAAGCAAGGCTACCGAAACGTAAAGAAACCCACCTAGAGTGCGAACATCTCCTCCTTCATTCAAAGGTTAAACTTTCAGAACTCCATCGTCACGCAAGTTATGGCCAGAATTTAGCATAACTCCCGACCCTGGAAGGTTGGCACTCTCATATGGCTCACCCTAAATTGGGGCCTTCCAATAGGCACTTGGCTGCAATGCATGGGGATCCTCCCCATGTGCAAGGTTTGCACGGAGGAGGCCCCCGAATCCCCTCAACATTGTCTTCTCAAGTGTCCTTTCGCCAAACGGGCTTGGGAGGCCTTCTATTACATTTGGGAAAAATGGGAAGCACCCAATGACGTCACTTTGTTTTGGCCATTCGTCATGTTGGGTGAAGCCATCTTCGAGAGAAAAGATGACCCCCCCGGGGTCCAAGGGTACCATGTAGGGGGCTTCTCCTACGTCAGACAACCGCTTGACATCCTTCGTAGCTTCATCCTGTACTTCATTTGGTCGGAGAGATGTCGAAAGCATTTCGATAACCAGTATTCCTCTAGGAAAGTCCTTTAGCAAGCTTGGGTGGCTACTATTGAAGTTGGGATGGCCACTTGGAAGGCCATTAACTCCCTATGGTCCATTCGGGAACCTAGTATCCAAACTAGGATTGATCAGGCCTTTAGGGTGGAATGGTGTCACTTAAACATCTTTGGGGATGATTGCGCCACCATCGTGTGGCGCTTCTTGCTTCCCTTGTACTTCTTGAATTTCTTTAATGAATGATAGGGCTGTTGCTTCCCTCCCCTTCTTGGGGTTTTCCTTTTAGTATTTTAAAGTCAGGGCTTGTCAATTCAACCTTTTTTCACACTTTATTGCAGCAGAATCAACCCAACTTGTCGATTTTGTGGTTGACACATTTGTAATGTTCCCCTCATTTACCCTCATAGTCTTCGATGTTCCAACAATGTTCCCTGCCTTAGATGTCATAGAACAAGCTACAAGAGGAGATTTTTCCAAGTGCACACATGCAAGGCTTGCCTAGTGCATGACATGGTAGAATATGCCATCTACAGCCCACTCTTTAGTACTCAAATAGTGGGTTCCGTATGTTCAAAAGTTAGGGGAACTCCCTAAGTAGCAATGTTCTTTTTGATTGCCAATAAGGCATGGAGAATTCAATAAGATTATATAAATGTAAAGTCTATGTAAATAATTTAGTTTAGGCCTACAATGATGGGGTTTCCAAAACTTGGCAACTTGTGCACCATAGCCATTGCAACCTCCTCTTCCTTCTCAATGTGTTCATTTCATGAACAAAGATTGAACTTGGTGTCTTTTCGTGCTATCTATTTTGTTGTTATCATCATTGTCATGTCTTTATTTATGATCCCTAATGTGTGTGTGTGTTCATCATCTTCTTGGTCAACTTGGTGGAATAGCAATTTTCTCATGGTCAACAAGAAATCATCTAAAAGGCCTAGAGAAACAAAGTACTTGGAGCATTATTATTTTCATCCTCTTTTCTCTTGTTTTGTTCCTCCCCTCCTTTTGGTTTGTGTGTTTTATTTGTGTGTGCCTTCTTCCTCCCCTTTTTCTTCTAGACCTTTTTATGATTTGTCTTGTTTGTGTGTGTGCAAGCACGAAATAACAAAGTGAGGAATGCTCATATGTCACCATTGCCATTTTTTTTTTAGTCAAATGAGCATCACCTTCTTCTTTTAGTCTGTGTTGGACTTTTCTATGTTTGTGTGTGTGATTTTTTGGTTTGGTAATTTTAGTTGTTTGACTCTTGTTGCATGTGTGTGTCATTCATTGTAGCATGTTTATGTGTGAAAGCATGGAGCAATAGAGTGAAGATCATTCTTGTGTCATCGTTGTAATCATTTTCTTCTTTTCTCTCTTTATGTGATCATTACTTTCTTTTAATCTATGTTGGTCATCTATATTTTTATGTTGCTCTTATCTTGCCATGTGTGTTTAGGTATCATTCATTATGGTGTTAATTAATGTGTGTTTCTCTGTATGTGGAAACACATATGAAGAGCAAGGAACATTTTTATGTCATCATCATTGTGTTTTTATTCAAATGAATGTCTTTTTTTGGGTTTGTGTGTGTCGTGTTTATCACATTCATCTTACTATCCATGCATTTATTTTTTCATCCCTTTGTTTTGTTGTGTGTGTTAAGGTAAATTATGTGCGTTTGTGTGTGCATGCATCAAAAAACAAGGAACATAAAACATTCTTTTGTTACCATCATTGTTAATTGTTTAAGTGAACCTTTTATGGTGCTTTTTAGTTTGGTTTTTTGTTATGTATTGAAAAATGTCTAATTTTTCTTCTCACTATCATTATTTTTTCTTTCAATTTTTATATTAAAGGCACTATTTTTCCCCCCCAAAAAAAGAAGTTGAATTCTCATATTTGATTCGTATAAGATTCAAATTGGCATTTCTTACCTACCAACATAGATATTCACCCAAGATTGGTAGCAACCTCATAAGGAGGTCCACTCAAATGATACAAGGAACCAATTAGGTGAAGGACATTATTAACAAGGTTGTGGTTAATACTTGAAAGAGGGGCAAGTGGCCAACACTTATTGTGGCTGATCATAATAAATATCTTTCTTAATTGGTCCATCAATCATAACGTTTAAAAAAAATTCATAATCTAACAAATTGTATTCTAAGTTGACCTCTAAATGGTGTAAGATGAATTTAGGGGGGATTGCCCAATACATTTAGGGGTTAAGTATCTAAATGGTTTCTAAGGATGAATTGGCATGATATGGATTGAAGCAAAGTGAAGTTCTTAATATTTCCAATATATAAAGGCATCTACATGAATTTCAACCAAAATTTAACATAATTGCAACCAAATTATCAAACACAAAATCAATTTTTTAACTTCCTTTAGGAGAGTTGAACTTGCAAATTTAACAAGCCTTATAACCTTATTCAATTCATCCTTTTAAGTCAAGAAATGACCACACCACTAACATGACAAATATATCCACATGAGCATATAAGTATCAAATCTTGGAGAGTGTTGAGCGATTCACTTTGCCCATGTTGATATCGCAATGGGGAAAAAAAGAAAGAAAAAGAACCAAACCAAACCAAAAAAGTAAGAAAACAAAGAATAGCCTTAAAACTACAAATAGCAACTTAATCTTATTTAGTTGGTGATTTAACCAACTCCTGGAGTCCCATTTCAATCCCTATAGTTCTTATCATGTGAGTGTACAATTCCACAAACCATAGCTTGGAAATCTTTACTATGTGAGTTGCTCCCACAAAATCTACCAATCTAAGGAGGATTTCACACTTGAATTTAATCTCTCTTTCAATCTAAATCTGAATTGCCATGCAACAACACCACAACAACAACAGAATGCAAAAAAAGACAAAGCATACACAAGGTAGCTGAAACAACAAATAAAAGTGCACAATTTAGCACTTTCAAGAAACCTTACTCTTTTTTAATGCTTCAAGATGAGGTCTGTCAATATGAAAGACCAGATCCAATGCTTTCTGACCCATGCGGTTAAACTTTTTCCCTTGCTCACTTGGGCCCACTCACTAGTCTCATTACCCATGGATTTCATAAACTCATCTTCAGACCTCAAATTTGAATCCTTCACCGTATTCATCTTAGCAGAGTTCTTTGGGTCTCCAGTTTTGTTCTCCTGTTTTACATGACTTGCTTTTTTAGGTGTTTGTTGACCTAAGTTTTGTACTTGACTTTGATCTTATTTTCTATCCAATTCTGGAACTGAATGATCTTGTGTAGTAGTCGGACAACCATTTTCCAGAAAGTAGATAAAATCGAGTGACACACCATTGGTGGTGCCAACAGAAAGTGGGTCCTGAACAAGTGGTACATCAAATAGCTCCTTCTCTGACACAGGATTCTCATTCATGAGAAGATTCTCCATAAGTGTAGCTGCTTTATATATTTTCTTTCATGCAACCCATGAAGCACCACTGACCTGAACTCAGGTGACAACTATTTAAGTCACTAAAATCATCCTATGATCTCACTGGAAAAGTAGACTACCTGCCACCAATGTGACAGTGTAGAAGAAACGAGAGCAACAGGCTGGGTTTTAGATGTTTGGTGTAGACTGAGAAACAAACCAGGTTTACAGATCACCTTTGTGGGTTTAAAGGAGAGCATTTTGTAATTTTGGTTTCAACAATTGAGAACAAGGATTTTGGGTTAAGTAAGCTGAGGGGACTTGTAATGATCAGAAAGAAGGGTTTGGGGATTCATGTTTCACAGACAGAGAAACTTACTCATAGTTCTTTGAAACAGCTGCTTTTGCCAACTGAAAGGAAGGAAGCATTCACTGCACAAGAGCCACCTTACGTTACGAGCAGCTTTGACCATTGGTGCCTTCAATCGAAATGGAATCCACAGATATCAAATCCACCTGAAACCCACTTTCCACAGTTGTCCTTACTCTTTGTGCATTCCCACACTGATATCAAGCCTAACAACACTACCATTACCATGCTAGAGGTGATTGTACACACATAAGAAAATTGTTGCGCAGGCAGCAAGGGTGTTGGACGTCAGAGCATTCCTCTCAAGCAGAAATGGAATGCTTGTTCTGTGAAGAATTATATTCTGCTTGAGTAGAACCATTGCTTCACAGAACAAGAAGCATTCCACTACAAAGCCAGATTTAGTCTCACAGGGTTCATACAATTTCCCAATGTGGTCCTGCAGGTGGGTTTTGCGAAGCACACACAGAGGGATCAAGGATCCTCCCACATCTATAGAACGGCAAGAGAAACATCACTGTGGTCTTGC
>Ga0116226_10006175_pt1 | contig 10749 bp, 7 predicted proteins | sample S1TSphfallax_FD_89692 | JGI IMG/M metagenome (GOLD analysis project Ga0116226, IMG submission 89692) | Host-associated microbial communities from peat moss isolated from Minnesota, USA - S1T2_Fa - Sphagnum fallax MG | ecosystem: Host-associated > Plants > Peat moss > Unclassified | place: USA...
CAAAGGTGGCAAATCATTCCGTCCAACAGCTTGGGACCTCCGACCAGAATCCAGAATATCATCAACAATTAGTCCTTTTGGTCTAACCACTCTGGAGTATGTTGCCTTCAATACCTTAGGCAGAGCCAGATTAGTCCACCAGAGTCGTGGACGATGGGCGCGTGAACCAACACTGGCTGCATCCAACAATACAGCTGATATTATATTTTATGTTATAATATCATAGGTTATTTATTTTATTTTAATTTATTTTTACCTTAGGTCATTATATTTTGTTTTAGATTATTTTAAGTTATTATACTTAGGATAAAATAATTTATAATAACTTAAAGTATAACTTGAAATAACATATATTAATTTAAAATAAAATAACTTAAGGTATAACCTAAAGTTAGTTGAATAATTTAATTTTAAATAACTTTAAAGCTTATAATAAACTAGTTAAGATACCTTAAGGTAAAATAACATATAACAATTTAGGGTACAATAATTTATAATAACCTATAATGACATAAAACATAAGTTAAAATAACTAAAGTAACTTAAAATAATATAGGGTATATCATAAAATAACATAGATAGAATGATTTTAAAAACAAAAAAAAACATATTTATTATTATAAATTACAATAGTGAATTATGTTAACTAGTAATGAAACATGATGTCTACATAGTGATATTATAATGAAATAACTTTTCACCAGGGTGAAATCAATAAAATGCAATGAAGTTATTTCACTTTTAAGGTCCCCTAGTGATTTAAATTAGTAAATTGCACCGCACTTCAGTAGTAGTGCTTTTAAAAGGAGTATCATTTTGGTCAAACAAACAAATCCTCCAAACTTTAATTCATAGTTACATAGATGGACCTCCATGGTTTAATCAAAAGGTATTAAATGTAAAAAACCTAACAAACATCATGCCTATGAATTATAAAATATCCTACAAGATTTCAAATAAAACATTAAATAATAATAAAAGAACACAAAAGACTAGAATGTGGTTAATAATACATTAAAAATTTAACATTTCATAATTTAATAATGAAAATCATGCAAAATTTGTTCATTTGGATAAAAGCACACTAAGGTGAAATATATTTTGGCATATGTGGAGTCCATATTAGTGTTAAAATAAAAGTCCATTTTACACTGTAGCAAAATATATTATATTACACAAGTCATATGGTAAGGTTAAGCAATTTTTAAAAAACTTTTGGACTTAATCAATTGTAGATAATTGTATAAAAAAATTAAAAAATGGGAAGTTGAATTATTAATCCAAATGAATAAAGGACTTTATATTTTAAAAATCTATATTTCGTTATAATTTCAATTTATGGTTTTCAAAATCTTTCAAAATTGTCTTCCTTTGTATCAATGGCATCACATTACTTTTTATGTCAAAAAAATCACTCAACTAAACATTCTAGTAAATATAATGAGTCCATAATCATATGATATGGATTGTGAGGCTAGGTTTTTGGCATTTCAAAAGTCAAATATGTTATGGCAATTCAAAATCTATTCATGAAATTCATACATTATTTTTTTGAGTCCTTTTCACATATTATTCATTTATATTATGTTCCATGCATGTGATTTGTAATCCAACAAGCTATGACATGATTATGTACTCCACCTTAATGTGCTTTCACCCATTCATAATTCGTACATTTTAAACATTGATATTAGGCATTGAAGACACAAATTTATAAGAAGATGCGAAATTTGTGTGACATTTGTTTATTCATATGCCAATACATTCATCTATGTGTCAAGCGTGTTTTCAACACATGATATTCATGTGTAAAATGTGTGAACCTATGAATGAACAAACTTTGCATAATTTTCATATGTTAAATTTGTGATGTAAATTTCATGTTGAAAATGAAAGGTAATAAAATCAACTAAGACCATCACACCAAAAGGCATAAAAACATTATAAGGGATAACTTAAGAAAATTTGAATAACATAATGAAAAGGGAAAAACAAATCTAGGAATAAATAGGTAAGCACGTTCAAGAATCATCAAATCAGTCCCTTAGAAATAGGTGATAATGTGAAGCAAGAAACCTAAGCATAGGAAGGACTATTGGCCACATAGATGTGGTGGAATTATGGACTAAAAGTTTTGTGGAGAAAAATGTAAAATGTTGATTTGCTTAGAGATGAATGTTAAACAAGTCCAATAAGAGAACATAAACAACACCTATCAAAAGATGGATGTAATGATGAAGATTGTTCACTTCAAGGTTTTTGATGAATGTCCATAAATACTCACCATCAAACAACTTGTTTAATTAAAACGACTATTGTCTTTTTCAACTACAATTGTAATTACAAGTTCATGTTAATGACTACATAGTTGTAAAAGATATTGTGGTGCCACATGGCATTATTGTTTTGTGACTATAGTTGATATCACAACTTGATGGTTTTTACAAAAATTTCAAAATTTCAAAAATGTATTTTGAATAATCTAGAATTAGGTAATAAAAAAATTCCATTCATTCTTGCAACTTTTGGTGAATTATAACAACTTATGATTGTGTGATGTTGACATGGCATGCCACATGGCAACAAGGTTGACTAGTAATCACAACATTCCATAACTTGTGGCACTAATTTTACATCATGATTCATGTCATTGATTTGATGAATTAATTTCATTTTATTATCTAGTTGAAAATATTGTTGTCCTTTGCAATTAATAATGATTTGGTCTTCCATGTGATGATGACATGCCATGCCATTTGGCAACAAGGTGTCACAAATTTTCATGGAAATCCATGATTTTTTGTGACACCATAAGCTTTTGTGTGTCTTGAATTTATGGCACTAATATCTATTATGGCATTCTGTATTTTTTTGTGTCATGAGGTTTTTGAAGTCATGAATTCACATGCATGTGTATGTGTATTAAACAATCTATTGTTAATTGTAATTATGACTACAATATTAATAATCGTTTTGAAAAAAATGACACATAACTCCTTGATTTTTTAACTACTTAACACATTAACTTAGGTTAACATACCTATTACATTAACCTATGTATGTAAGCTACTTAGTTAAAACCTACTTCATAATATAAGCTACCTTGTAAGTTATCTAATTAAACACAATAATTTTTTTACATTTAGCATGTTTAAATATACTTAAAATAAGTTACCCTACTAATAAGTTAACCTACATAGGCTTGCCTAGGTTCCTAGCTTTAGGTTTTTTGCCAAGTCAGCCTAGGTAGCTTCATTATAAAATATTTCATCAAGTTTGTAACCATTTCAAATTTGTGCAACTAGATGTGATTATGATGCGACTAAATGCAATTGAATGCGATTATGATGTGACTAGATGCAACTAAATGCGACTATGACGTGATAAAATGTGACATAATTATCTTAAATTTTTTTCTAGCCTAAGAATGCCTAGGTCAACCTAGGTTAAGTTAGTAATTAGTAGTATAGGTTGACAAACTAGTTCATCTTAAGTCAACATAGGAAGGTCTAGGTTTAAGCTAGGTTGGTAGGTAGTAGGTTAGTTGACCTAGGTCAATGTAAGGTGGCTAGGTTAATTCAAGGCTAAAACTTTTGAGCTTTTTAACTTTGTGTGAAATACAATTAATAATAAAAAAATGTGGTAGTGTAATGGATGAGGGTTTGAACCCCAAAGTGAAGGCGAGGGGCTCAAGTCCCCACTATTGCAACCTATGATACATAAGCCACTTGGCTTATGTTAAGTAGTAGCCTAATCTAGGCTTCTTGGGCTAGGAGTCCAACGTTTGTTTTTTATCTAAACCACCTAACTTAAGTTAAGTGGCATAGGTTGCCTAACATAGGTAGCTAGCCTAATTAGGTTGACTTTTGGCTATGCTATCTACATGGGTTAAATTAGGTTGACTTTTGGTCATGTGCAGTGATTCATAATGTGTTTGTAGATTTTTGACACATGTCATCCATCCATGAAGGCGTCTTTTGTAACACTTAATTGAATAAAATGACTAAGTTGAAATGGCATGCATTCTACACATCATACCAAGGTCATCGATGATATGGAATTTCAATATCAAGCCAAAATCAAAAAAAATCTAGTCGATAAGATGCTTGAGCTTTGCGACGACATGTCCTTTGCAACCAAATGTGTGAAATGACATGGGTTTAGCAACTCATGAATAACTAGTTGCATATGTCCTTATTGATTAGGACATAGTTACAAAGCTTAGTCGCAAAACCCAAGATATGTTGTTGTGGCACTTGGCCCTTCACATGGGAGTAACTTGCATGCACTATCCTTTCTCCCCCAATCTCTAATCTTCCATCAATAAAAAATTCTTTAATGTGGTGACCTATTGGTAGGGCATGAAGGTATTCTAGTCTAGCAATTCTACAATATAAATGAAAAGAAAATAATTATTGTGCAATTTGATTCTTTATATTTTTTTGGCCTTTACTACTCAATGCGGAAACTATTTCATTAGAATGGAAAAGGAATGTAAAAGCCAAACGTAAGCATGCCTACATGGTTGGAAAATTGAATAAAGTTAATTGGATCCACCTCAAACCCCAATAGTTATAGTGGAAACACTACCCCTTTGCTCCCAACATAGCCCTTCAATAATAACCAACTCGATTGTGTGATCAGTTAGGCTTACCCCATGTATAAGAAACAAAGGTGCATGAAAAGAATGCAACTTATGGATGTAGTCAAAAATCACAAAAGATGATTGGAAAATACAACAATGGCAACTTTGGAACAAGGAAACCACAAACATCAACTAATAATTGAACTACTATCACACAAGTTGCAAAATTTCCATCCAACAACCAACTAAAGAGTTGTTGCACTTTGGTCCTTACATGCACAATATGGGATTGGATGTTAAACACATAACATCCTGATGGTAATCAAGTGTTTGTCACCATGGCTGCCATCTTGCTTTGGGTCCAAACAACTTGCAAGAATTTATTTATTTCCCCTCCTTGCAACTATGACTAGCTTGCTTCTAAAATAGGAGAGAAAAATGAAGAGGAACAAGTTCTCAATCAAGAATACCACACATGCATGATTTATAAAACAATAATTGGCTTACAAGATTTAATCCTTGTATGAAAAAAATGGTAATTTATATGAAAAGTGTTGTTTAAACCCAAATCCCTTCACGGTTATATAAAGGTGTAGGGATTCATGCGTTGCTAAATCATGCCAATTCCCATACTTTTGTGACAATAATCTTCACAACATAAGCAAATAACCAAAACAATGTTCAATTGTGTTGCATTAATTTACTCTTCCTTCACCTACAATCTCATTCTTTTTCTTTTCTACACAAATGTTGCATTCATGATGACTATATAGTTCCGTGCTCCAATTCTAAAAACCTTGACTTCTGATTTTTTCAAAAAGGATTGAGAAACTTGAAGGAAGGAATCAAAGTATATACAAGGAAAATCATCCAAAAAAATGCTCTTGTCACTTTCAATTAATCCAACATCAACATGCAAAATCCAAACAATTTCCAAATCAAAGTGGCATCCCTCCAAAATTAGCCAAAATCATTGAAAACAAAGGAAAAACCAAAAAATGAACATGATGCACAACAACAAAAAAGAATTCCCATTCCCTTAAAGAAGATGCTTCTATAATTACATAATGAATGAAAAAAGAAAGCGTAATGGCTATAGTCACATAGGTACTTACAAGAATGGGCTTGCCAAAACTAGTGCGTTTTCACACAACGTGTAAAAAAAGGTTGGCTCTCTATCCCTTTCTCCCTCTATTTCCAACCTCCCTTTTGGTTTTTTTCCCCTTGTTCAAATTCGCAACAAAAATCACAATAGGAGTATCTAAATCCACATAAGCCTAAGTCCTTGTCTCCTTTTCTTCACCAATGAAGGGAAGATGAATGTGAAATAACCAAATACATTTTGGAAAAAAATAAAATCAAACAATTTGTCTTTTCATACATAATTTAATCAAAGTTGTGTCTTTTTGTATTTAAAAAAATTAGGGCACACAAATATACATGGTTCGAAGCATAGACTCTAGATAAATCCAAATAATAAAATGCATTACAAATATATTATGAACAATATAAAATGCATGGAAACATTGTGAACATTAATAACAAATTTGGATCTTGTACAAAATGTATTACCTTAAATGCCATATGAAGATTATTCAATTTCTATTTTTTTTTAAAAATTGAATATATATGTATATATATGTATATATCCAATTGTGTTTGTCTTAACATAATCATGAAAACATTATGAATTTTTATAAAATTCTTTTAATGTAGTTACAAATGTTGCAATAACAACATATTGGAATAGTCAATGGCATTTGCAAATTGAAATGAAAAAAAAGAATGTGAAAAATACCATTTTGAAAAAATATTTGATTTACATAACTCATACATATTTGAAAAAGTTATAAAAGAAACTCTAGAGAAGCATTAGTGCTAAACATATTGAATCTTGAACATATTATTGATGATGATTCAAAATCATTGACAATTGTTTTAGGATAAGGTTTTTCACCACTTCCATTATTTTGTGATGCACATTTTGAAAAATATAAAATTTCAACATTGTTGTCTTTTAGCCATTCAAGATCAACTTTTACATGTTCATATCAAAACATATTACAAGCTAAACTAACAAATGTTTATAATTAAAAAAAATATAACAAAAAAATATTTCAAAAAAAAATTTAATACTTTTTACATTATCTTTTGCATGTAGATTTGTATATGAAAACCAAATTATTAAAACGAATTTTCATAGCTAACAATGTGTCAAATATGTAAATTAAAAAAAGATGAAAATAAAATGCTTGTATAAATACATCCCTAGGTTTTATATATTATTTAAAAAAAGAAGTTTATACAATTATTAGACAACTTGGACCTTCACTTTTTTTTGTAACATTTATTACATGCATAAATAATTGGCCTATTATTATAAAACCATTCAAAGACTTGCATATTGAACATGTTCAAAATGTAAAAATAGAAAATGATGATTTATTAAACATCAAAACTTTTGTTAAAAACAATCCTATTACATGTGCATGTTATTACATGAACATGATACGAATTTTTTTAGTAACTTCTTAAAAACACCAATGTTTTGTTCAATGAAAAAAAAAGAAAAAATTCTATAACAAATTTTCAATTAGTAGGTTTAACAATTGATCATGGATAGTTATGGTTTAAATATGTTCCTAGGTTTGGAATTTCTACAAACAAAAAAATTGCAAATTTTGTTGATGAAAACTTAATACTTTATCAAAGTATTTTGAAAAGAAAAAATCAGAATAGTCAAATACATTAACACAAACAAACATGCTGAAAAACAAAAACCCAATTTGTTAATTCCAAACCACCAATGAAATACACAAAAATATTATCAATTTAGAAATGAAAAAACTATACCTCAAATTTTTATGAAATAACAACTCAAATTTTTAAAAAACTTGTTGACATGGGATTAGGTGCAAAAATATCATTAAATGATTTTCATTCATTTGAAATAAATGAACAAATTCATTTGATTATTATATAATTGACATTACGAAAACCAACATTGTTTTGATAATGTAAACCAAATGATATAGAAACAAATGTATTTAACATACATGTGAAGCTTTTGTGGGAAACAAATACAAAAGCATAATTTATTTCTAATTCATATGTTCTTGCAGCTTATTAAATTTCTTATTTAACAAAAGTAGATAAAATTTGTGACATGAGAAATATTATTCATATCAAATAAATGTAAATGGGAAGAAATTGAAACACTTGAAAAAATTAAAATATTAGGATATGAAATTTTAAATGCACAACAAATGTCTAGTGGTACATATATCAATGTCAATTTCATTATATCATTGCACAAGATCATTTCAACTTGTAAACACGTGTGAAGAACATGATAAATATTTTGTATTATTATCACAAAAAGTATTAAATAATTTATATTCAACTTCAAAATATAAATTCATTGCAAATCATTAATTGAAAAATAGAAAACATGATGAAAGCAAACATTAAATTGCCTTTGTTTAACAAAATTTGTTGCAAATTATGATATGAAGACATAAAAAAACATAAACATGGTAAGATTATTTGTTGAGTTTGATTTATTCTTTCATAAAGATCTATGAAAACCATTATAGATAGTTATTGATTTTATTTGAACCTTTCAATGGACCATAAATTGATTTAAAGGGTTAACATCTTGCATGGAAATATGTTTATGTAAATGCAAAAGATGACATTGAAAAAATATGAAGAAAATTTCTATGTAATATTAAATTTTAGATGAATATGGTGATGAATGGGATAATTTACAATCACAAGAATATAATGAAAATCATGAAATAAATATATTTGAAAATATGAATTTGTATGAAACAGTTCTTAATGCAAGTAATTCACAAAACAATAATATGTTTACAAATAACAAAGAAGTTGAACTATATCATTTAACATATGAACATTATTCAAAATTTTAAAAAAAGATTAAAAAGATTCATAATTTTTATCAATAAATAGTCCATGAACGCATACCATATGAAGAATTTTCATTGAACAAAAAAAACTTAATGATGAATGAATACTCATCATAGATGATATTTTATATTAAAAAATTAAATATCCTTTAAAATGTTTACACAATTTTCTAACGGGGGTGCAAATGCAAGACAAAAAATATCGACTAATGTGTATCATATAAGATATGTCAAAATATTATATAAAAGACATCCCAAATGCTAACCTTATAAGATGCAAAGTCATGAAATTAACATACACAAGAAAATTGAATTCAATGTCAATGGTATAACCATACATTTCACACTTGCCATTCCTTTAAAAAAGAAACTCAACAAACTTGAAGCATTATAAGATGAAAAAATGATAGCTTAATTAAAACGTATTATCAATTACGATTAATAGTAGTAGATGAAATATATTTAGCGAACAATAAAACATTGACATTCATTGCTCATAAATTATGCACAATAAAATAAATTCATAAATAATTTATGGGTGGTCTTGATCTTATAAGGAAATGTAGTTTTTACCAAGCTTTTCCAATTAAAAAATTATAGATTTATAGAAAAAATAAATGAATTCAATATTTTGAGAACCATGAAAATATAAAAGATTATCAATTAAAATAAATATGAAACAAAATAATTTTCATTTCATTAACATTTTGAATAGGTTTTCCAATTGCTTCATAAACAAATGAAAACATAAATTTCATCAATAATATTTGTTTAAAACCACCATCAATGCACAACACACTACCACATTCATTTTATATAAACCTTAAAATCACTACCCATAACAAAATATGGCCATGGAAATTCATTCTCAAATGGTTACCTAGTACACGTGATCTTCCTATCCTTTGCCCTGAAGTCATCTTACATCATTTCCTACAAATATGGTCGGAGACAATTGACACAAGTTAAAAGAGTTTTTTTTCAACTAGTAAATGACCCAACATGGTGAAAAGATACATATGATCAAATCTTATATCATTTGTGAAAATTCTACCTACACAACCAAGATGGCCAATCAATAAGGTGGCTTTGACAAGTTGGTCATTTACATTAGTCAAAACTTGAGTTATTGAATGAAAATTTTAAGGTGTGTTGTGGCATTGGGAAGTCATTTCCATTTATTTTTTCAAATGGTGTGCAAAAGAATATAAGATGCACCTACTTCATTAGGAAGTCAAGAATATAATATACTTAAAAATAAAAATGGGGTGCTTAAAATTATTATGAGAATATAATAAAAACATATTTAAAATATTTTTATTGGTAACAAAATATTCTTTTGATATTTAATTATTTCATAGTGCACTAGAAAATGTTTCTTTATCTCAAATGTTTCAAAAAATAGGTGCGCACATTGTAAGGATGTAGTATTACAAAAGGTTGAAAATGATGACAAGTAATATTAGGAATAAAATTTTCATGCAATCACTCAACATGCAACCAAGAAGGCCCATCTTTTTTTTTTCTTTTGGGGTTTTGATGGGGTTGGTGCGTGAGGTTCTTTTTTAGCATTTTGTGTAACACACCATGTTCCAAGTGATTCCCAATGGCTTTCCCAACATGTTCCTCAAAATGTTCACAATAGAACCACACTTTTATCCCATATAGTTTGGCCAAAGTTAGAACTTGCATATATAAAAGTGAAGCACCTCTATGCTTCCATTTGGAGGAGTGGCTAATGTTTCAAAACTTTTGTGATGGTCTGATTAAGGTGACTCCTTCGAAAGTGCATCCCAAACTAATTAATAAACTAATTAATAAGCACTAAAATAGGAAGTGAACATCCCAAACAAATTATGGTTCCTTAATTAACATTGCACTTGGTAGGATGCTGATATCCAACAATTGAGAAGGTATAAGGTATATTGATCATTAGAAAGCAATGGTGCTTCCCATGAGTTCCATGTTCATGGTGGAAGTTGGGTGAGCAAAATTTGGATGGAAGAAGATGAGTGATGAAGTTGATGGTGGTGGTGGTGATGATGATGATTAGGAGTTGAAGTTGATGGTGATGTTGTGTTTGATGTTGTTGTTTTATATTTTTAGGCTCACTTTAGATGGGGTCCAGGGTCCAAATTCATAGGAACTAATGTGGACTCATTTGAAGCTAATTGAATCCTTGAAGTTGGAGCCTACCTTGGACACTAGCTTGCATCTTGGTTCTTCAAATCA
>Ga0116226_10006176_pt1 | contig 10749 bp, 6 predicted proteins | sample S1TSphfallax_FD_89692 | JGI IMG/M metagenome (GOLD analysis project Ga0116226, IMG submission 89692) | Host-associated microbial communities from peat moss isolated from Minnesota, USA - S1T2_Fa - Sphagnum fallax MG | ecosystem: Host-associated > Plants > Peat moss > Unclassified | place: USA...
ACCGAGACTCCATCTCCCAAAGTGGGAGTTGCCTTGGGAATGTGAGGGTTCACTCCCTCACACGTTCCTACACTCCCGGGAGTATGTGATGTGACTCCTAGGCTTTCTCTTGGCCCGCACCTTTGCAACCCCTTTGCCTTGGTCGTGAGCCCAAAGCTATGGTTGCGACAAGAGTTTTGGTTGGATAATAATAATTTGATACATGGAAATATTATTGGAACGAATCTACTTGTTCAATAACATAATGATGTAAATTTTGAAATTAACTATGTACATGATTATAATGACCAAAATGACGCATTTAGTAAAGGACCTATAGATGTTTATACCCTAAAAGTCACATCTATTCATTAACGTAAAGTTGTTATCAACTAAAAAGTTATAAAGAATCATCACTTCCCTTGTCTTGCTTCTTCATTCTTGTTTATTTTTTTTCTACTATTAGAGACAATGAATGAAAACACCTTAGAGAAGTTGAAAAAAAAAAGAAAAAAAAGTTTGAGAAGAAAGTTGAAGCATCCAAAAGAGAATAAATGGAAAGAATAAGAGAGTGAAACAAATTCATTTAACTGGAGCAATTTACATTGAACCTTTAGTTTTGCATGAACCTACCACTACTAGAATTATAGTTTTTCAAATGTTCCAAGTTGATTAATTGGTTTTTTTTAACCAATAGACTTGTCCATTTTGACTAAAGGTTCAAAACATGTATTTTTTGACAAACCAACTTGACTATAATGACTTATTTAACCAATACATCTAGTCAAGTTGAACAACCTTAGTCAAATAACGAATGAGTTTTAGTCAAATGAAATGTTTAGTCAAATTGAACATAAAAAATTGACATCAATAATCAAAATGACCAATGTTATCTACTCAAATGGAACATCTTAAATGCCTATTACATACCTACCTCCCACCTACAATCTTATAACCTACCTACGTACCAACCCACCCACCCACTTACTAAGATGTACTACCTATCTACCTACCTATCCACCCACCTACTTACCTACATATTACCTACCTACCTACTTATCAACCCATTCACCTACCTATTTACATGCTACCTACCTACCTACATATTAACTACGTACTTACCCACTCACCCATTTAGATGTACTACTTACTTACTTGCCTACCTACCCACCCAACTACCATGTCCTACAACATACTTACCTAGTTGATTAACATCTTATAACCAACCTAAGTTTATGTACCTCCTAAACCACCTACCTACATAATATAATTTTATATGTTACCTACCTTCCTATCTACTAAATAATTTTCTGTTACTTACCTATTTATAACCTACCTCCTACCTCCCATCTACGATGGCCATACAAGTTATCTACCTACTTGTTTAACATTGTATCACCTACCTAAGTTTATGTACTTTCAACCTACCTAGTTACAATTGAATTATACCTACTATTTACTTACCTCTCAACTTTCACCTCCTTCCCACCCTACAACCTACCTACCTCTTCTACCTTCCTATTTACCTACCCAACCTACCTATGACATGTACCTTACCTAGTTTAATGAATGGAGTTTGAAATGGAAAAATCAAAATTTAAGAAGTTTTGAAAATTGTCATCAAATTGTAATTTTCAAAAATATTTTCTTACAACTCATTTGAGCATTTACAAAAATATATTGATTATATTGATTGGATTTTGAATAAGCTACAAGATTATGCCTTTATTTGCTTCACTTGAATTACAAATCAATAAAAAATGCCGAAGTTGGGATTTCCAAACTATTTCATAATTAACAAGGTAAAAATAAAATGTTGCACATATTTCATCAACAAAGAGTTGTGTGACTTGTTGGCTAAAACATTTGGATGTTTCCATGAGGTCTTGGGTTCAAACTTGGGCAACTCATGTACATGAATTTGTATACTTGGTGGCATATACATGTAGATGTATACATACAATGTAAGGAGGTCATAAGAGGTTACCTACCAACCTACCATTTTATCACATAACAATGTGTTGACACGCGGCACCATGCAAATGTTGCCACATGGTAGAACATAATGTTACCATGTGGCAACATTCATATGATGCCACATTTTAACTAAATGATTAATAAAAAAACTAAATTATTGGTTATATTTTATTAATATCAGTTGACCATTAGTTAAAAGGTACCAATCTAAAAAATTGGTAAAAAACACCACCCTAGGGTTGGTAAAAAAAACCATCATAATCATATTGGACTTGTTAAAATCAACTCGTCCTAAAAAACTAAAGGGTTTTTTTTATGCCTATCACTTTGGGGTTCCTTTTGACCAGAAAACATAGTTTGAAAAACCTAGAATTCTAGTAATATACAATAGAAAAGTTTAGAATTTTTGAGTAAGAACAAAAAAGTAGGGAGTTAGAAAAGGAATTACAAGCAACTTTTAATTTTTTTAGAATGACTACTATTTCTATAACAACACTAGAGTCGCAAATTATAGTTATTTCATATTCAAAAGAGGAGGTGGAAATAATCTTTCAATTTATTGTAGAAGAGTAGAGACCCCAAGCTCTTGAATCAAAAACATGTGGAGGAAGAAGTTGAGTTGTAGCAACTCGTGAATAGAGATAGTGGAAAATAATTTCTTTGAGAAGGGTGAAAGCACACTATGGGGGGGCTACTTTGGGCACTTTCATGACATGTATGTAAAATATATTTTTTCAAAATGGATTGCATTTAATTTTGGGTTTCACTTTTAGTGTTTGGGTTTGATATTTTGACTTTCACAAAGTTAATGATATCTAATATTATTTGAAACAAAGAAATAAATTTTAAAAGTTTAAATTCAAGGAATAATGAGTATATTTATGGTATATATAATAAAATAAAGCATGTTTCTATTCTTGGACTACAATAGGTTTGGGTTTGAATTAGTTAGCCAAAAAAGTTTGAAATGAAAATTTAAAAAATAACTCGCTTCACATATATTGTCATTTTCCATTTGAAAGTGATAGTTTGTCAAAATGTTAATTTATCACATACTTATGGTCATCACCCCCAAAAACACCCATTTGTGATATGATAATTATCAAACTTTTCATATGACTTACAAACTTATTCTAATCATATGGAATCACAATGTTTAAAAGATATTACAAATTTCATAAAAATTAAAAATCATTTCAATCATTTTTTGAATATATTTGCAATTTTTAATACATAGTTACATACATTTTTTTGCCACAAATATATTTTGGAATCACACAATATAAATTAGAGAAATTTTTTAAAAATTCAATTGAATTTTTTGTGTTATAATCTACCATGTTATGCAAATTTTTTGGAAAAATATGCTCCAATATTACCATGGTTGAAGTTCAAACATTGACACCCTTAGAAAGCAATATAATGTGACAACATTTTTGGCCCCCTCATAGTGTGCTTTCACCCATAATTCTTTGGAGAAAAACTTGTTTGAAGTGCTATTCCTCAACACTCACAATCAAGGACCAAAGCCATGATGAAGAGAAAAGGCAAAGTGCTTGTAGAAAAATAGGTTTAGAAACTTGTTAAAAAGAAGATAAAGTTTAAGGTGAAGGAGACCTAGAAGATGTTGTAGTGGATTAAAATGAATGCCAACAAACTCAAATGGGCCAGACAAATCAATTTGGAAAACTTGTTCACCATGTAGTGATTGCGTTACAAAAGGACCTATTACAAGAATTTTTACAAATGTGGGAAGAACTAAAGGATGGAAAAGTCCAAGGACAAATGCGTGGTCAAGAAATTTTGATTGATAAGGTACTTATTCATGAACAACTTGGGATTTCCAAAGAAGGTGTAGTAAATGTTGCAAATGCAACATTTGATGAAGCAAACGTTGTTTTGAGGAAGATTGCAAGTCCACATGCTTTTGTGGAAAATGAACAATGCAATGTAGTTCGCGTGAAAGAAGAATTTCATGTGAGATTTGTAACCATTTTGCAAATGATTTACCAACGAGAAAGGTTAGCATATTTTAACAACAAGATTACTATTACTTTTGACCTAGTTAACAAGGGGCAACTTGTTAACTAATGCTTTATAATGCTGACCCAACTATTAGTTGAGTTATTTCGTTGGACAAAATGTTAGAAGAAAGCAACAACTAACCCAGTGCCTAATAAAACCAAAGTAAATAATTGTTATTTAAGGATTATCCTATATATTTTATTTAGGAAATGGTTCCCATTATCTAAGTTGACTTCACCAATAACAACAACCCCAAAAGAACTTGTGTCATTAGCCAACCAAGGGTGACAAGTTGCTTAAAAGTAATAGGTTTCACCTGAACTTATCACAAGGGAGCAATTCTTGAAAGAAAAAAGACTAGCACATTCAACCATAACTTCACCTTTATTAGTATGTCAATGTCATAGACTAAAGACATGCACATAATTGCCTACACCAAGGGATAAGTTCAATCTCGAACATGTTACTTCAACACTAAGAAAAAAGTCTATAACTAGTTTCAAGTCATAGGTTGTTGACTCAAAGGAGGATGAAGAGGAAACTTGTTCAAACAAAATGGGAGGTGGAGGTGGAGAAGAGTTTCAAGCAACAGTTACATAGGGCAATCTAAAAGAAGAACATGAACCTAATCTGGACCAAGTAATTGATAACATCCAAGCTAAACCTGTTGAACCTATGGTACTTATTACAGAGTTTCAATAACATGTGGTTGTAGTTGCAGAGGCATCAAAACTAGTTCAACCTATAATTGAACATGTTCATGTAGAAAACCCATTATTTTTTATAACCCATCATGTCCTAGTTTTTGGTCATTCCATAGATAACCTGAGATAAATTAATATGTTTTTAGAACAAGTTACCTAGAATGCCACAACATGGTTCAAGGGCATTGCAAGAACTTGCCAACTTTAGAATTGAATGTGAACAAACTAGGGGAAACTTGTCTAAGACCAACAACCGCCTAGAAACAATGTAATAAACCTTTAAAAACTATGACAACAAATTGGTCATAGTTAAAGGGCAATTGAATAAGGTTTAACATGAAAACCAGAACTTGTTTAACAAGTTGAAAGAGGCAAAATATGTTGTTAGGAAAACTGAAAACCTACAATAGGAATATGTAGAGCTCAATCAACTCAATTGGAAAATTCACAATAATTTGAAATGTCTCCAAACAAACTTTGAGAGCAAATGACATGAGATTACAACAAAATGGAGGAGTCTAATATGCAATTATATAGTACCATAATTGTTTTGGAGCAAACTTGTCAAGAGCTTAAGGAGCAACAAGTAGTTGCTCACATAAATTTTGAAAAGGAAAAATAAATTTTGACTGGCCAAATCCGAGATTGGAAAGGTTAGTATGAAATAGTTAAGGTACAATTGAACATACCCAACCCCATTATATTTGTTAGGATGAACAACACGATGAAGGAATTCGAAGAGTTATTATTGAACAATACACTATTCAAAATGTAGAATCAAGCCTTGGGAGATAAAAACCCCAAGTGGAAGCAATGGTGGCAAACTGTTCAAGAGTTCATGTGGAAGGGCAAATTTAAGAAAACATGGAATTAGCCCACTCTGATGAACAAGGTTACCAACTAGAGCTGCAAGCATATTGAATTATTTTTCTTGACTTTAAATATAAGCCCCTTAATTTTGTATATGTGGAAACTAGAACCAATAACAAAGCACCATCAACACCATTTATGGTATAACATGTTGCCACTATTAAATTAGTTAGACCATTAAGAGGTGGAACATGTTTAGAGATCATACCTTTACATGTTTAGACTTTTACCATACATATTCAAATTACCACTATTACTATTGAACATGTGAAAGGTAGTGAGAAGTTTGTTAAGAAACATGTTAAACCTATTGATCCTTCATTTATTGTACTAGATAATCGAGTAAGACCCTTGGAGTTCTTATTTGCTATTTTATCACTAACCCCACACCATACAGGTGTAGGTTACGAAATTATTTTTCAATTTCCAGTACCATGCATGTTTAAGAAGTATTCACAACACCCATAACAACCTTTGAAGAAACATTTGATCAACTGAAAATTGCAACATTAACAAGTCTTCAAATTTTGAATAAAGCTAAACCTGTGGAGGAAGTAGGTGCTAAACCTATTCAAGGAATCATCAATCAACTCGTTGCAAAAGACCAAGCTAACCTAGGACTTTGAGCTAGTATTTTGAGGACGAAATGTAATTTTCAAAGGGGGATAATGTTACCTAGATTTAGTAAAATGTGACTTAATAGGTTATAAATTTAAGCATGTTATTTAACCTAACCTATGACATTAACCTAACTTATTAATAAACCTAATGGGTAGTATTATACTAGGTTAGTAGACATGTTGATAGGATAGTCAACTAGCAGTCTACAAAATAGGTGGTAAAACAAGTAGTTGAAAAACTAGTGAAACATGGTGTAATTTTTTGAAAATTTGGAAGGTACGGGTATAATTAAACTTTTTGTACAAATTTTCTTATGTGCATTTAATCTAATGTATGTAAATTTTGAAATAATCTAACCCACCACTTTTCAATCGAAATTCCCAATATGTATTAAGAATGATCTCATTATTTGAATTGCAGATTGTCACCATTGCCAACTCTAAGCCATATCAATTGTTTGATTCATCAACTCTCGATTATGATGGAACAACATTTTGCTCCCCAAGTCTCGGTTGTAATGGAACAACAATTTGTTCCCCAATTGTCAATTTTGATGAAACAACATTTTGCTTCTAAGCTTCTAGATCACCACCAAGTTTTTTCAATTTCTTTCCTATAGCCATTACAACCCTAAACTTAAAAAAAAGAACCACGAGATCATTGTCATCTTCTTAAGGAAGTCATAATGGAGAAACATTTTTTCTTCCTAACTAAAAAAAAGAATAGAAGAAGACAAATAAAAAGAAGAAGAAAGCAATGACAACATCCTCTCATCGCCTTTTTTGCAGCAAAAGGACCACATAAGAAGATGATAGCCATTGTTGTTGTCTTCTTCTTCTCAAGCAGAAAAGAAGAAGAAGGCGATGGTAGCAAAAGGACTAGAGAAGAAAACAATAACCATTATTGTCATCTTCTTCTTCTAAAGTAGAAAAGAAGAAGAAGGCAACAGAACAAAAGGACCAGAGAAGAAGACAATGACCATTTCCATCGCCGCTTAATTCACAACAAAAGAACCAAAGAAAAAATCAAAAATGAGGAGAAGGGAAGGAGGTTACCTTCAAGCTGACACTTTTGCCATTGGGTTGAAGGTCCTCTTGCCTCATGTCTCCACTTTCCTAAGCTCCCTTGCCTTGTGTTTCCACATTCCTAAGCTCATCTTGCCTTGCGTCTCCATGTTCCTAAGCTTGCCTTGAAGCTCTAAGCTACTCAAGCTCTACTAAGCTCTAGTGATGGAGGTGAACGCAAAATGAGCTTGGTGGGGAGGGATTGGTGGGATGACGGAGGTAGGCGGGGAAAACTAGGTAGGAGGGTAGAAGCGGGGAGGTAGGTAGGAGGGGAAAACTTTGGGGCTGAAAAAACCTTGGGCAAGGGAAGAGGAAAATAAAAATGCCTTACTTGTATGTGTTTGGGTTCATCCCCAAAATGGCTTGAACGGCCTCACCCCAAACTGGTGCACTGGTGGCTGCTGGTTCACTCTGGCTGAAAGAGAGGGTGACTTTATGGATAACTTTGACGTCCCTTTTTTTTTCAATTTTTTGTGGTTTCCAAACTTTGCTGATGTTTTCCAATTTTTGGTCTTTCTTTTGAATCTATACTAAAAACTAAAAATTCCAATTTCTTTTCTAGTCACAGTGCCAAAACAATCCCAATTGCTGCCAGCAATAACATGGCTCTACAAGGTGTAAAACTAATATTGGAACCCATCACTCTACAGCCCTTTGACTAAACCAGACATGGCTAGGGGCAGTGTAACAATAAGAAATTAACAGGCATTTGGACAGTAGGGAGTCCTAATGTTGAATAAGGGCTGCTTTATTGCAAGGCCTGAGACCCAAATATCTAGCCCAAACTATGTCCCACACTTTGGGCCCTAGCCATTAGCCTAGGCCAAAATAGTGACAATCAGTTGTGAAAATAAACATTACATGCAACCAATGAGAAGGCGCAGCATGCACTCAAGGGGCCCTAATTTTTTCTCTTTGGGTGGGGGGAGGGGCAGGGAAGATTTCTCATTTTTCCCTTTGCTCCCAATGTGTTCCCAAGAAAATTTCAAAGGGTTCTCATCAACTTCCAAATGTGTTCTGCAAGTTTCCAATCTGTTCCCCCAACACATTCCCTATGGCACCTCACTTTGATCTCATATGCTTTGACATATGTTGTCCTCTTTCACCTCTACTAGTATGGCCTGTGCAGTTGGCCCACTTATGAACCTGTTATGGAACAGAGTGAACTCAACATATGAACATTGTTGTGCAAGGTCTATATCCGATTTTGGAAGAGTCAAATATGAAAGGAAATCATATCTTAAATTGCATGATAAACAATGCTTCCTAAGTGTGAACACATTATTTATCTGATTTTTCCTCTCAAAATCTGAATTTTTAATTTATTTGAATTGAATGATAAAAATTACACAAAATTCAATATATCATGCATATTAGGTCTGAAAATTATGAAATAAATTTCATTAATCCTAATCATTGAGATCTTTCCAATAGTACCAAGAATGCACCCATATTCTGCTTTTTTTATTTCATTAAATTATTGTTGAAAAAATTGTTCAATATTCAATAACTTTTGCATTGTAGGTTCAAAATGTCACGAAACTCTATCTGTACTAAAAGTGCAACAAAAACCTTGTGGTTTGTGATAGAATCTAAAATTCAAATTTTCTTCAAATTTTGGATTTTTGTTCAAGTTTTAGTGAAGAAAATTAGTTAAAATTTAGTATCTCTGGGAACTTATCTTGGCCCTAGTTTGAACCCATTACAAAATAGAGTGAATTCAACATATGAACATTGTTTTACAAGGTATATATCCCATTTCTGAAGAGTCCAATATGAAAAGAAATCATACTTGAATTGAATGGTAGACCTGCAAGGGTGACAAAGTTCTTCACTGATTTTTGCTTCCAAAACCTGTGTTTTTATAATTTATTTGGATTTTCAGTGACAATAAAATATATAATTCAATATCTCTTGCATCTGAGTCCAAAAATTACGAAATAAATCATGTTCACTGAGATCTTTGCAACAATATCAAAGGCACATCGCAAATCCTCTCAAAATTTCAGTTAGGATTTAATTTAATTTTCAAAAATATATATATTCAATATTTGATAACTTCCATTTTGGGAGCCTCCGAGTTTCCCTTTTCAATCCTGAAATTGGCTCATTGCAACAAAAACAACCCCCCCAGACAAAACCTTGGGAGGCAAACCCCACCCCCCGACCCCCCCGCCCCAAATAATGCAAATCACAGATACCCAATTCAGAGCGACTTCTTGGGCGAACTGGAAACCTCAAGAGGTCTACATATTTATGAGTAATTTTTTTTCAAGGGTCTTTTCAAGAATTCAAAGTCATATCAACGCTACAATGTTTCACAGCCACATCATTATTACGCCAGCCCCTAACACAAATCGTACTGGGCCGACAACTTCCAGTTGTCAGGGACCAGTACCAATTTTCCAGTGCTCCTGCCATATGATTCCTGGGCCCTACTGTAAAGTAGGCCAAATATGTCAATATGTTGCAGCACCAACCGTGTCATACAAAAGTTGAAAATTTGAGTTCATGTGCTGCATATATAGAATTCAACAACCAAGTGAAGAATAACTTAATGGCAAATCCATTCTCAGTAAAATGTCATTGAATATGATTGGTCAAAAATAAAGAAATCATAAAATGGTCAAGAGATCAAAAAATAAATTTCACTTGAAGTAGTCAAAAAATCAAAATTTTATTTATATGAAGTTTTCGAATAAAGGAAAATCTTTGAGGTCACAGCACTTGAAGGGCTCTACCCAAAAAAAGATTATAGGTTTTACTGATTTTCTTGGGGTAGGCAATAGATAATTTTAATAGCTACCTATGGGGGAAAAATGACCCCAAAAAACTTATTTCAACAGAAATATATTCTTTTGAAAATTTGTAGTAGTCCAATTTGGGTTGCACAAGAACATACGGGTTAACATATTAGAAGCCTCTTTTCTCCCGCCATATTATAAACCAATCACAAGTAGCTTTTCCTAAGCCATGTGGACCTAGGAAGGGCTCCATTAGACCATGAAACATTATCCACAATGTAATTATTGTATATTTATTGTTCTTTTATCATCCATTCATATTTCTTTGACCTCTTCAACCTTCAACCTTTGTGTAAAGTGAACTTATATCATCATTTTTTTTTCCTCCAGTCAAAGATTTTTTACTTTCATGGTCATGGGCTTTCAATCTCTACCGTAAAGAGGGCCTAAGTTTCTCTTTCCATTAGCTTCTTGTGATTAGAACACTAATGGAAGCCATTAACATATGACTTTTTTTCTTGCTCTATTGACAATCGGGTTCCATTGAAAAGCTGCAACTATGTTCAAAAAAATAAAATAAAATTCAATGCTAGTCACTTTGAGAACAAATTCTCATGGAAAAAATACTTTGTGGTGAATGATCTTTAACTCAACTTTCAAAGCTAATGCATTTTGCATTTGGTCAATACTTGACTATTGGACTTATGAGGTGAGTCATGACTCACCACAAATAGATGGAAAAAAATTATGGAAAGTTGATGTGAG
>Ga0116226_10006177_pt1 | contig 10747 bp, 6 predicted proteins | sample S1TSphfallax_FD_89692 | JGI IMG/M metagenome (GOLD analysis project Ga0116226, IMG submission 89692) | Host-associated microbial communities from peat moss isolated from Minnesota, USA - S1T2_Fa - Sphagnum fallax MG | ecosystem: Host-associated > Plants > Peat moss > Unclassified | place: USA...
CTTTTGTAGAGCTTTTCACGACGCATCTTTTAAAAAAAGAATCAAGATTATACGATTGATCTCTGCTGAGATATTTAAAAAATCCTAGATGTCGCAAAACTTTTGGTACACCCGGTATGTAGGTATTCGCAAGGACGACTTATATACGATCTTATAAAGTTGGTTGTTCCTGGTGTTCGTTTAAATTAGTAATACCCAAAAACATAGGAAAAAACAAGGGGAATTAGATGTTTGACAAGTTTTACTGTTATTACTCTGCTAAAAATAAGTTTTCACTACTAGATTATGTTATAAAATGTGCGTGCCAGATATGAATTTAATCTGGTGATATGTCTGCATTAATATTGAAGTTGTCTAGATCGTGGTCGTGCAAAGTTTTCTAATGAATGCATGATGAAGAAGTAATATTTAACTCCATAGTTGATGAAAACACATTATTTGTTTCCATTTCTTCATCATCATTGTTTTCATTGATTTTTGTTGGCTTGAGTGAAACTATGAAATTAATCAATTCATTAATAGATGGATGATCAAATAAAGTCGATGGTGATAAAACAATATCCTGAAACGCTTTGTTTAATCTTGTACGAATCTCAATCGATAACAGGGAATCAACTCCCATATTTGCAAGATTTTCATCCCAATTTAAACTATTAGATTCAATATTTAAGGAGCTTGATATCAAACGAACTATGATGTTTTGAATGATAGTACGATATTTATGATCCGATACATTGAAAACATGTGGTTTCTTTGAAGTGAAAGTAGTGGTCTTATTATTGTTATTGCTGTTAGTTGATGCTGACTTTTGGGTCAACATGACATCACATTCATTTTCTTGTCGATCTTTGAAACCAGTCGTGACTGATATCATTATAACTCCAACTGCATGAATAACACATGTTCCGTTTTCATCGAAACCACGTGTTTCACCTGTAATAAGATTTGGATTGTTTATTCTAAATTTAGTTTCAGAATAGAAAGTTGGGAATTTTGATTGGGTTTCATCTGATTTACTCTCATTGTCACTAGTATTTACTCTAGGACTTGCTTGATATACATGCGTACGGCAGATGATCTTTTCAACAAACAAGCCTACGAATGGTCGATTTAGTTCAGGTATTTGGGCGACTTGTACCGGGGCTCCTTGAAGAAACGAGTCGAGCCAACTCGGATGTATTAGTGTGCGATGATTCGGATCGAAATAAGGTTGATTTGGCTGAATTATTTGTTTTGACCAAGATGTCAGTGCATCGTTACTGAGCACCATTTTCTTCATCGACTGATAATGAAAGCCATAAGTGGTACCAAATTCACTTGATAATTTATAAAATTCGGGTCCATCATAAGATACAGAGATTGACAAGTTTTCGGAGTTATTCTCTACAGCATTCTGAATGCGCTTGAATGAAGTAATATACATGCTGGTATCATCCAAGCCAGAAACACTAAGATAAATAGTTCCAGATGAATTCACGATGCGTTTTGAGTTATCAATATCTTCTTTCTCGGTATATCGACGACTACTCACAGAAAACGTGAACATTAGATGATTGTTATTCTGGAGAATTTTCTGTCTGACAGGTAATAATGTGATAATCATTTCTCGACACGACTCCTGCTTTGAATCAGTATCTTCCCATATGAATGGTGATTTAATCATTAAATCTTGAATGTTTGCATAAATATTCGAGTCAAAACTGGTTCAACAAGCTTGAACGACGTACAAAGCAAATTGTGATATTAAAGCAGCGTAAAGTGGAATCGAGAAGAGTGGTTTTGATGCAACAATATGGTTTTGAATATCAACACGCCATGGACGATCAAATACAGGAAACAAGCATTCGAAAAATCCTTTAGATTCGTCTTGTAAAATGCGACAATTTCCAATCAATGGCAGTTCTTCAACTCTTTCCATAGGACCACTATGAGAAGGATTTGATATATGTACAGTAGGTGTGACATCAACTGAGAGTATTGAATTGTTTTGTTTGGCAGATGTCTCCATAACCCATGGTAATTTCAGCCAACATGACTTATGATTAAATGCATAGTTTGGCAGTGATAATACGCGTGCATAACGATTGAAACGATGAAGTTCACACCAGTGGATATTACTGACTTGCCGTACATAAAGTTTACTAAGAACACTATAAATCTGTTCGAGATCATTTCGATTCTTACGCAGAATACAGTATGACTGAAGATTCTTATCTATGCCAGTTATGTATTGCGAAAGAACTGATGATGGACTCAATTCTATAAAAATTGGTTGAAAGTTTTCTTTACTACTGAGAGTGCATAGAGAGGAGATAGCTAGATGAAACTGAACTGTCTCTTGTAATTGTAAAGTCCAATAGTCCGCATTGAAATTAGTTATGAGTTCACCAGTAACTGTACTAAACAAAGGTATTTTAGCCTGTGTATAGATGATCTTCTCTGCAATTGAGCGAAATTCTGCTAGAATGGGTGTGACAAAATTACTGTGAAATGCATGATTTATGTTAAGCTTCTTGGAAAATAAGGATTTGCCATTAACAATATGTGCGTGTAAAATATCAATAGCGCTTGTCTTGCCTGCTACAACAATAGATCGGGGATCATTGTGTGCTGCTATTGATATTTCCATATGACCATTCTCATTCAAATGTAACGTACGATACAAATGGGTGAAGTCATCGACGGTACAACCGATTGCCAACATTGCTCCTTTTGATGTTTTCTCCATCAATCGAGCTCTATGACCTATTAAAAATAATGCATCTTCCAAGGTCATAACTGAACTTAGGCACGCCCCAACTAATTCTCCCATTGAATGACCAATGATGTAATTTGGATAGACTCCCCATGACATCAGCATCTTCCCTAACGAATATTCTATTGCAAATAGTAGAGGCTGACATACCTGTGTCGAATTGAAAACTTCTTCGAATAAGAATTTGCTATTGTCAGTGTTGGAAGATGACATGTGCTGATGAGCGGCATGAAGTAAGTCTAATAAGGTCATCGTTTTCGGCAACAAAGTTGGATGCAATACTGCAAATAATTCTGAGCATCGACGAAATGTAGCTGCCCAAACATTCGAACATTTGAGTAATTGATGGCACATATCAAAGTATTGAGATCCTTGCCCACCAATGACAAAAACGATTCGAGTTGGTAATGACACAGATAATGCTGTTTCAGGTTTGTCACTAGAATTTTCGAGATCTTTTGACAGGAATACATCTTGATTGAATGGTTTTAATAAATCAGAAAATTCTGGTCCTATCATTTTCTCTAATCGATTGAACTGTTCTGGTATTGATGCTAAAATAGTTGTCAGTTTGCGAATCAAGTCTTTGACAGTCGAAGTTACGATAGCTATACGATGGGGAAAATGATTTCGTCTGGCGGTTGTAGTAAACCCTAAGTCTCGAAGAAATCTCAATTCAGCCGTTGCGCATCTAACACTTAGAGAATCTGAAACGCCCATAAGTTTCGATTGGAAACCTACCAGATATTGTACAAAGCGAAGCACATACGCTCGTACCGAATCAGGATGTTTTCCTGATATAGTAATGAGGTGCACTGGGTCGATCGATTCATTGCTATTTTCTTCATTTGTCTTTGGTGTTTCTTGAATAATGCAGCTAGCGTTCGCTCCACTAAAACCGAACGAATTGACAATTGCACGTCTTGGTACATGTACATCAGGCACTGTCCAAATGCAAGCTTCTTGAGGAAAAATAACATGTTCTTGAAGTTGAATTTTTGGATTGATTTCTTTGATTGAAATATGTGGTGTGATGGTTTTGTGCTGCATCATCATAACCGTTTTAATTAAACCAGCCAGTCCTGCGGCGGCTTCTGGGTGACCAATAAAGGCTTTGTGGGTACCGACATAGAGTGGGTTTTTATTTGACCGATAGATATTCATTCCTAATGTTTTGATGATAGCATTCATCTCAATCGGATCACCTCCTTGAGTTCCTGTTCCATGTGCTTCGATGTATTGAATGGCACTTGGTGGAAGATGTGCCTTATGTAGTGTGGTATTAATAAGTGACTCTATTTGAGATTCAGATGGCAATAACAAGTTTTGAGCTTGACCCGACTGATTAATTGCTGTTGAATTGATCAGTGCATGGATACAATCTTTGTCTTTCAACGCAGCTTTGTACGATTTAATTATAATCGCTGCTACTCCATCCGAACGCGTATATCCGTCTGCATCCGAAGCAAACGCTTTACATCCGCCAAGTGGCCCACTACTGACAAAGCCTCCAGCAGCCAGAGCAACATACTCAAATGGGTCAGTAAGTATAAGCACAGAGCTAACTACAGCCGCATCGCATTCTCCGGCAAGCAATGACTGTGAAGCGAGATGTAGACAAACTAAGCCGGTTGAACAGGCTGTGTCTATTTGAAGGGACGGACCACAGAACCTGAAAAAATAGCTGACACGACCGGCTTGCATGGATCGAGATCCACATTGTGCCGAATATGCATTCAAGTGAGCTTCAATATTTTTTCTATAAGTGTCGGTTGCTGCACAGCCAACAAAAACTCCTACTCGATGTTCGTTCAAACCCATACGTACGCCTTCTCCAATGACATAACCTGCATTTTCCAAGGCTAAGTAACATGTTTCGAGTGTAAGTCGATGTTGAGGATCCATATGAGTAGCGTCACGCATGTTGATTTTGAAAAACTGTGGATCGAACAAGTCGATGTCTTCCATCGCACCCATATGTTGTGCACTCGTTTTGAACATGTTTTTTGGTTTTGGATCATAATATCTACTGTGGTCCCAACGTTCCCGCGGAATAACTCGTATACTATTCTTCTTATGTAATAAGTTATAATAGAATTCATCTGGATTGTTAGCATCTGGAAATCGACACGCCATGCCAACGATGGCAATACTATTTTTCACAGTATCATGATAGTAACTAATACTGGATCTGATCCAGTCACTTTCGTTCATGATATTTTCATGAACTTTCTCAACCGCTGACAGAAACTTCTGTGTTAAATCAGTCATTGTAAATAAAGCAATCTGGCCTTGTGCTAGATAAGTTTTCAAATGTGCATGATTGCTTATTAAATTCATTGAACTTATTTCTGGACCAAAGTCTAGTATCGCGATGCAATCACCTGTGCTTGGTGCGTTCGATTGTATTATTCGTGCAAAATAATCAGACACCAAGTCCCAACGACAAATTCTGTGTAGCATATTGTTGACGAGTTCGTCACAACTCATTTCAGACGATGGCTGTCCATCACGATCGGAAATGCGCATAGTTTGATTCCACTGATTCTTGCTAGGATTACCTTCGAACTGTGGGTGTTGACCAAAAAAATCGTTCATGATCTTTGACATCGTATGCGGACAGCACTGTTTGGAATGAATTGGTTTATCAAGTGCAACTGGCGTGAGTGAACATGAAGGAAATTTTAACTGGAGATACTCAACTAATGGAGGCAGATGATAAGAAAATCCAGTGAGAGTTACATGATCATAATGTGATACGGCGCATACATCGAAGTGGTAACCAAATGAATTTGTACTGTTGAATTCATTAATTGCATCAGAAATATCTTGATATGGTACATGTGATATTTGCCATGAATCAGTATTGTAATTGATTTCACAAGACCCATCTATTTTTCTGGAAAAAGGTAGATTCGTTTCTACATTACTCAACTGTCGTTGATATTGTTCTAACTTCCATTGTTGAAAATCTTCAGTTGTTCGAAGTCCAAACCAAAAACATAGTCGCATCGCTGCAAATGTATTGTGACGTAGTTGCTCGTCGTTGTTACTAATATCGACAACATATGCCGCTACAGTACCAATGTTGAAACCAGATGAGAATATGCAGGAGTGTTTCAATTGTGCCAGAGTAAGATTTGTATATTCCAGAAAACACATCAATAGAACCAATTGATTCATCAATGATATTGGTAAAAAAACTGGATAACTTGATCGATTATATGTAGCAGTGTCCACTACACCAAGTCTAATCCATTCAAACAAATTCAAATTGTCATCGATCCACGTAATGTTTAACTCTTTTATGGCATATAATTTTAATTGATCTACCAATTCTAAGCTATCATGTATGAATGACCGTAGTACTCTACTTAACTGTAGATCTGAGAGAATTTGTCGAAGCCTCATAATGTGTTCTTCAGCAGTTGAATAGTCTCCAAAAACGAATGCAATTTTCATTGGTTGTGATCGAAGTATCGAACGGCGCGAGTCATTATACCGAAGAGAGATCATCTTGTAATGGGGATTGATGCTTGTTCCAAGTTCATATATTTTTTGATTGATCAAGCGTGCCATCCAAGGTGGTCTATTAGGTGTGGGTTGGAAGGAACAACTAAGGTGTACCAATTGTTCTAGGGCCGTGCTACCCGATAAAGTGGGTACTATTGGTGAAGCAGTCTTACTGTTAATGGGAGGAAGTACTGCTGACGATTTCACTGTTAAATCTGAGAATTTACAGTAAGGATAAATTGAAGGTACATGACTTGCTTCATTTAACATATTCATATGCTTTGATGTTAGTTTTAGTTTGAGAGCAGCAATATTGTCTTCTAAATGGGCTACAGTGCGTGGAACGATAACACATCCCGTGACATTTTGATCAAGGATCCATCGCATTGCTACTTGCGACACAGTGGATTTCAACTCTAATGCAACTTCAGCGCATGCTCGAAGTACACACCATGTTTTCGGATTACTAGCCATATCGGATACATCCCATGAACTGAAGTGCACTGATTCAGCAAAGCTCATGCGACTATTATGTGGAGGCTGTGTAAACTGTGTATTATCTGCACTTGCATATTTGTTGGAAAGCCAACCACCAGCCAATGGAGACCAAGCAAGAAAACCTATACCATGAGATTGACACAGGCGAATCAATTCCCATTCTACTGTTCGACACAAAAGATTGTATTGAGATTGAATAAATATTGGCAATTCCCAATGATGATGTTCGCATAATGAAATTAATTGTTGTAATTGAGCCGGTGTATAATTTGACACTGCATAGTAGCGAATGCGACCCATTTCAATGAGACTCTGTAAAGTTCGTATCACATCCTTTAATTCAGTTGCATCATCCCAATAATGCACTGTATAGACATCGATGTACTTGGTTTGTAATTTCTCCAAACTATCTTCAATGGCATCCATGATATGTTTCCGTGAGCTACCACTTGAATTCGGATAGTTGATTCCTGCTTTAGCAGGAATAGTATTAACTGGTGATGCAAATTTCGTGCAAATGATGAGTTTACGTCGTGTATGAGTGCTTTGCCGTTTAAGCCAGTTTCCGATGATCAATTCGCTGTGCCCGTAATTGTTGCTCGTGTCGACCATATTACCACCTACAGCAACATATCGATCTAGCATGGCTGTACTTGCAGCTTCATCAACAACAGCTCGCATTCCCCATGGACCGGAGCCATTGGTAGAGAGTAACATGGCTCCAAAACATAAACGACTAGTTTTGACACCACTTCTTCCAAATGATTGGTACTCCATTTTCTAGAAAGGTTCATAAAATATCGTTAAATGATAGAATTTTCTCTTCATAATAGGTTCTCTCAGCAAGAAAAAAGGTTATGCCAACGCAGACTGTTGATTTTAAATGATTCTCCAATGTGTCTATCGACTACCTTATCACATAGAACTTTGGAAAAGCTTTGTCGAAAACGCTCCAAAGAACCCTTTACACCGAAAACCAACTTTTCAAAAGGTTTCGACCAATCTGATTTATGTGTAATCATTCAGAAGAGCAAAAACTTCTATGCCAAATGTAAAGTCGATCATCTCTCTGCGATATTTCTTTGCAAAGTTGTAAGGAGTGTCAAAACTAAAAATATGTATGATTCATCAAAGGAATAGCGAAATTCAATTAAAAACATATTTCTTTCGTTTTCGTTTTCTTCAGAATGTTGCCAGAGAATATTGTAGAGAGGCGATCGGCTCCAAATTGTGCTCATAATTTTGAGAGTGTGGGTTTGAGTTTCGGTATGGGTGTGGATATGTGGAGGTGTGACTGTCTCTTCTTCAACTATACCCAAATCCACACCAACCCCTCGATTATACTGGTATAGATTGAGATTTCGATCTGTTCTAGTTTCGATAACAATTCTTAGGTCATCGACTTAAATTTCAAAGCCCTTTTGATATCAACCAGTTCAAATCAAAATTTCAATGTCACCGAGGAAAAAATCAAAATATTTTTTGATCTGAACTAGTTCCGCTCTCAGCGTACGTTGTCAAATGATTGACTAGTAGAGAGCTGCATCGAAACCAAAAAGTTTTTCTGGACCCGGCCAAAGAATTACAAACCATTGCACCATCTGGAATACTAATCCGTTATTCGGCAATGCATTTCATAGAGAAATGTTTGCTTTTTCAGTCTATGTAATTAGAAGCACGATACAGTTCTTGATAGCCAATATTTGTTAACGAATATAGTCCGGGTTCAAACGCGGACCCGGTTAGACCCGAAAAATCTAGACCTGGACCGTTTTCTTTAAAAAATCTTGGCTATAAGAAAATGTTGCTTGCGTCTAATTACATAGACTGAAAGAGCAAATATTTCTCTATAAAATGCATTGCCGAATAATGAATTAGTATTCCAGATGGTGCAATGGTTTGTAATTCTTTGGCCGGGTCTAGAAAAACGTTTTGGACCCGATGCAGCTCTCTACTGACTAGTGACGGTGAAGCTCAATGCACAAGTGGAGGTAATGATTTCAGCTTCACGATTCATCATCAAACATGTTCTCTCACCCTCATTATGGCATTGGCTTCCGATGGACCTGTTGAAAATATTGCGGAAAAAATTTTAATTGGTCCTAGATGATACAGAGATGTTGATGTGAACTGTTTGAGATCAAAATACATTTCAAAATCAAGTAGATGACTTCAAAATTATAATCTGAATTAGGACCGATTGAAATTTGGATCACTCCTCATACCGTTTACACTGAACTGGATTTTAATCTGTCCTACGACCTATCTTTCGAAATTCTTTATCGCTACATAATGGTGGGATTTTATGTAACAACGGTATTCTTTGAAGAGATGTGGCATGTCATTTTTTCCTAGACTTGACATATTTTGTGCATAGCGCATTTTATATTTTCATCTAATCTTTTGTGAAACACGATCTAAAAGGAGTGTTGAGGCGTTTAAGGGTAGAAATCTGACCCATCCCCCGCCCAACAGATCGTGACCGATAGACCTCCAAAGATCATCACAACTTGTAACCGACAGGGCTTCGAAGACCACCACAGGCAGTGGCGGACAGGGATACAAGGACTATCACGGACTGTAGCAGATGTCGTGGTGAAACAACATTAATTACAATAGGTATACTTCGAAGTCATAAATATAAGCTATGGTTCCCATAAGCAACACCAGTTACATCATGTTTCACATTTTAATCCCGAAGGGATTGCTCTAACAGCTTTTTTTCATCGTACTCTTTCTTTTATTTGATTCCTGTATTCATGTACCACATTATAGTGAGGGATACTATAACCTTATTACCAGCTCATCCCAACAAAAGCACTTCCAGAGAATTTGAGAACGTGAACCTCCTGAAATCGTATGACAACTTTCACAGCTCGTCGCACTTGTTTGGCAACGGCTAATGAAAGAGCGGCTTGTCTATCCGCCGACAGGCAATATCGAAAGAATAGTCAAGCCATTACTTGTGTAGATGAAACTGTCGAGAAGACAGGGAAACGCCTTGAATGTCAAAGTCGGCACGAACTTAAGCATCTCACGAAGAGAAAATGGAATATTTGAAAAACCAAACGTGCGAAAGAAAGAAATCGAAGGAAAGGATCTTAGACACTTGAGAGTACTGACGATCAAAGAAAAAGAATGGAGTATGGTCACAATGCTCATCATTGAAGTTCATCTTATTTCTAACCGATACATTGATTAGTTCTCTTTCTCAGAGATGGGCAGCTCCGGGTCCAGCCCGGTTTCTAGGAGACATTGTATGGTAGGCACGGTAAAACGTGCTCAATCGCTATCACGGATTTCAATGAAACTTTGCCTGTATGTAGCCCCAAGTGAGCTGAGAAAACGCCTAAAATTGCAGCTTCTAAAGCTGTTGTATTCTTCAAATATTGAAATTACAATAAAGGCATCCTCACCCTCAAAAGTGTTCATAATCAATGTAATACCTATACATTGTATATTCGGCAGTTATTTAACAGTTATGTTTTCAGCCTTGACATTTTGTGGATACATACTACCATGGGTAACCTACATACTGACATGCTTAAAATAGTTTTTCGGCCTGTTAAATAATATAGCGGTATTTGATAGTTCCAAGATATACTTCCAACCGGTAAAATGGGATTTCGGCAAAAAGAATTTCGCCATCTGAATTTCGGCAATGTCCAAACTGTAGTACAATTTGGACATGTGTCGAAATTCTAGAAGAATTTGGAAAACGTTGTCGAAATTCTTATGGAATTACGACCGAGCGTGGGTGAGGTTGAGGGTGAGAGTGAGGGTGTGGGTGAGGGTGGGTGATGGTGAGGGTGAGGGTTGGTGAGAGTGAAGGTCTGCTCTTAACTTGCACACACGAACCCACCCCACTCTCACCCTCTATCTCAATCTCATAAGAATTTGGAGAATTGTCGAAATTCAGATGGCGAAATTCTTATTGTCGAAATTATATAGGACCTTCCAACCTTGTGATCAAGATTTCTA
>Ga0116226_10006178_pt1 | contig 10747 bp, 3 predicted proteins | sample S1TSphfallax_FD_89692 | JGI IMG/M metagenome (GOLD analysis project Ga0116226, IMG submission 89692) | Host-associated microbial communities from peat moss isolated from Minnesota, USA - S1T2_Fa - Sphagnum fallax MG | ecosystem: Host-associated > Plants > Peat moss > Unclassified | place: USA...
AACTTATTTCCAACATCTACTTGTTAATGAATTGGAAAATAGCCTTTACATAAATTTATCTTTTATGGGGAATAGAAGGTACTTCCTATAATTTTGATGCTTCTACAAGTGCTATTGAATTTGGCATTCTAACTCATCTAGTTTTCCAATCTATTGTTGTTGCATGGGGCATCTCCACAATTGGTTTAGTAGCCTATAATTGTTGTATGGTTTCCACTAGATAGTTTTTTTCATATCCTATTTTGATTCCCCATTTATTACACTTTTATTTGTTTTTGGTTCCCATTCCTTGAACACCTATGTTTCAAAAACCTTGCTCCTAGTGGTTGTAACATGCACACCCACCATATTCACAAATGTAATCATGATTTTTACATTAGCTATAGGTTTTTCTTAATAGTCTTATTCCCTTTATCTTTAAACATGGTTTGCATTTGATTAACTTTGGACATGTAATGAGGTTGTGCCCAATAATTTTGTAGATATGGTACTTTTGGCAACAAAAAAAGCTCATTTGGAATTTTTATAAGGAAAAAAAATAGAGGATCTCCTCTATGCCATTTTGGATATGGAACCTGCAAAAAAGAGAAAAAGATGTGCGCTCATTCTTATCACAAATGCACTTTGGTGTTTAATTCAACCCATATGCATTGCTTGGGTACTTTCAGCAACAAGAGTATTGGATTTGGAATTTGAAAAAACAAGGAATTATTCTTTTAGACTATTGTAAGAAAGATGAAATATATATAAAAATCCCTTTCCATACCTTAAACAAGCAAGCACAAATAGGGAAGCCAATTGACATCAAATTCCATTTCAGGTTCTCTCATGGGTACTTTTGTTGCCGAAAATATCCATGTTATTTTGAGATGAGTCCAAATATTTGATTAGTGATGGGGTAATATAATTTCCAGGGACCTGTGTGCTCCCTGGAAATGGAAACTTGCAACAAAGTTTTATAAAAACAAATTGCACCCATTGTTGTCTCGAAGCAAAACCAAATGCATCCAAGTTGGATGCATCAAAGGTTAATTGAACAAAGCAACAACGATTGGGTACTTTCGGTAGCAAAAGTACTTGACATTGAATTCAAAAGAGGGCCATCTCTTAGATTGTTAAAACACTTTAATAATGAAACAAGTTCCCCTTACCTCACGTTGGCACATGTTGTGGGATGTTTAATTTCAATGACCTGGGATCCAAGGATCCAAGGAATGAGTTGTGCTCCCTAACTCTAAAGATTATAACACGCACAAAAAAGAACTATAGAAAACCTGTTCTTATCCTGGACCTCTTAGAAATAAGTGGGAGGCAAAGAATCTCTTTTGAATGGGAGCATTTGTATTGTTCTAATCCTGCATATTCCAGCCTTGAATATATAAGTTCCATGAGCCTAATGTTGGGGATCAGACTAGACGAGAAATAGAAAGGGAGATTTGAACTCCTTGGATCCGTGACTTTGAAGAAAAAAAATCCGGAGCTCCTACTAAGCTCCCTGGATATGTGACTATGAAGAAAAAAAATCTGGAACTCCTACTAAGCTCCTTGGATATGTGACTCTAAAGAAAAAATAAATTTGAAGCTCTTCCAAGTTCATAGAAGCTCCTAGAAATGAACTAAAGCTTCGAGCTTGCAAAGGAGAAAAAGCAAATCTTTCTTTCCCTATGGATGCATTCAAGAAAAAATTACAAGATAGAAGTACGAAAAAAAAAGATGGAAACAAGCTTGCACTTGTGTCCCTCATCTACTACAAGTGATTTCAAATGGCACCTCAAGGTCTTGCCATGATGTTGAGGATCTTTAGACCATATCACCCCCTGCAATAATAAACCCTAACAAGAAACAAGCTTGAGGTCATGTTTAGATGTGCCAAGAACCAAACCTTGGATCTACAATCCTTGAATATATATAAAAAATCTTGAAAGAGTTGCACTTTCCTCGCCCATGGATCGATGAGAACACATTAACATTCATGGACACAAAGAAAAAAAATTAAAAAAAACCAAAGCTCTAAAGAGCTCTTAAATGCTCCCAAAGATGAACCCCACCTTGGAGGCACCAATTGAAAGGAGGTGAACCATCTCTCCCTATGGATGCATTCAAGAAAACCTAAAGTCAAAAAACCAAACCAGAAGTAGGATAAAAAAGATGGAGACGAGTTTGCACTCATGTCCCTCATCTGCTACAAGCACTTTCAAGTTACATGTTGGGGTCCTATCACAAATGAGGGATAGGAGCACAAGTTCATCTCCAAATCCCCACTTTGCAGAACAAAACATTAAACCTAGATTTCAAAACTTGCAAAAGAAAAAAAGAAAAAAGAAAAAAGAAAAGTGAGAAAAACTACACTTTCCATGTGCACGGATTGACAAGATTATTCTAACATTTAAGGGACACAGAGAAAAATAAAATGACTTGAAGTTTATAACCATGCATGACTACAAGCACATAGAAGTTACATGTGTTGAATTCCAACTATTGATCAAAAGTGAAGCTTAAGGCTTGTTGTCTATTGAGGCCTTTGAATTGCGAACAATAATAAAAAACCTACAATGGTCCAAGCTCCTTTCACCAACCTCTTGCAAGTGCTTGTAAGTAGCTAGCGAAAGAGCTTTGGTACCTTCTATTAACCTCCTTTGAATGCATACAAGGAGGAGGCCAACAAAATCTTAATGGGAGCTTAATAAGAACAAAAGAGGGTATTTTCATTACTAAAAATACCCCAACAAGTGTGGCGATCCGAGAATGAGAAAACTCAGGAATAAGAGAACTCCTTTGAAAAACCTCGACGGGTGTTCAAATAAGGCCGCCCTCCTTGTTATCAAACTCAAGGAACTCTAACCTTTGAACTCCTTAGCTATGAACTTTGATTTCCCTGGATACTTTTGAAACCAAAAATTAAAAAGTTGGTATTGAGACTTGTTGGAATTAGAAGGCAGTCAAGATCATCACAAGCCTGGTATTTTCGACACTGAAAGTACTTGAGCGGGAAGGGTGCATGTGTGAGCTCCTTCTCTCTTACAATAGATACTTGATATGGAGGAACCTAGTGCGGTTGAAAGAATAAAAAGAAAAGAAAAAAAAATGAAGAGAACTCAAGCCCTAATTGTTGTTGGAGTTTTTCCAACTAGATAGAACAAGAAAGTGATTTATTTATGTGTTCCCTTCCTAGATAGAAGAAACAAGCATGATAGGATATGGATTCATTGAGTTTGACAACGTGTAGAAAGATAAAGAAATAAAATCAAAACAACTTTGGCATTAGAGATGGTTTGTGTGGCTACCTTTGGCAACTAGGTTGCTCGAATGAATAAAAAAACATCACATTTCAAAATGTTAAATAAAAAGAATTAGAGATATTCTTACCTTCTGAACACATTCAATTGCAACTTGCAAATCAAAAGAGTAGCATTTCAAACTAAATGAATCCTTGAAAAACACATTAAAAAAAAACCCCAATCCCTTTGACTCACTTGAAATGCCAATTTCAAGAAGGTGAAATTACAAAATAAAATGTAGTAGAAAATTAAAACTTACTTCTTCATCGAATTCTTCATAGTGTTGCAATCACAAGGATTTCTTGTGAGCTTGTGCCATTGCATTCATCTTCCTATGTTATTTTGAGCTTGTCCATGTATGAAACTGCCTTTGTCTTCTTACAGCACTAAGCCTCACCTCTCTAACTTCTTCTCCTTGCATTTGCAGCTTCAAATATGATTGCTACCTACATGAACCTTAATATTGTTATTTATATTTTTTAACACTCACCTTCCAAGTTATTGCTCTTACCTTCCAACCCATTGGAGGTTCTATGACTTTCTTGCTTTTACTAATTAACTGTGGTAAAAATTTCATATCCTGTGGTGATCCGTGGACGAATACAACTTGTTTTTTTGGTTTTGTCGATGAGTTTTATGTTCATTAAATATCAATGTGTTCTCCTCCTAAACCCTAACCCCTAAACCTATAATTCCTCTACCCTAATCAATATACATTGGCTAATGTTGAATGTATAATGTCTCTAATATTGAAGCAACAATTGTTTAATTGGTTTTCACAAAATTAACCCCTTAAGGCCATCCTTTTTTAGAACTCAAATCAACTAATATTAGTGGAAAAAAAAATTTAATTCAAATTTGTTTTGGGATAATACTTTGACTAATGACAACAATAACAATGTGTAATATATTCAACACTAGCATGAACATTCTCTAATTTTTTTGGTGGAATTTTTTGACAACACTATGATTAATAATGGTTGGAAAACACACTTTTTATTTAACTTATCTACTGGACACAATAAGTCCCTCGAAAATAGATAATTTTTCATAGTACTATTTCCCAAAAGTAATTATCAAAATTATTTACTGCCTCAAAATAATAATCAAGTAAAAGTAACATTCTTCTTATTTGACGATTTCTCAAGTGTTAGGACCTCAAACATTTTCCTTTATTGATTTTTTTTTAATTTTTATGTTTTGACAACTTCATGTGAATTTTCCTTTTTTTGTCTTTCAATCACATTATTTGATCCAATCATTTACATTTCAAGATCTTTCAACAATATATTTGTTTATAATTAGTCTATGTATTTTAATGTGTTTATTTTTAAAAATTAAAAATTTATTCATATTAAATAATTGAAAAGTTATATTATGTTTTACATCTCGTGTTGATTTCATCCATGTCTTTTGTTTTACGAATTCACATTGGAAATTCATTCCAACAAGGTTTGCAAATTTTTATCCTAACTCATTTAAGAAAACATTCTACCACTTTGGATTTTAAGGGTGAAAGGATATTGAGAGATCTTAACATCATGGAATGTTTTATCAATCAATATATTTTTTATATTTTTTCAATTTTATTCAATAATGTTTTAATAGATAAAAAATTCATGTGGTGCATTTAAGATGTTGTTTTTTCCATGGACCTTAATTTGGTAAATTGAGTTATCTTGAAAAATACAATGTCCTTTTGACAATGACCAACTTCTTCACTAGAACATATTAATGGCATTATGGATGTGTCATGCTACAAGATTCCATTTGTAATCATCTTAGTAGTTACACGTCTGCTTGCACTTCCATGTTATCATTTTTACTGCGTAACTTGAAATCTTGTTATTCAATAATTAGGAAGAAATGTTTTTTCATAATGATATGAACCTCCATTGAAGTATGCATAATTAAAAAAATTCAAGCAATGTTTCTATTTATGAATGTATTTGGATTGTTATAGGTACGTTTTGCAAGTTTGCATACATTGTATGGGAAAAACTCCAAAATAACCATTACATATGTATTTTTGCAGTTGATGTATTAAGGATGCGAGTTCCAAGAGCACCATTATTAACGTACTTTTGCAGCATATTTTTATCAAATTACATCACACATAAAGTTTTCCATTGTTTCCTATATGCAACAATTTTTTGATTAGTTTCTGATTTTTTTTAGTTTGCATCTAAAGAAAATATTACATCACAAAGGTATCAACTTTTGGGATTAGGGTTTATGGTGAAAAAAAAATTCCACTCTCAATTTCTATATTTCCAAATTGGAAAATTTCTCTTTTTTGAAATAATTTGAAATAAATTTTGTGTCCCTCAATGTTTTGGTTCCTTTTCATTCCTTGATAGTGTCAAGATGTATTACATTTTACTTGTTTTATAGCATTTTTATTCAAAATATGTTTCCATATTTTGAACTTCACAAAAAATAAAATAAAATAAAAGTTATTTTTTAGCATGAGCCTCTATGATTCAACATTAAAAGTTCTAGAACTTTAAAAGGTGTTGGTGTTTGGGCTCCCAAGAAAATACTTCAAATTCCTATCCCTTTGGTTCAAATAGATGAAACTTGTACAAAACAATTTTGAGTAAAATATTTGGGGTTTAAATAATCTATTTTGAAGAAGATTTGAATTCACATATGGGGAACATCACATTGAAATCAATCTCATCTTCTCCTTTTGATTTCTTGTTGCTTGTCATAATTACATTGTTACAAAAATACTTTCACAATCTTGAAACATACCCTATTTCGTTTGATAAGGGGAAATATAATTATAGCCCATTGAGGTACTATAGACTTGGAATGAATGCCTAGTCCTTTAAATCCTTGTTGATAAACCTGTGTTGTCCAAAAAATTTCAACAACTAATATTTTTCATTTTTTTCATCCAAAAATTTATTTATTGTTCATCCATCCGTATACACATGGCAAAATATTATGCCACATCAACAAAGATTCTAGCCAATGTGGCAAATAATATCTTGGTATATTCCATCCACATCACCAAAAGATGCTAAAAATATTCCGTCTTGCTCACAGGTTCATGCTCACAAGCCTACACTCATGTTCACAGGCTCATGTTCATAATCCTATGCTCACATTCACAGGTTCACAATATAGTGTTGTTGCTTGGAATTTCGATGTGCCCATAGAGATCATGTTTTCGAATGGACATTGACAAGATTGAAGCCCAAAAACTCATTAGAGGTTAGAGAAATGATTCATGACATTGATGAGGAAATAGAGATTGGCATAGGAAATGAATGGATAGTTGACAATCTATGCCTAAGTGACAACATTATGGTGTCGACTCCTACAAATGAACCTTTTTTTCACTTATGTTGGTGGACAAGGGTGCTCACATTATTTGTGAATCTTTTGAAGATGTTGACATGAATGAGTGGATTGCATGAGATGTAGTAGTTAAAGGATATTGGTACAAAAGGTTGCAAGCCGCTAGCCACTCATATCAATTACGGGATGATAAGCCATTAGCCTATGTTTTTTCACATTTGATCCTAGTTTCAAAGTTCAATATGCCTCCTACTATTCATTTTGTGAAGGGGAGTTATGTAACATATGAATTCACTAATGAAGCAGCAAAGGTGATTGTGGAGGTGTTGGATTAGAAGCAATTAATTTGTTAGATTGAATTGCATATACCTACACATATTTTGCACTGCAATTCAATTATTAACCGTATTCTCTAGTTATGATCTTGGGTGATTGATGGAGTTGTAAAATTCTAATGTACACCCTTGGTTGCTTGATGTATGGATCTATTGTGGCTTTATAAAATGTCATCACCATCTCTTTGAGTTTTAAAATCTTGTGAATTTTATGTACAGAGTTGTTGAATTTTTGTATTACAAATTTTTCCATAGATTTGTAAGAAACTACATGGTTAAAGGTTGAGTTCAAGATTTTGGATTTCTTTGACATACTATATATTGAAAATATCAATGAACGGGGCATTTGGAAATTACTTTAGGCAAGTTGTTTTGGAAGGTATTAGAATTCCAAGGTTCAAGATTTTCAATTTCTTGTTGGCAAGTTGGGTCTAATGTGAGTGAGGGTGGAGGATTGGAAATTATATGAGCTTTTTGCAAGCAATGATCCATGTCCATTGGAGTTTTCAAATACATGTATGAACCATATATGTGTCTTGATCCTAGGTTAATTGAATCATGTAACATGGATGTTACAAGGGGCAAAATATGTATTACTATCACATTGAAATTTTCTATTGAATTTCATGCTTTATTTTGATTCCAAATCATCTTTTATACTTATAAAATAGGGGAATTCATGTTTTTGTTTAACTTGTTTGATTGCCCATTTTTATATTGGTTTTGATGATTATTTAGGCAACATCATGTTGGAACTTATAAAATGAATTAAATATTTAGCTTGTTCTTTAGTGAATTTTGTTATGATCGATGTTTTTCAAGGTTAATGTCATGAGTTGTGTTTGCCATTGTTGTGAAACATTTCCATACAAAGATTTTCTTCTATTTGGCTTTTCCACTTGACATTGGTAGCCATGAAGTAAGCCTTGCTCCATGAAAGTAAATTGTTAAATAGTTGAATAGTTGAATATTTTGGATTTTTTCCCCCATTAAGGGCTAATGTATACAAACCAATGAAAAAGCAACAATTAAGTTGGTAAGCTACATACACACTCTTTATCTCTTTCTTCACATGCCATTGTGCGTAATTGGGACAGTCACTTGGGTGCACATGGGATTTGGGGTTCTCACACACCAAAATTGTCTTTGGTTGTGGAAGATTGGATTATTAAATGTACATGTTTCTACAAGTTGATATTTGTCCATTCAAAAAATTTAACATGGAAAAATCTTGGTTGATTGATCATGTTGCATTTGTTTTACAATAGTTGCAACATTTTAGCAAGTAGGTTCTATGGGTTCCTAGATGTGTGATAATATTTGTGAATTCCTAATTCAAATTATGGTGCATTTGATACAAATGCCTCTTAAGTTCCTAATTATTCAATATATTTAAGTGGTAGAATAATTTAGTGTTGGCTCTCATGAATATGCTCAATGGTTTTTTTTTTATGATTGTGGGAGATGTGGTATTGAGTATTCTATTATGTTGCTAGAGCTAGGATTCCAAGTTCATCCTATGGTGCGGGATAGAGTGTGGCAACAATGTTTTTTTTTTGAGTTATTAGGGAAAAGCCTAGAATATTTAAGTTGAGTTTTGAAAAACTTGAAAAAAATGTAAATAAACTTGAGTTTTGCTATACAAAATTCCGCAAAATTATTGCATTATTTATCTTATACATTATTTGTTACATTCTTAGGCCTTAATGATATGCAAAATTCAGCCACCATGCATTTGAATAGTTAGTGATATATAGATAGTTCAACAACTGTGCATGTTGTTTCATTATTCAAAGTCATAGCCTTGCCCAACCTCTTTATTGTCTATGCTAGTTTTAGATCCCACCCACAATGTATGGACATGTCCATGCTACTTTTAAATCCCACCCATAATGGAAAAATGTAACTTATTTTTCACCTACTACTCCTGCATAACACTAATCACATTGAACTAGATCAAGAGGAAGTACATCAACAAATTAAAATAGAATTGAAATCTCATACATGTAAACCATATTAGTTCACACAAATTTATTAATGTCATGGTAAGTAACTTGTAGGAAGTTACATGCTAGATTGCAATGTTGTTTTTTGCGCATTATTGATCACTTTGGATATAACATGGTTACAATACTTTAGCAAAATTAGACACCATGAAATAAATATAAAAACTTTCAGCTTTGAGGTCACCAGAACACTTTACACAATAATGAAAGTTATGATTAAGGCCTAATGAAATAATGAAACTTTACACAAGTTTTGAAAATGTTCTAATGATCATATTCTAAGGTTGAACTATAACACTTCACAAACAAATGAAATATATAATTAATCTTTTGAATATACCACCATAATGTATCACAGTTGGAGATTTCATGTTCACAAGATGATTTATAAAGTCAAACATGGTATATTCATTTGTGTGCTTGTACATCAATGTAACAAATTTATTCAATTGTTCCCACCATACAAACTGCAATACAAGTGCAAAAGCATATAACAAAAATTGCATTTGAACCATTGTGTAACAAACCTACAAGCATACCCTACTTACTTTGTGTTAAATAAATACCTTTTTATTTTCACATGACCCCCAAGTATAAACTTTGTTATCCAAATCCAATCCTCAATGTTTATTTCGTTCTTTATGCTTAGTAGCCCAACAAGTTGACTTCTTAAATTACCCCTTCACCTTAGAAGGATGAGGATTTTGGGTCTCCTTGGATATTTATGTTGTTGCACCACCACTATAGCCATCTATAGAAAATCTAACATATTTACAAACATGATATTGCTTGTAACAACTTGAATGCAAAAACATAAATGTTAGATTTTAATGTTGAAGTACGTGCAAAACAAAACCTTATAAATATTTCAAAAGAGGTTTTCACCTAGTTTTCTTGGATTCAAGTTTTTGCTATATTGGATGCAAAGAGATGCCTTCTTCTTTATTTGCATGCCCTTTGCTTCAAGATCACACCTTTGCATCAAGAAACAATATGAAGTTGACCCTCGTGGAATATTAACATTATGTTATCTTGGTGGGTTCACCTATGGTGCTTTTAAAGGTTGCTCTTCACATTATGCCTTCTCCATGCAAACATGTACAATGGTCTCCTCAATAGTAGCTTTCAATTTCTCAATGTTATTTTTTGCATGGGCATTACATGCATCCACAGTAAAATGAGCCACACCCAACTCCTTTGTTCTTTTCAAAAGGGCAAGGATTTGATGTGGGTAGGTGGGTGGGTAAAGTAAGCATAGTCCAACAAGCTACCTACCCACCTACCCATTTATTACCTACCCATACCTATTTATGTACCAAGATTGGAATAAATGTGTCAAGCACTACAAGGAATTATGTCATTTGCAACCAAGAAATCTATTTTTATACAAGTCCTAAATGACTATGTGTATAATTTTAGTCATAAACTATTACTTTGAATCATATGTGTAAACAATCATAATCATATATTAGTGGGGCATGTGACTAGTAGACAATGAGGTGGTATCAAGATGGGTGTCAATTTTTATCAATTTTATTTCATCAATATGGCATCCATGACTTATGATGAAGTGATGTGAACTTTCAATTGTCATTACAATGATTAAAAATGACTACAAATCATTTGATATGAACATAAACAAATCTACCCCTCCATCTATTTATATACCTACATATTTGCCTACCCACCAACACACGTACCACTTCCTACCTATTAAAAATTATTTCAAAATAACAATACAAAAAAATGATTTAAATTTAGGCATAAACTCAACTAAATCAAATGATCCACTATTTGCCAATCATATTTTGGACATTTA
>Ga0116226_10006179_pt1 | contig 10745 bp, 9 predicted proteins | sample S1TSphfallax_FD_89692 | JGI IMG/M metagenome (GOLD analysis project Ga0116226, IMG submission 89692) | Host-associated microbial communities from peat moss isolated from Minnesota, USA - S1T2_Fa - Sphagnum fallax MG | ecosystem: Host-associated > Plants > Peat moss > Unclassified | place: USA...
CGGGTCGCGCGGCGGCAGTTAAAACGCCTCGCGGTTGGCAGAGAAAAACCATTCGCGCCCGGCATCACGGTCCGGGCCCTTGGCGATCGCCCCCAGCCCGATATCGGAGAGGCCCAGCTCGGCCATCACGGCGGTGGCGGCGGAAAGCTGTCCGGCGCCGCCATCGATCAGCACCAGGTCCGGCCAGCTATCGCTGCTGCGGTCCGGGTCTTCGGCCAAGGCGCGGGAAAACCGGCGTTGCAGCACTTCGCGCATCATCGCGAAATCATCCCCAGGCGTCATCGGCCCTTTGATCGCGAATTTGCGGTAGGCGGATTTGGTCAGCCCGTCGGGGCCAGCCACCACCATCACGCCATAGGCAGAGGTGCCCATGATATGGGAGTTGTCGTAGGTCTCGATACGCTTGGGCACCTCGGGCAGGTTGAACAACGCGCCGGTCGCCTCCAGTAATTTGCCCTGGCCGGCGGTCTCGGCGAGTTTGCGCTCCAGCGCCTCGCGCGCATTGGTCTGGGCGTGCAGCACCACCTTGTGTTTTTCGCCACGGGCCGGCACCAACAAAGTGATCCTGCGCTTTGCATTCAGCGTCAGGGCTTCCGCCAGCAGGTCTTGTTCCGCCGCGGCGTGGCTCAGCAGAATCAACGGCGGCGCCGGCTTGTCGTCGTAGAATTGCGCGATGAAGGCGCTCATCACCTCGGCCGCCTCCTCGCCTTTGCTATGCGCCGGAAAAAAGCTGCGATTGCCGTTATTGCGGCCGCCGCGGATGAAGAACACCTGCACGCAGCTCAAGCCCGCTTCCTGGTGCAGCGCGATCACATCGGCATCGGTCAGGCTGGCGGGGTTGATGATATCGCTGCCTTGGATGTAGGCCAGGCCGCGCAGGCGGTCGCGGATGGCGGCCGCGCGTTCAAACTCCATGCCCGCCGAGGCCGCCGCCATTTCGGCCGCCAGGTCCTTCTGCACCGAGCCCGATTTTCCTGACAAGAAAGATTTGGCTTGCGCAACGAGCGTGGCGTAATCCGCATCGCTCACCAGGCCGACGCAAGGGCCGGAGCAGCGCTTGATCTGATACAGCAGGCAGGGCCGGGTGCGGTTGGCGAACACGGTATCGGCGCAGGCGCGGACCAGAAACACCCGCTGAATCGCCTTCACCGTCTCGCTGACCGACCAGGCGGAGGCGAACGGTCCCCAATAGCTGCCCTTGCGGGTTTGGGCACCGCGATGCTTTGCAATCTGAGGGTAGGGATGGTCTTCGGTGATCATCAACCAGGGGTAGGATTTGTCGTCGCGCAGCAGAATATTGAACCGCGGTTTCAGCCGTTTGATCAGATTGGCTTCCAGCAGCAGCGCTTCGGCCTCGGTATGGGTGGTGACGATCTCCATGCCGGCGGTCTCGTTCACCATCCGCCGCAGCCGCTCGGAAAGCCGCGCCAACTGGGTGTAGGAGGTTACCCGTTTCTTGAGATCGCGCGCCTTGCCGACGTAAAGTGCTTCCCCCTTGGCATCCAGCATGCGGTAAACGCCGGGGTTGCCCGGCATGGTTTCCAGGGCCGTCAGAATGGCCTGAACGCCCGGCGGACCAAAAATGTTATCCCCATTCATCGGGTAAAAGCCTGTGGATAAGTTTGTGGGTTATAAGGAATTGGCGAGGTTATCACGGCAACTCCGCCCAAGCCCGGCCAAGAACGCAAACCCCGATGCCTAAGAGTTAACATATTGATTTTGTTGTAATTCAAGTTAAAATTTACGTCATAAATCATACATAATATGGGTCAAAACCCATTGGGTGCATTAGCTTTTTTGAAAGTGGACAACTACAGCAACATCCAATCAAATGGAATCGTTTGATCGGATAAAGTTGCTCGCCAGAACTGAAAGGCTGGAGCGGTTTCCGACCAAGCCGATCGGAAACTGCTCTAGCCGTTGCGCCGCTCCACCTCAACGCCCGCCGATGCCGCGTCCGCAAACACATCCAGTTTCTCCACCCGCACCCGGATGATGCGAATCCGCGGGTCGGCCAGGCAGGCCTCCGCCAGCCGCTCGGCCAGGGTTTCCACCAGTTGCACATGGCCGGTTGCCACCAGATCGCGGACCCGGTTGACCAGGGTCTCGTAATCCACCACCCGCGCCAGCTCGTCATGCCCGACGGCGGGCCGCGACAAATTCTGGGATGCGCCGTCATCGGTCACCGCCAGGTCGAGATTGATCCGCACCCGCTGGCGCGCCCGATGCTCGTGCTGATGCACGCCGATCGAGGCGTCGAGCACCAGATCACGGATGAACATGTGACGGGTGGCGCGCACGGTATCAGCAAATCGGGCTTGTTCCATGCCGGTATTTCTGCGCTTGGCCGGGTTCTGGTGCAACCGCGAAGAATGCGGGGCAGGAATTTCAGGCGTAAACCTTATCGGCCGGGAATGTTTGGCGTATGGGATGCGGGATGGCGTCGCGATCTCTCCTCTTCGGTCTGCCCATGGCTTGCCTGCTGGCAACGCTGCCGCTTGCGGCCCAGGCCGCCAGTCCAACCGTCACGGTGACAAAACCCTGGATGCGCTACCTGCTGCCCAGCCTGCCCGCCGCCGGCTATATGACCCTTACCAACTCCGGCAATACCCCGGCGGTGCTGACCGGTGCGGCCTCACCGGCCTGCGGGATGCTGATGCTGCATGAAAGCCAGGATGCCAGCGGCATGTCGATGATGATGGACATGCAAACCATCACCATCCCGGCCAACGGCAGCGTCACCTTCGCGCCCGGCGGCTATCACCTGATGTGCATGCAGCCGAAAATGAAAATCGGCGATCAACTGCCGGTCACGTTAAGCTTTCAGGATGGCTCGACGCTTGTGGCCACCCTGCCGGTTTACGGGGCGCAGAACGCGCCATGAGGCTGTGGGTACTGGCGCTTTGCATTGTCTCCACCGCGGCCCTCGCCGCCGGCCCGGACGGCAGCAATATTTTTATGCACGGCAATGCCAACGGCGCCTTGCCCTGCGCCGCCTGCCATGGCGTCCAGGCCCAGGGCAATCCCGGTATCGGCGCCCCCCGCCTCGCCGGCATGCCGGCTACCGCGATCGAAACCTATCTGGCGCTGTTCGCGAACGGGCAGGGCGGCAATGCGACAATGCAGTTCATCGCGCAGGCCTTGAGTCCGGCCGAAACCAAGGCCGTGGCGGCCTATCTAGCTAGTCTGCCGATAGCAACCCCGCCAGCCAGTCCCACCAACTCGCCGGGGACTGACTGACGATCAGCCGGTGCAAATCGGCGGTGATGCCGGGCAAGTCCGGCGCCGTCGTGTCCAGCCCGGCGATTAGAAACTGCGCCTGGCCCTTGGCGTCGAAGACGTAAATGGCCGAGGAATGCGTCACCTGGTAAGGTGTTGTCGCGCTTGCCTTGGTGACCGAGAAAACCACCCGGTAGCGCCGGGCCAGCGCAAAAAGCTGATCCGCCGAGCCCCGCAACCCGGTGATGTTCGGCCCGAACAAGGCGACATATTGCGCCAGCGCCGCCGGCGTATCGCGGTTCGGATCCACCGTCACGAACAGAAAATTCACTTGCGCCGCCAGCGGCCCCAGCCGCCGCAAAATCCGGTCGACATTATACAGCGTCGCCGGGCACACATCCGGGCAATTGGTATAGCCGAAATACAGCAGCGTCACCTTGCCGCGAAAATCCGCCGCAGTGACCGGCTTGCCGGTGTTCACATCCTGCAGGCTCAAATCAAGCGGCGGCACCAGCCCTTTGATACTCACATCCTGCGGCGAAAGCCCATGGCCGCAGCCGGTCAGCAAAAGCATCAACGCCAGAACAACACCGCGAATCATGCCGCCTTGTGCCATAAGCGGCGGATTAGGCAAGGAAGCACTTCTTTTCTGAAGAAAAGAAGCAAAAGACTTCTTTTAATCTGGGCCTCGGGTGGCGGCAGCACCACGCGCCCCAAGTCCCTCGCCATCGTCATTGCGAGCGTCACGCGAACGCGTGCATTCGCACGACGCGAAGCAATCTCTCATCACAACAGAACTGCTTTCCTTCAGCTAGCTTCGTCGTCCTCTGAGGCTTCAATTCCGAGCAGTTCTTGTGCGGTACTGGCCTCCACCATTTCCACATTTCTTAGGACACGCCCCACCTGTCGGGTCCGGACCCGGACTTTTTCAATGTTGTTGCTCATCGTGGACGCGCTGGCTGCAAGCTTGCCAAGCACATCATCCATTTTGGTCATCTCATGGCGCGTTGCGCTCAGTAGTTTGCCGATTTCAGCGGAACGTTTTTCGAGATCCAATGTGATGTGGCCCAGGTGTATTGTTTGCAGCAGGGCGGGTAGTAAAGTGGGGCCGAGGATGATTACCTTTTCACGGATCCTGATTTCATCGATCAAATTTGGAATTCTTGCGACCTCTGCAAACAGCCCGTCGCTCGGAAGATACATGACGCCGAAGTCTACGGTGTCCGGAGGACAAATGTACTTCTCGCGTATTTTTTTAGCCTCCAGCCGGACCCGTATTGCGATGCCGTTGCGGGCTAACTGTTCAGCCTCCAAATCCACCGTCTCCGCGGCGTTCAGCAGGCGCTCATAGTCTTCGGTTGGAAATTTCGAATCAACCGCCAGCCATAGCGCGCTGCGCGACGGCATGCGAATCGCAAAATCCACGCGTTCCTTCGAGCCTTCACGCAGCGCGAAATTTTTCTCGAACGCGCCCGGCGGCAGCACCTGCTCCAGCATCGCGCCCAACTGTGCCTCACCCCAGCCGCCGCGGGTTTTCACATTGGCGAAAATGCGTTTCAAATCGCCGATCTGCGCGGCGGCGGACTGCACCTCGCCCATCGCCTGCTGCACCTGCGCGAATTGTTCCAGCACGCGGGCGAAGCTGGTGGTCATTTGCTTCTCGACCGCCTCGTGCAGTTTTTCGTTCACCGAGTTTTGAATCGCGGCGAGCCGGGTTTCCAGCACGGCGACGGTTTTCTGGCTTTCCTCGGCGGCTTGCCGGCGCAGGCCGTCCAGCGTGGTTTGCACATTCTGCGTCACCGCGCTCATCTGCGCGAAAGCTTTGGAGAGCGCATCCGTGGTGCCGCTCTGAATCGCCTCGCGCAGCCTGCCCTCGGTGGCGGCCAGCACCGCCCGCGTGGTCTCCGCCTCGGCCCTGCCGCCGGCCAGGGATTGCTCCAGCAGCAGCCGGAACTTCTCGGCCCCATCGGCCGCGCGCCGCCAGGCCAGAAGGGCGAACAAGGCGGCCAGCAACGCGGCGGCAAGCGTGGCGCCCAGCATGGTAAATTCAGGGTTCATCCCCATATCCTAACCTGTCATGCGAGTCGCGGGCAGCACCCGAATGTGCTATTTGCGGTGCGAGGTCCAGCGACCGCATCGGCCGGAGAACAATAATGAACAGCGCCGTTCTGGCTATCTCGATCATCGTCGTCGTCATCGGCGCCGCGGTTTTGCAATTTCTTGGCCAGCCGATCATCGGCGGGGTTCTCATCCTGGCCGGCATCATCCTGGCGCTGACATTGCGGACCGCCGCGGAGTGGGAACGCGCGGTGGTGCTGCGGCTCGGCCGCTTCGCCGGCATTCGCGGCCCGGGGCTGTATTTCCTGATCCCGGCCTTTGAGACCGTCTACGCCACGGTCGACACTCGCCGGCAGAGCACCCGCATTTCGGCCGAGGACACGCTGACCGCGGATGCGGTTTCGGTCACCATGGATTCCATCATGTTCTGGCGGGTGTCGGACGTGAAGCGCGCCGCCACCGAGCTCACCGATTATCAAGGCATGATCGCCCAGGTGGCGCAGACCTCGCTGCGGGAAGTGATCAGCGCCACCACGCTCAACGATATTCTCTCCGAACGCGAAGCGATGGATGCCAAACTGCGCGAATATATCACCCGCAAATCCGAGGGCTGGGGCATCGGCGATATCGCCGTTGAAATCCGCGACGTGAAAATTCCCCCCGAACTGAACGATGCGATGACCCGTAACGCGCAGGCGGAGAAGGAGAAGCAGGCGCGCGTCACGCTGGCCAGTGCCGAGATCGCCATTGCCCAGCAAATCGCCGCCGCCTCGCAAATCTATCAGGAAAATCCGGTGGCGCTGCAAATCCGCCAAATGGGATTGATTTACGACATGAACAAAGACCGCGGCGTAACGATTCTGGTCCCGACCGACATGGCCAACGCGCTGGGCGCCTCAATCGCGCTGAACGTCAATAACCCCAACGCGACCCCGCCCAAGCCGTTCACGCCGTTCGCGCAAAATGGAGGCTCGGTGCCCAGAAGTTGATTTCACCGCCGCGCCGCGTGGTCAAGCAGAAGCCTTCCGCTGGCTGGGGCGGAGAGCGGCTTGCTGAGGATAAAACCTTGCGCCTGATTACAGCCAACGGTCCACAACGCCTGGAGTTGCGCATCCTGCTCGACTCCCTCCGCGATGACGTCGATTTCCAGCGCCTGCGCCATATCGATCATGGCCTTGACGATCGCCAGCGTTTTCCCCCGTTCCGGAATGCCATCCATGAAAGACCGGCCGATCTTTATGGCATCAATCGGATAACCATCCAGATCGCCAAGCGATAAATGTCCGGTTCCAAAATCATCCAAGGCAACGCGGGCCCCGAGCGCCCGGATACCGCAGAGCGCGGCGACGAGCGGCTCCGACCTTGGAAACAGGATGCTTTCCTGAACGTCGAGTTGCAGGCAAGCCGGCCTGAGCCCCGTACCCGCGAGAACTTCTTCGATTTGCGAAATGAATCGGGCGTCCGTCAGCTCACATACGGAAATGTTGACGTTAAGCTGCAGTCCAAAATCCTGATATAAGTGATGCCATTCCCGCATCTGCTTGCAGCCCTCGCGTAGAACCTGGGCGCCGATTTGGCGCATCAGTCCAATCTCTCCGGCCGTATCGATGAATTCGCTCGGGAGCAATTTTCCACGCGTCGGATGCTGCCAGCGGATCAGCGCCTCCATGCCCCTGATCCGATTCGTCGTCAGATCGAAGATCGGTTGATATTCGATATAAAATTCGGAACGCTCTACCGCGCGTTGCAACTCGGCCCGGAACCGCGATGCGATGATGGCGCCGCGATGCATGGCATCGTCGAAGATCAGAAAGCCGGTGCGCATGCGCTTTGCTTCATACATCGCGATATCGGCGTCGCGGAGAATCTCTTCGGGCAGGCGGTAATATTTGGTCGCAAAGGCGACACCGATGCTGGCCGAGGAAAAGACCTCCTGGCCGCCGAGCTGAACCGCGTGGCGCACGACTTCCACCACCCGTTCGGCCATCGATGCGACGTAGCCAGGCTTCTCGAAGCCCTGCACAAGGATTGCGAATTCATCGCCGCCAACGCGGGCAACGATATCGTCGGCGCGCACGGATTTGGTCAGCCGGCCGGCGATTTCAATCAGCATGAGGTCGCCGCCGCCGTGACCAAAACTATCGTTAATCAGTTTGAAACCGTCGAGATCCAGAACCATCACCGCCAGGTGAAAATTCGGATCGATGGTCACCCGTTCAAGCGCCCCGGCCAGATGGTCCATGAAGAACTGCCGGTTGTAGACCGAGGTGAGGGTGTCGTGGAAGGCAAGATAATGCAGCCGGGCCTCGATCCGTTTGCGCTCCTCGAGATTTGCCTCAAGGTCGGCTTTTTCCTGCTCCAAAAGCGGGTTTCGCGGTTGCGCGTCACCGGCCCGATGCCGGCGGTCAACCGTGATTCCGTTTCGCGTTACGAAAGGCACCACGGACCAGCGGTTCAAAGCGGCCTCGCCCGCCGCCGGCGCGAGCAGGATTTCGGCTGGGAACTCGTCTCCGTTCTTATGCCGCAACATCACCGCAACGGCGATTGTCCGTTTGTGAAGCAACGCCTCCCGCAACCGGGCCACGCTGTCACGGCTGGTCGCGCGGGAGCAGATGATATCCGGCGACAGGCCGAGCAGCTCCGGCTCGCTATAGCCGGTCAGCAAGGTGAATGCGGCGTTGCAGTATTTGATATGTTGCGATGCCGTGTCGTTGGCATCCGCCGCGGTGATCATCATGGCGTCCAGCATGGTTGGGCCGGACCGATCCTGGGCGCGACGCGTCTTATCAAGGCGCTGCAGTTGCGCCAGACGGTGGGCGTGCTGCTCCAGCAACGCTGAAATTCCCGCCGCATGCGCCCGCAGCATTTCTTGTTGCTCATATGAAACGGTCGCATGGGGCACGCGATCTGCTACCAGAAGTAATCCGCAGGTCGTGCGCTGCTCATAGCGCACATGCACCGCCGCCACAAAGCGCACCGGTCCGTCGGCGGCGCTGAACAGCCACGGCGGGTCCGGCCGCAAACTGTGAGCAAGCGCTGCTTCATGCAGGATCAGCAGTCCTTCCCGCTGATCCCGCGCCGCATTCAAAATAGCAAGGCCGCTGATGGAGATGGCATCCGCCGCCGTGCAGCCGAAAGTCGATGCGATTTCAATATGCCGTTTCCCGCAAAGATAGAATACGCCAACCAGGCAACCGGTTGCGCGCGCGGCGGTTTCTACAGCCTGCGCGAGAATATTCTTCGCGCCAAGCGATTCAGGCAGGGTGCTCAAAACGAGGTCTGCGCCGCAGTGTTTTGGAAAATGCTGTGCGAAACGTAGAAAAAACTAAACGTCCGGCAGTATCTGAATCGTTTTTTGGCACACTGCATTTGCTGATTATACCATCGTTGCGGGAAACCGCTAAACAAAAAATCCGGTCACCTTAAGTTGAATGCAAACGCGATCACAAGCGCCGACGACGCTGCGGCGCAGACGGCCGCCCTGACAATTTGTGATCGCCTGCGCGACCACGTTGGCCGCCGGCCGTCACCGTCGGCGGGACGGATCGATAACGAGATAAATACGGCTTGGCACAATGTTGCGTTACGGGTGCCTTAATGCGAAATATCCGGCGCATTATTCGGGTCAAAAACAGAAAGCAAATTCGCGCCATATTTCATTATCCCGTTAGGCAACCTAAAGTAACAAAGACCTTCACAAAAGAACTGAAAATTGCCGGCAGCTTGCCGTCATCTGCGCCCTTGGGTTTTCCGCCGTGCCGCCTTTTGCCCTAGCTCAGGTTGTGACAGGGATCGCCAGCACCCCGGGGCCGGCAGGTGCGGCCGGTACCGGCGGCAGCGCCGGATTAAATGTGCCAAGCCCTCGCTACCGCCAGTGTCGAAGCCGGGCATCTCGGCACCTCGATTGAGCGCACGATGGCCGATGTGGGGCCGACCGCGCTTGGCTCCAGCAATGGCAATTATCAGGGCGCGGCGGTGCACGTCCAATGAGAGTTTCGGGGTGCAAGCAAGATATGAATGGTAGGCGTACGCCGCCCGCAAAAGCTTATTTCGTCCCGAACAAACGGTCTCCCGCATCTCCAAGTCCGGGCCTGATATAAGCGTGCTCGTCCAACTGCCGGTCGATGGCGGCGGTGAAGATCGGGATGGCGGGATGCACCGCATGAAAGGCTTTGACACCTTCCGGTGCGGAGATCAGGCTGACCAGCTTGATCTGCGTCGCGCCGGCTTGTTTCAGACGGGTTACGGCGGCGGCGGCGGAGTGGCCGGTGGCCAGCATCGGGTCGACGACGATGCAGAGCCGGGATTCGATCAGGTCCGGGACCTTGAAATAATACTCCACCGGCTCTTTCGTAACCGGGTCCCGGTAGAGCCCCACATAACCGATCCGGGCGGAGGGTACGAGGTCCAGAATGCCGTCCAAAATTCCGGCGCCGGCCCGCAGGATGGAAACGAAACAGAGTTTCTTTCCGCGGATTCGATATGCAGTCATTTTCTCCAGCGGCGTTTCGATGTCGATCGGTTCCAGCGGCAGGTCGCGCAGGACTTCGTAGCCGAGGAGCAGGCTGATCTCCCGGCATATCCTGCGAAATTCCCCAGTCGTGGTTTCACGTTTTCGCAGCAGCGTAAGCTTATGCTGCACCAGCGGATGATCAATCACCGTAACAAGACTCATTTACTCCATCCCCGTTCGTTAAGCGTTGGCACCCAAGTACCCACACCCCAGGACCCAGCATAAAAAAAGTCTTTTTGCTTCTTTTTCTTCAGAAAAAGAAGTGCTTTCTTGCCTAGTAAGCCGCCTTCGGCAACCGGATCACAAAGCGCGCGCCGATGATATTCCCCTCCGGGTCGCGGCGGTTCTCGGCGCTGATGCGGCCCGAGTGGGCTTCGACGATTTGCCGGGAAATCGACAGGCCGAGGCCGGAATGGCTGCCGAATTGTTCCGAGGTCGGGCGTTCGGAATAAAACCGGTCGAAAATATCGTCCAGTTTGCCGTCCGGGATGCCGGGGCCTTCGTCTTCCACCGCCAGTTCGATGATGCCGCCGGTCTCGCGGCCGCGCAGCCAGATATTTCCGTTCTCGGGGCTGAAGGAGATGGCGTTGCCGATCAGGTTGCGCAGCACCTGCACCAGCCGGCTCTCCACGCCGCGCACCATCAGCCCCATCGGCGGCGCGTCCAGCTGCATGACCGGGCCGGTGGGCTTGCGAGTCGCGTCATGCATCTCGTTCAGCGTGCCGAGGATCGGGGCCAGGTCGATCACTTCCATGGTGGTGCGGGAGAGTTCGGAGTCGAGCCGCGAGCTATCCGAGATATCGGTGATCAGCCGGTCCAGCCGCGCCACGTCCTGCGTCACGATCGACAGCAGGCGGGAGGCGCGGGTTGGGTCTTCGACGCGCGTCAAAGTTTCGATAGCGGAACGGATCGAGGACAGCGGGTTTTTAATCTCGTGGGAGACATCGGCGGCGAA
>Ga0116226_10006180_pt1 | contig 10745 bp, 9 predicted proteins | sample S1TSphfallax_FD_89692 | JGI IMG/M metagenome (GOLD analysis project Ga0116226, IMG submission 89692) | Host-associated microbial communities from peat moss isolated from Minnesota, USA - S1T2_Fa - Sphagnum fallax MG | ecosystem: Host-associated > Plants > Peat moss > Unclassified | place: USA...
TACCCAGAGTAGTTAACTCGGTTTTGAAATCTCCTTGTAGGCGTTGAACAGTCTCTAAATCCTGTTTGGTAGCTACATTAGCTGTTCCGGAAGCAATTATTTCATTGATCCGATTTAAACAAGCATTCAAAGCAACAGCAAATTCAAAACGGTTCAGAGTATGATTACCGCGAAATGTAGAGTCAGGATACCCTGATATACAGTTATAGTGTTCAACTAAACTTTGTAAAGCTTGGAACGCCCAATCGCTCGGTTGAACATCGGTAAACTGAGAAACTGAGGTTATTTGAGCAAGTGAATTTTCTGGATTATTTTGCTCGATATCATTACTATAGACATTTATTTCATTCAGAGTAGTTTGGCGATCGCTATGATCATCGGACTTGGTGGAATTATGAGTCGTTGGTTCCACTGCTACTTCATTTGCGAAGGTTCTAGCTTCCGCAAGAAATGTTGCACACAAAAACACTGAACTTAACACCAGCACTTTCCACAAGGATTGAGACATTTGTTTATTGTCCTCACACACTACATAAGTCAATAGATTGAGCTTTTACTCTGCGATTGAATGGTTTAAGTTTTGATTAAACAGTATGACCTCTAATTTCAGGTTACTTCTCAAACAAGGTTCCTAGTAATTTATACATCTACTTGTATAACCAAGCTAGTTGAGAATTCACCCTCTGTAGGTATTATAGACTAGTTTTACCTTAGTGTGATGTATCAGGCGAAAACTGTCAGGTATAAATATTATAAACATTATAAACAGATGCTTACTAAGTTCAGCCGAATGTTTAGACTATTGTTTAAATAGTTTCTATACTGCTAGATACTGTATGCTTAAAATTTTTCGGGTAAGAACATGACAAAAAATAGATAGATAGACAGACCAATTGACGTGAGGACTAAATAGCCTAAAGCCCAAGCCTGAATCTGAGACAACTGTGTACCACTAGCAGCATAGACGATGGGAGAAACCACTAAATTGCTAGATATGGCTAAAAACAAATAGAGTGGTAGCTTATATTTGTCTGCTAAAATCGGGGATTTATTTTGGGAGAATTTCATCAGATAAAGTTAGGAAAAAGGTAAAATAATATCAATTAATTTAATCGCGATAAAGGGAGCAAGAATTCCACCAATACCGTAAATTAGGATATTACGTTTGAGCAATTGGTTGGCTGTTAAGGGGAGAAACTTCACGCCTTTAAGTGCTACAGGAATTAAAGCTGGGATAATCAAGGCGTTATAAATTAAAGCCGAGATGATCGCAGATTGAGCACTTTTTAATCTCATAACATTTAGCGCCTCAATCCCGGCTGATGCGAAAATAGTCGGAATTATGGCAAAATATTTGGCGATATCGTTGGCGATGGAGAAAGTTGTCAAAGCGCCACGAGTAATTAACAACTGTTTACCAATGGTGACTAAATCAATTAACTTAGTTGGGTCAGAATCTAAATCCACCATATTTGCAGCTTCTTTAGCTGCTTGAGTCCCCGAATTCATGGCTAAACCCACATTAGCTTGAGCTAAAGCTGGAGCATCGTTAGTTCCATCCCCAGTCATCGCAATCAAATTACCTTTGGATTGTTCGGTGCGAATGACATTAATTTTGTCTTCTGGAGTTGCTTCAGCGATAAAATCGTCAACTCCTGCTTCCCGCGCAATTGTCCCAGCTGTCATCCGATTATCTCCTGTCAACATGATTGTTCGTACACCCATTTGTCGCAGTTGATGGAATCGTTCTGGTAATCCTGGTTTGACAATGTCTTTCAGGTAGATTGCGCCATAAATTTGCTCATCCAAACAAACAGCTAATGGTGTACCACCTAATTTAGAGATTTTTTCATAAGCTGCATCTATCTCTGGCGGGATAATACCACCGCGCTCTTGGACAAATTTTTTAATTGCTTCCACAGAGCCTTTACGAGCTTCCCGACCATCAGGTAGGTGAGTCCCACTCATGCGAGTTTTTGCTGTAAATTCTCTACCTTCCGCTTTGTGAAGGTCGAAATCTAACTTTGCTCCATAGTTTTCTGCTAATTTCAGAATTGATTTACCTTCTGGCGTTTGGTCAAATATGCTAGCAGCTTTAGCCACCCAGACTAAATCTTCTATAGAGTAATTGTTAACGGGAATAAATTCATCCGCCATGCGATTACCTAAAGTAATAGTTCCGGTTTTATCTAGGATTAATGTGTTAACATCACCACAAGCCTCTACAGCCCGACCAGAAGTTGCAATTACATTAAATTGCGCCACTCTGTCCATTCCCGCTATCCCGATCGCACTGAGTAAAGCACCAATGGTAGTGGGAATCAAAGCTACTAGTAGTGAAATTAAAATGGTGACGCTGACACCAGACCGTAAACTGTTTCCGGCGGTTGTTCCCAAGACAGTACTCATAAAATCAGCTATGTAGTTGGCGATCGGCTTCACCGTAGTCGCCACAATCAGAAATACTTGTGTCAGTACTGCTAATAAAACGGTCAAAGCAATTTCATTGGGTGTTTTCGTCCGTTGCGCTCCCTCGACTAAAGAAATCATCCGATCAATAAAACTTTGACCAGGCTCAGAGGTAATCCGAATTGTCAACTCATCAGAAATTAAGTGAGTACCGCCAGTCACAGAACTAGCAATATCTGTACCTGGCTGCTTCATGACTGGAGCAGATTCTCCCGTAACAGCAGATTCATCTACAGAGCCAATCCCCTCAATCACTTCACCATCGCCGGGAATCGCCTCACCCGCAACTACTTTGACTACATCACCCCGGCGCAGTTGTGGAGAATTAATCGATTGGATAGAACCATCAGGGAGAATTTTTCTAGCTGTGGTATCAGATTTTGTAGCTCTCAGACTATCTGCTTGTGCTTTACCACGTCCCTCTGCTACAGCTTCTGCAAAATTAGCAAATATAAGTGTCGAAAATAAAATTAAGGTGATTAACCCATTAAAGTAACGTTGTTGGTTGATATTCTCTTGTATAGTACTGAATAGATTGGGGTTAATTGTCAACAGAAAACTGATGACTGTTCCTACCCAAACTACAAACATGACTGGGTTTTTCGCAGTGTTCCGGGGATGAAGTTTCAGGAAAGATGCGAAAATTGCTCTTTGGTAAAGTTTCCTCACATCGGCTTTTGGGGTGTGTCTGTGAGGTTCTCGTGTTCCATGAGGTAAATCAGGAGAAGATGGGTCTGACATATTGGTTGTTATAATCTCCTTTATTAGGTATAATCTATCTAAGAAATTAATTAATCAACCAAAAGTTAGTCATGCTTAAGATATAAGCTTAAATTTAAAATCAGTTTATTTTTTCTATTATGTATGGTTCCCAGTCCAATCAAAATCCTTCTAGTTGAAGATGACGAACTTTTCCGTTTAGGCTTGCGTGTACGTTTACAACAAGAAACTGGATTGGAAATTATGGCTGAATCCGAAGATGGTGAAACTGCGATTGAGTTACTTAAGCAGCATCCTTTGGATGTTGTGCTATTAGATGCAGGATTACCTGGAATAGGTGGTATAGAAGCTTGTCGTCTGATCAAGCAACTACAGCCGCAATTACCAGTTTTGATTTTGACTTCTCATTCCCAAAAAACTCTCATTACACGTTTAATCGAAGCAGGTGCTCAAGGTTATTGTTTAAAGGGAATAGCTGCGGAAAAGTTGGTTTTAGCTTTACGTTCTGTCGCAACTGGAGCATCTTGGTGGGATGAAACAGCAACTCAGGAAATTCGCTCTTCGTTGATTTCTGGAACTCATTTAAACGGTATATCTAAGCTGACTAATCCTTTGACTCAGAGGGAACAAGAAATTCTCTCCCTTTTAGCTAAAGGTAAAACCAACCAAGAAATTGCTAGTACTCTCTATATTACACCTGGAACTGTGCGAGTTCATGTGCATACAATTTTACACAAACTAGAGGTGGGCGATCGCACTCAAGCTGTGATTGTGGCTTTAGAGAAACAATTGATCTCCCAATAAAATGTAAGAGGGAGCAGGGAACAGGAAACGGGGAACAGGTAAGAGGTAATTAGCGCCAAACCAAAAAGCATTACACTTCATTACAGGGTAAGAGTTATGGCGAGTGAATATGTTAACCTTAGCCCTATGTGTGAAAAATCACCGCAAAACAAACTTATCTATATTAGGAGGATATTGTGGTCGTGGAATCAAATGTACTAACGGTGGTAGATGAAGAAAATCAGGAATTTAGCGAATACGTCGCTCACCTACAGATGCATATGTCCCTACAAGCACGTAATCTAGTTCCCAACTTCAAGCAGATTGTAGAAGATAGCCGTCAGCAATTGCTCCATCAAACCCAAGCCCACTTTGAAAAATTAGCTTCTCGTCAAGTAGTTTAAATTCAGCCAGATTCCCATAACATAAAATCAAACTTATTTGCTTTGATCATTTTTTCGATATTTAGTTATGAAAATCGCTCTTTGGGAACAGTAGCTTAAGAGCAAAAAGCCGTTAAGATTATTGCAGTAGTACTAAGAGCAATTGCAGTTCGTAAATGTTTAAGTGGCGGCTTGAATCTAATGACTTCACTACTCCCTCGCAACCTCAATGTAGTAATCCGACCGATCCAGTACCGGGACCTAGATGGGGTTGAGACCATAACTCAAGAGTCTCAACCCCTTGCTTCAACTAGAGTTGGAGTCAAGATGAGTCAGCAAATGCAATGGCTACGTCAATGGTATGGATTGGTTAAATGTTTGAGTTGGTTTCCCAACCCATTACGATATCGTTTCTGTAGCTATGTAGCTGAACAGGAACGTCTGCTTTTGGGGATGATTCAAGTATCACCATTTAATCGCACTCACAGCACTTGGCGAATTGACAAAGTGGTACTAGACAAAAGATCTGACAAGCAAGCAATCGGCTCACAGCTACTCCGCTACTGCTTTGAATCAATTCTGGAAGCTCGCACTTGGATATTAGAAGTTGATATTAATGATATTGCAGCATTAGCTCTTTATCGACAAAACGGTTTTCAACGGTTAGCAGAAATGACTTATTGGGAAATTAGCCCAGAGTTATTAGCTGAATTAGCTCGCACTGAACCAGATTTACCCAACTTATTACCAGTAAGTAATGCAGATGCGCAATTATTGTATCAATTAGATACAGCATCTATGCCGCCTTTGGTGCGTCAAGTTTTTGACCGTCATACTCACGATTTTAAAACTGGTTTATTTGGAGCCATTAGTGATGCTGTAGAGCAATGGGCGACTAAAACAGAAGTTGTCAGCGGGTATGTATTTGAACCTCAGCGCAAAGCAGCTATTGGTTATTTTCAATTGCGCCTCGATCGCCAAGGGGAAACTCCCCATATAGCAACATTGACAGTTCATCCAGCTTACACTTGGCTATATCCAGAATTGTTATCTCAATTAGCCCATCTGGCTGAAGATTTTCCCCAACAAAGTTTGCAGTTGGCTTCTTCAGACTATCAACCAGAGAGGGAAGAATATCTAGAACGTATTGGAGCGAAACGGATAGAACATAGCTTAATTATGTCTCGCTCTGTTTGGCATAAGCTCCGCGAAACTTCTAAATTTGCTCTGGAAGGAATTCAATGGTCAGAAGTGTTACAGGGATTACAACCAACTCGTAAGCCCATACCAGGGGGGATGTCCTGGCTACAGAGAGGACATCAACCACAGTCTGAACCACATGTCACGTCTGAACCGGAAATTAACGCATTAACTAGTCACAACTTTCATTTAGAACCATCTTCCTTGGGGAACCTTCCAGATACACAACAGGAGCTTGATTAATTTGGTACTACATTCATCCTCAATGAATCATATCTCAGCTTTGGCGCTTGATGTTGGGAGTAAACGTATTGGTGTTGCTGGATGCGATCGCACTGGTTTAATCGCCACGGGAATTACCACGATTATCCGCCAGTCTTTTGATCGGGATATTGAGCAATTCAAACAAATAGTTGATCACAGACAAGTACAAGTTTTAGTTGTGGGTTTACCATATTGTATGGATGGTTCATTGGGATTTCAAGCTCGGCGCGTTCAAAAATATGCGACAAAATTAGCTAAAGCACTAAAACTTCCTTTAGAATATGTGGATGAACGATTAACTTCGTTCCAAGCAGAACAGATGCTAATTGCAGAAAATCGTTCTCCGTCAAGACATAAAGAGTCCATAGACCGGAAAGCAGCAGCTCTGATTCTCCAACAATGGCTAGATATTAGAAGGAGTGTTGCTAACAAGTCGGTAATATCAGGATAAAAAATGGTATCCTGACATCAACCCTCTAGATATCTAGAATTTCCTGAGCGATCGATTTTTCCAGTTGATCAATTCTAGAATGTTCTAGAAATATGGGTTTACAGAAAAATTGAGATATTTTGGCTATGTTCTCCTCCAAATTTCCCGAAGAAAACGATCATGATTACGACGAAGCTGGCTCTATTACTTTGACAGATGAGAAAGGGCGAACTTTGTCATGCTATATTGAACACTCACTGTTAGTTGATGAGCAAGAATACGTCTTGTTGCTTCCGATGGATTCACCCATAGAAATCTTTGCTTGGCAAGATGAAGACGGAGAAGAAGCAGCCATTTTGGTAGAAGACGATACTGAGATTGACACAATTTTTCAAACCGCTGCTGCAGTTTTAGCTGAAAGAAATCTCCAACTGAAAAATACAGCTTACGCTCTCACAGTTTCAGGGGAGTTACCCCCTGTGGAAGAATCAGAGCTGTTTACTTTGGAAATTGAGGAAGAAGCAGCTGATTTGGAACCAGAACAACTCCAGTTAATTACTAATTTCTTTTTTGCTGAACAAGAGTACGCAATTTACACTCCGATCGATCCATTACTCTTTTTTGCACGAATTACCAAAGCAGGTACGCCTGAATTACTCTCTCCAGAAGAGTTCCATCAGGTACAACCGATTTTAGAAGACCACTTGTTTAATCAAGTCGAATAATCAAATACTAACTTTTCCTTCTACTATCCACGATGTCAACTAAATTTTTGCTGTTTGATTATGACTTGGAATAAACTCTTACAACCTGATTTAATCGTGGAAGGTTCGATTTTAAACCTGACAAAGGAGACCGTGGATAAATATGGGTTGAAGGGACTTGTTTTGGATGTGGATGAAACTTTGGTTCCAATTACTGTGGGAACCGTTTCTCCGGAACTTGTAGAGTGGATTAGGGAAATCCGCACTTGTGTCGCCCTCTGCTTGGTTAGTAACAATCTGAATGAATGGCGTATTGGTAGTATCGCGAGAGATCTCAACCTACCCTACTATTTAGGCGCTGCTAAACCCTCACGACGGAAGATTAGAGCAGCGCTTAATCAAATGAACTTACCAATTAATCAAGTCGGAATGGTAGGCGATCGCCTATTTACTGATATCTTAGCTGGGAACCGTTTAGGAATGTTTACTATTTTAGTGGAACCAATTGTTTACCCAAACACCCTAGTTTTTGCATCCCGTCCTGTGCGAAATGTAGAAATTTGGCTTTCAGAAATACTAGGAGCTTCCATCAAACCCATCAGGACAGAAAATCTAAAGAAATAATTAAATAATTTTAACTTGAGTCAAAAATCGGGGATCATGATAATTAATAACATCGAGCCAAAAATAATTAAGGCTCACGAACATACAATAAAATTATATTTTGTACAGCGTCAGTTCTCACAAGATAGAGAAACTGGCGCTGTGCTGTGAATAGCTAAATTTAGGTAGAGACAAATCCAGTTGGCTCTTGTGCATGACTCAAACGCAAACAATTGTGATTAAAATCGGTACTTCTAGTCTCACCAAGCCAAAAACTCGTCAGCTAGCTCTTGCTACTATTGCTACTTTAGTCGAAACTTTATCTGAGTTAAGACAACAAGGACATCGAGTCATTTTGGTTTCTTCTGGCGCAGTGGGAGTAGGATGTGAAAGATTGGGTTTAACTCAAAGACCTAAAGAGATCATCTTAAAACAAGCTGTAGCTGCGGTGGGTCAAGGTAGAATTATGCGAATTTATGATGATCTATTTACGACTTTTCAACAACCGATAGCGCAAGTCTTATTAACCCGTGCTGATTTGGTTCAACGCAGTCGCTATCTAAACGCCTATAACACATTTCAGCAATTATTGGATTTGGAAGTTATTCCCATAGTCAACGAGAACGATACTGTAGCTACGGAAGAATTAAAATTTGGTGATAACGATACCCTATCAGCCTTAGTTGCTAGTTTGGTCGAAGCAGATTGGTTGTTTATTCTCACAGATGTTGATAGACTATATTCAGCCGACCCCCGTTCTGTACCAGATGCTCAACCAATTACTTTAGTCAGCAGCTTACAAGAATTGACAGAATTACAGGTTCAAACAACTGCTGGTGGGTCCGGTTGGGGAACTGGTGGAATGACCACGAAAATTTCCGCAGCCAGAATTGCGATCGCTTCTGGTGTGCGGACTGTGATTACAGAAGGTCGATTTCCCCAAAACATTCCCAAAATTCTCCAAGGAGAAGCAATTGGGACTCAATTTGCACCAGAACCACAAAGCACTTCCGCTCGCAAACGCTGGATAGCTTATGGGCTGGTTCCTTCAGGTAAATTATATTTAGATGCTGGCGCAGTTAGGGCGATTATTCAAGGAGGAAAGTCCTTGTTAGCAAAGGGAATTCAAGCAGTAGAGGGGGAATTTGAACCTCAGGATGCTATACAACTCTGTACAAGCGATAGTCAAGAAATCGCTAGAGGACTAGTCAACTATAGTAGTGATGACCTAAAAAAGATATATGGACATCATTCGTCAGAAATTGCGGAAATTTTGGGTTATGAGGTTGCACAAACTGTAGTTCACCGAGACAATTTAGTTTTAGTCTAGTTTTAGTCTAGTTTTGCTGAAGAACTGGGAAATGACTGAATTGACAAGTTAAACTAGGAGATAACATATATATTCTCTATAATTCCCAAATAGCGAATTAATCAACAGGTATAAAGACAGCGCTCGTTTTATACCCAGACAACAAAGGTAACTATAATGAAAGATTTGGCAAGAAAGGCTTTAATCAAACAGCGATCGCCAGTTGTGTCGAAGTATTTTGCTTGGACTGGAGCTATAGCTGCTGCTGTCATGGTATTTATTGGTAGTCCTGCTTTAGCACAAAAAACAGAGCGCGACTCGCTGACTTATGGTGAGTTAATCCAAAAAGTAGATAAAGGGGAAGTGAAAAAAGTCGAGTTAGACGAAACTGAGCAAATCGCCAGAATTTATCTCACAGACCAAAAACCTGACACCCCACCAGTGATTGTCCGGCTTCTAGAGCGCAATCCAGAATTAATTGAGCAACTCAAACTGAAAAATGTCGAGTTTGGCGAAATCTCTTCAGCTAACAGCAGAGCAGCTGTAGGGTTATTAATCAATTTAATGTGGATTTTACCGCTAATATTTTTAATGCTTTTGTTCCTGCGTCGCTCCGCTAATGCTTCCAACCAAGCGCTGAATTTCGGTAAATCTCGCGCCCGGTTTCAAATGGAAGCCAAAACAGGGGTCAAGTTTGAAGATGTCGCTGGGGTAGAAGAAGCGAAAGAAGAATTACAAGAAGTTGTCACTTTCCTCAAACAACCCGAAAGATTTACTGCTGTTGGGGCTCGGATTCCTAAAGGTGTGCTTTTGATTGGACCTCCGGGAACTGGGAAAACTCTTTTAGCTAAGGCGATCGCTGGGGAAGCGGGAGTTCCCTTTTTTAGCATTTCCGGTTCAGAATTTGTGGAAATGTTTGTGGGTGTTGGTGCTTCCCGTGTCCGCGATTTATTTAAAAAAGCCAAAGATAATGCTCCTTGTCTGATCTTCATCGATGAAATAGATGCTGTGGGTAGACAACGTGGTGCTGGTATTGGTGGGGGTAATGATGAACGCGAACAAACCCTCAACCAGTTACTCACAGAAATGGACGGCTTTGAAGTGAACACTGGGATTATTATCATTGCTGCTACCAACCGCCCAGATGTCCTAGATTCTGCATTATTGCGACCAGGACGTTTTGATCGACAAGTAATTGTAGACGCGCCAGATTTGAAGGGAAGACACGAAATCCTCAAAGTTCATGCTCGGAATAAGAAAGTTGATCAAAATGTCTCTTTAGAAGCGATCGCCCGCCGGACTCCGGGATTTACCGGCGCAGATTTAGCCAATTTACTCAACGAAGCTGCTATCCTCACCGCCAGAAGACGCAAAGAAGCTATTACCGACTTAGAAATAGATCATGCGATCGACCGAGTTGTAGCAGGAATGGAAGGAACAGCATTAGTCGATAGTAAAAATAAGCGCTTGATTGCTTATCACGAAGTGGGACACGCCTTAGTCGGAACTTTGCTCAAAGACCACGACCCAGTCCAGAAAGTCACTTTAATTCCCAGAGGTCAAGCACTCGGACTAACTTGGTTTACTCCCAATGAAGAACAGGGATTAATTTCCCGTTCCCAAATCATTGCTAGGATTATTGCTACGTTAGGTGGACGCGCAGCAGAGGACGTAGTATTTGGTTCAGATGAAGTCACCACAGGCGCAGGAAACGACTTACAATATGTCACAAGTATGGCGCGACAAATGGTGACCAGATTTGGTATGTCGGATCTAGGTCCACTTTCCCTAGAAAACCCTGCTGGTGAAGTATTTTTAGGACGCGATTGGATGAATAAATCAGAATATTCAGAAGAAATCGCCGCCAAAATTGATAATCA
>Ga0116226_10006181_pt1 | contig 10745 bp, 10 predicted proteins | sample S1TSphfallax_FD_89692 | JGI IMG/M metagenome (GOLD analysis project Ga0116226, IMG submission 89692) | Host-associated microbial communities from peat moss isolated from Minnesota, USA - S1T2_Fa - Sphagnum fallax MG | ecosystem: Host-associated > Plants > Peat moss > Unclassified | place: USA...
ATGCTGAACCGCAAAGGCTCCGTCGCCGATCTTTGGGACTGAAGCCCGCATCCTAAGCGCGCGCCGATGCGTTGCCTTGGCCATGAGCGCCTCAGCCTTCCCACCCACGGCCGTCCCCGCCGGACGTGTCAGCCTCGCCAAGGCGCCTGCAGCGCAGACCATCTTTATCTGCGCCAAGTGCGCCAAGAAGCTGCCCGGCCGGCCAGGCCCCAAGGGCGTACGCGCGGTGCTGAAAGCGGCCGTGAAGCGCCTTGGACCCACCAAGGCCTGGGGTAAGGTGAGGATCGTGCAGGCCGGCTGCTTCGACCTTTGCCCCAAGCGTCGTCAGGTGCTGGCGAGCGGCCGGACGCTGGCGCAAGGCAAGCTTGTCGTGGTTGACGCCAACCTCGAGCCCGACGCCGCACTCGACGCCCTTCTTGGCTAAACTTGGAGCAACCCGCCGCCGGGCATGGGCCACGGCGGCGATATGCCGGTCACACGCCGCCGAAGATCGAGCGGAAGATGGCGTACAGCGTTCCAGAGATAAGGATCGCCGCCGGCAGGGTCAAAATCCAAGCCAAGCCAATGTCCCGCAGCGTTCCCCACTGCAGGCCAGACCCGTTCGCCACCATCGTTCCCGCCACGCCGCTGGAGAGGATATGGGTGGTGGACACCGGCAGCCCGAGGTTGTCGGCGGCGCTGATGCCGATCGCAGCGACCAATTCCGCAGCGGCGCCCTGGCCGTAGCTGAGATGCTCCTTGCCGATCTTCTCACCGACCGTCACCACGATCCGCTTCCAGCCAATCATCGTGCCAAGACCGAGCGCCACAGCCACCGTGACCTTAACCCAGGTCGGGATGAACCGCGTGCCGTTGTTCAGGCCGCCGACGAATGACTTCATCGGTTTGGCTTCCGTCGCCGAGAACGCGCCGGCCGTCTTGCTAAGCTTGCTGATCGCCTGAGCGGTCACGAACATTTCGTTGCGCAGGTTCTGGGTCTGGGCGGCCGGCACCTTGCGCACCGAACCATAGTTCTTCACCTCGGCGCCGATATCGGATGAGACGACCGCAAGGGCGGCGAACACCTGGGGCTGGTTGAGATGGCCGGTCTTGAGGCCTTGGCTGACCGTCGCCGCGGCGTCGGGCAGGGCCGGCGGCGCGACGCCGTTGGCATGGGCGGCGAAGACGCCGGACGCCGCGTTGGCCTGAGCGATGAAGGCCGGAGCCGTTTTGTCGCTCATGGTGCGGTTCAGGGCGTAGGCCGTCGGCGCGACCCCGATCAGGATCAGCATCAGAATGCCCATCCCCTTCTGACCGTCGTTGCTGCCGTGAGCGAAGGAGACGCTGGTGCAGGTCAGGATCAAGAGGCCGCGAATCCAGATCGGCGGCGACTTGGTCGGATCGGCCGGCTCATAGAGCTTAGGTACGCGGACCACCGCCTTGAGCGCCAAAAGCAGGAGCAGCGCGCAAATGAACCCGGCGACCGGGCTGAAGGCCAGGGATTGCAGAACCTTGCCCGCCTGGCTCCAGTCAACGCCCGAAGCGGCCGATTTGGCCGACAAAATCTGGTTCGCCAGGCCCACGCCCAGGATCGAGCCGATCAGGGAGTGAGACGAACTGTTGGGAATGCCGAAGTACCAGGTGCCCAGATTCCAGATCACGGCCGCGAGCAGCAGGGCGAAGATCATCGCGTAACCGCCGGCGCTGCCGGTGGACAGGATCAGCTCGACGGGCAGCATGGTGACGATGCCATAGGCCACCGCACCCGTGGAGAGCAGCACGCCCAAGAAGTTGAAGAAGCCGGACCAGACCACCGCCACAAGGGGCGGCAGGCTGTGGGTATAGATGACGGTCGCCACAGCGTTAGCGGTGTCGTGGAACCCGTTGACGAATTCGAAGCCCAGCGCGATCAGCAGCGCCAGCCCAAGAAGCAGCAGGGCCCCAATGGCGAGCGGTTCGCCCTTACCGTAGGTGCTAAGGTCGCTGATCAGGCCGTAGACAGCGTAGCCAAGACCAGCGCAGAGAAACAGGGCGAAAGCCGCAATCCCGGTGGGGTGCACCTTGCCGTCCAGATTAATCGCCTTGCCGTGGGGCGCGCCCTGCACGGGCGCCTCGTCCACCGTCAGAACAGCCATAGCTCGGTCCCCTCGCAGCCCTGAAATAGCTTGGGGTAAACGTTAACCATTTTGCCGTGAAGGTTAGATGACACGACCTCGGCCCGGCGCACGGCCTGCGCGCGCGTCGTAACGGCAGGCCGCGCCTTTACCTTCTGTTTATCTCGCGCCTTGACACTTTCGCCTATGAGGGCTCCCCCACCCGTTGCGCCGCCGCAGTTTGGCGAGCCCGCTCCGCTGTTCGTCGCGGCGACCGACGGCGCCGATCGATATGGGTTCGATGTCGCCGGCGGTCGGTGGATCGTCCTGATGGTGTTCGCGACCTTAGGGCTGGAGGCCTGCGCCAAGGCTCATGCCGCCGTCCTCGCCCGCCGCGACCTGTTCGACGACGCCAACGCCTGCTTCTTCGGCGTCAGCGCCGACCGGGCCGATCGGGTGCAGCGGGGTCTGCGCAACGCCGCGCCGGGGCTTCGCTACTTCTGGGACTACGAGCACGCGATCAGCCGGCTGTATGGGCTGAATGACGGCGTCACGGTGCGCCCGGCGGTATTTCTGATCGATCCCATGCTGCGCATCGTCCTGGCCGAGCCGATCGAGGAAACGCCCCTTGCGCTCGATCGCCTGGCGGCGGAGTTGAAGTCGGCCCAAGAGGCCCCAGCGTCGGAAGACGGGTTTGCGCCCGTGCTAATGGCGCCGCGCATCCTGGAGCGCGAGTTATGCGCAGACCTGATCGCCTACTACCGACGCCAAGGCGGGACGCCGTCCGGCTTCGCCGCCGATCAGGACGGACGCACGGTCACCCGCCTCAATCCCGCACTGAAGCGCCGCAGCGACGTGACGATTGAGGACCAGGACCTGCGCACAGCCGTTCGCGAGCGCCTCGAACGGCGACTGTTTCCCCTGATCAAGCGCGCCTGGGGCTGGCAGGCGAGCGAGATCGAACGCTATCTCGTGACATGCTACGACAGCGCCGACAGCGGCTTCTTCAGCGCCCACCGGGACGATGCGACGCTCGGCACGGCGCACCGCCGCTTCGCCGTCACCTTGAACCTCAACAGCGAGGATCATGACGGCGGCGAACTCCGCTTCCCTGAATTTGGCCGCCGTCTCTACAAACCCCCGACCGGCGGCGCTCTCGTGTTCGGCTGCGGCCTCTTGCACGAGGCTACAGCGGTCACGCACGGCGTGCGTTACGCCGTGGTCCCCTTTCTCTACGACGCCGACGGGGCGGCGATTCGGCGCGCCAACCTGTCGAAGCTGGCTCTGCAGGCGAGCTGAACCGCTTTAGGCCATACTCTAGGCATCCAATGTTGACGTGGACGCGGGCTTTGGGTAAAAGCCCGCCTCCGTTTAAGCGCCTTGGCACGGCATGTTGCATGTCTGCGGCCGTCGCACATTGAAATTAGGTTGTCATCATGGCCAATACGCCGGGCGCCAAGAAGGCGGTCCGTAAGATTGAACGTCGCACCGCGGTCAACCGCAATCGTCGGTCGCGCGTGCGCACCTATCTGCGTAAGTTCGAAGAGGCGGTGACGTCAGGCGACGCGACCGCGGCGAAGGCGGCTTTCGTCGAAGCTCAATCCGAGCTGATGCGCGCCGTCTCCAAGGGCGTCGTGCATCGCAATACGGGCTCCCGCAAGGTTTCACGCCTCGCCGCACGTCTGAAGAAATTAGCCACAGCCTAGAAATCATAATTTTTAGAGTATTTTCAAAGCCGTAGGCGAGGACATCGCCTACGGCTTTTTTGCTGTGCGCGGACGAACCGCAGACGCGACAATGTGCGCAGTCCCCCCGTTTATTTGAGTTTCCCCTGCCCGATGAGGGCCTTGCACGAGTCAACGAATTTATCCGCCCTCGGCGCCCAATAATGCCCGTTGATCTCCCCGGTCGCAGAGCTACTGTGGGGCTCTCAGAACAATTTGTTAATCAGTTTCTGTCGTCGCGGCGGAGCCCTCACGGCTCCGGCGGAGCGAGTTTGTGCGTTGTAAACCTAGGCCTGGGTGGGCGACCTCGGCTGCGTGATTTTGGAGGGTCTGGCTGGATGAACGTTTTTGTCGGAGCGATGGCGACGGACTATGGCGATAAGACGGCCACGGACGGCGAGACCGCCGGCGTGGCGACTGCGGCTTGGTCGTCGGCCTGCGCGATCCTCAAGGGGGAGCTGGGCGAGGATAAATTCGGGTCCTGGATCGCACCGGCGCGCCTGAAGCGCAGCCGAGCTGGCTCCCTTGTGGTGGTCACACCGACCGGTCTGGCGCGCGATTGGATCAAGCGATACGCTTGGCGGCGCATCGGCGAACTTTGGACCCAGACCGACCCGGAACGACGCGCCCTGGTTCTGAAGTCGCGGCTCGAGTTCGAAGGCGAGGATGGCGAGGACGACGCCCCGCTGCGCGCCAGCCTGACGGTCGTACCAGACGCCCAGGCGATTTCGAAAGCCTCGCCCGGCGCAGAAGCAACGCCGCCGGTCGGGGTTGCTATGAGCGCCGAGGTGGTTTTCGACGCCGCCCGCTCAACGAGCCGGTTCGCCGGCTTGCAGGAGCGGTTCACTTTCGACACCTTCGTCACGGGCCCGTCGAATGAGTTCGCGGTCCTGGTCGCCAAGCGAGTCGCGGCCTGGTCTGACGGCTGTTTCAACCCCGTCTTCTTCCACGGCCCCTACGGTTTCGGAAAAACCCATCTTTTGAACGCGATCGCCTGGGAAGCCGGCCGCCAACGACCGGACAAGAAGATCGTCTACCTGACGGCGGAACGCTTCACCTCGACCTTCGTCAAGGCGCTGATGGATCGCGCCGCCCCCGGCTTCAAGGATGATCTTCGCACCGCCGACCTTCTGCTCGTCGATGACGTCCAGTTCATCGGCGGCAAGCGATCGTCGGAGGAGGAGCTGTTCCACACGCTCGCCGCCCTGATGAGCGAGGGACGGCGCGTCGTGTTCTCGTCAGATCGGCCGGCGAATGCGCTGACGGAGCTGGATGGGCGCTTGCGTTCCCACCTGGGCGCGGGTCTCGTCTGCGGAATCGAGGCGGCCGATAATTCCCTGCGCCTGGGCATACTGGAGCGCAAGCTTGCGCTCCTGTCGCGTGATCTTGGCATCGAGGGCCATGCGCGAAGCGATGTGATGCAGTTTCTTGCGGATCGTTTCTGCGACTCCGTCCGCGAGCTGGAAGGGGCGCTGAACACCCTGGTGGCGCGCGGCGGGGAGCGACTGTCCAAGCTGACGCTTGACGAAGCCCAGACCTTCCTGCGCCCACATATGCGCGGCGGAGAGAAGCGCGTTACGGTGGACGAAATCCAGAAGGCGGTGGCCGATTACTTCAAACTAAAGCAGGCGGATCTCTTGAGCGAGCGGCGCACCCGCGCCGTGGCCCGACCCCGCCACGTGGCGATGTATCTGGCCAAGCAGCTCACGACCCGCTCCTACCCAGATATCGGGCGGCGTTTCGGTGGGCGAGACCACACCACCGTCCTGCACGCCGTGAAGCGGATCGAAGAGCTGAAGACGACCGAGCCGGGCCTTGCAACGGATATCGAAACCATTACGCGAAAACTGAAGGACTAGAAGAGGACGGCTGATCGATAGGGGGTGCGGGATCGAAACTGTACGGCGAAGCCTGGCTTGGCTATGAACGCTGACCGTTCGACAAGATTCCGAGTTCCATGACCCGCGCCCCCACGACTCGTCGCGCCCTCTTGCTGGTCGGTTTGGCCTTGCTCGCCGCCAGCTGTTCCAATTCCCATCCGGCTGACAAGGCCGCGGCGAAGCCCAACGCGACGCCGATCCGTTTTGCGACCGACTGGCGCCCCGAGGCCGAACAAGGCGGTTTCTACGAGGCGCTGGCGACGGGCGAATACGCTCGGCGGGGGCTGAACGTCACCATCATCCCCGGAGACTCAGGCTCCAACGTGCCAGAGCTTCTAGCGACGGGCGCCGCCGATCTCGGCATCGGCTCCAACAGCTTCGGCGTCTTGAATCTGGCCGCGGAACAGGTGCCGGTGCGCGCGATCATGGCCTCTTTCCAGAAGGACCCCCAGGTCCTCATGGCCCACCCTGGCGGCGGGATCGCGTCCTTGGCCGACATGAAGGGCCATCCGATCCTGGTTTCAGACGCGGCCATCACCTCGTTCTGGCCCTGGCTGAAGGCCAAGTACGGCTTCACCGACGCCCAGGTGCGCAAATACACCTTTGACCCTGCGCCCTTCCTGGCTGATCCGCGCGCCGTGCAGGAGGGCTATGTCACGTCCGAGCCCTATACGATCCAGAAGGCCACAGGTGTCAGCCCAAAGGTGTTTCTGTTGGCCGACAATGGCTATCCCGGATACGCCGCCATGGTGCTGGCGCCCGATCGGCTGATCGCCGCCAACGCCCGCGCAGTCCAGGCCTTCGTCGAGGCCAGCGCCGTGGGCTGGAAACACTATCTGGAGGGCGATCCCGGCCCTGCCGACGCGCTGATCCTCAAGGCCAACCCCGATATGACCGAGGATGTGCTGTCCAACGCGCGCGCCAAGATGCGCCAATACGGTCTCGTCACCTCCGGCGACGCCCAAGCGGGCGGCGTCGGCGCCATGACGGACGCAGGCTGGAAGCGATTCTTCGACGTGGCCGTCGCGCTCGGCGTCTATCCCAAGACCCTGGACTATCACGCCGCCTACACCACGGCCTTCACCCCGAGCCTCCCCTTTGTGGCCTTGCCTAAGGCGGAAAAAGCGCCACGGCCTTAAGTGGGCGTCGATGTCGGCGCGAACAGCCCGAGGGCCAAGCGCTTGAGATCAAGTTTTCCCGTCGAAAGCGCGCCGGCGCGGAACGCCCGGGCGCACAGCCAGACGACGGCCGCGGTCGTCGTCGCCATGAGGATCAGCGCGCCGAGCACCTGCCACAGCGGCGGACCGGCGGCGAGGCGCGCGGTCATCAGGAAGGGCGTGAACGGCGGGACCCAGGACAGGGCGACGATGAGCGGCGCGTCCGGGTGCTCCAGAGCTACGGTCAGGAACATCACCGGCAAGGTGATCAGAATCATGATCGGACCGAGCAGGGTTTGAGCCTCGCGCACCGTTTCGCAGAAGGCGCCGATGGCGGCGAACACCGAGGCGTACATCAGGTAGCCGAGCACGAAGAACAGCGCGAACCAGATCACCAGGCCATGGGTCATCAAGGCCGCCCCGACCTCGGCGACCATCTGCGGGGCCGTGCGCTGCAGGGCCAAAAGGCCCATGGCGCCCCAGCCGGCGATGATGAAGGCCGACACGCCGGCGACGCCCAAGATCTTACCGCCCAGGAGCTCGGGCACGGTTGCGGACGAGAGCAGCACCTCCAGGATGCGGCTCGACTTCTCCTCGATCACGCTGTTGAGCAAGATGCCGGCGCCGGTGAAGATGGCGAAGAACAGAACAAAGGCCAGGCCCAGCCCTAACAGCGACGGCAGTCGATCCTTCATCGACACTTGGCCGCGCGCCGCCCGCGGCGAATAGCTGTGCACCACCGGCGCCGCGGCGCTGACGGCTGCGACCAGTTCGGGGGCGAGGCCGGCCGCGCGCAGGCGCGCCTGCTGCATCGCCTGGGTCGCCGCGCCGCGTACGACATGCTGCAGATCGGGATCGTTGATGTCGCGGCTCCAGAAATCCACGACAATCGCGTCTGGCCTTCCGCTGAGGATGGCGGCGGCGTCGAGCCTTGGGCCGCCCGCCGGAGCATCGCCGCTGAGATAGGGGCGCAACGCCTTTCCGGCCGCCGCGGCGCTGGTCGCCTCCGTCGCCCGTGCAGGAGGCCCGACCAAGATCGCCAGGGGCTTGGGGCCGCTCAGCGCCGCCGCAATGGTCGGCGTCGCGCCGGTCGCCGACAGGTCGACCACGGTCAGCACCGGCGACGGCGCCGCCTGGTGCAGCATCGCCGGCGCCATGGCGCCAAAGCCGGCCGCGATCGGCCCGATCATCAGCGACAGCCAAAAGCCCGGCGTGCGGAGATAGCTCAAGAACTCCCGGGTCGCGATCAAACGCAGGCGGTTGAGGCTTGCAACCAGATGGACGCTCATCGTGTCGACGCGCATGACCTCAACGCTCCTCATATCGACCATGGGCCTTGGTCAGGACGATGAAGGCGTCGTGCAGGGTCGGCGTCTCCAGCCTGAACCGGCTGATGTCGAGGTCGCGCTGGAGGGCCGCCTTCAAGACCGCCTGGGCCGAGCCGCCCGCCGCGAGCGTCAGGGTGTAGAGACCCGCGCCATCGACATGGCCGTCTTCACGCGTCACCGAGGCCAGGCCCGGCAGAGCTGAGAGGCTCGACGGGTCCAAGGCGCCTTCCAGAACCAAACGGGTCGGCGCCGCGGCGCGAGCTTGAGCCAGAGTGCCGTCAAACACCTTGCGCCCCTCAGCCATCAGCACGATCCGTTCACACAGCCGCTCGGCGTGGGCCATCACATGGGTGGAGAAGATCACTGTCGCCCCCCGCCGGGCGAGATCGCGGATCAGGCCTTCCAGCCCCAGTTGGTTGACGGGATCGAGCCCGGAAAACGGCTCGTCCAAAATCACCAGCTCTGGCTCGTGCGCGAGGGCGCAGATCAGTTGGACCTTTTGGGCCATGCCCTTCGACAAGGCCTTCATCGGCCGGCCGATCGCCTCCCCCAGCCCTTGGGCCTCCAGCATATCCCGGCCGCGTTTGCGCGCCACGGCGGCGCCGACGCCCTTCAAGCCTGCGAAGAAGACGACAGCGTCCAGCGGCGTCATCAGCCGATAGAGGCCCCTCTCCTCAGGCAGGAACCCGATACGATCGAGATTGGGGCGTACGCTCGACGATCCGAGCACGGCGATACGCCCGGAAGTCGGCGGGATCAGGCCAAGCACCATCCGCAAGGTGGATGTCTTGCCGGCGCCGTTGGGACCTAAGAAGCCGAAGATGGAGCCCGGTTCGACCTTGAACGAAAGGTCGCGTACAGCATGAAAGTCGCCGTAGCGCTTGGCTACGCCCTCAAGCTCCAGCGCCGCCACCGATTAGCCCCCACGCAACAGCCTAGAGCCCCAACCGGATCGGTCCGACGAGACTAGTGGTTCGCTCTACCCGGACCTTGATTAAGACGCCGTTTCGGTCGGCGTCGCCATCGCCAAGGCCGCGATGACATGATCGATGCCTCGGACGATCGCATCGCTGAAGCGGGGACCCAGCAGTGTCGCGTGGGTCGCAGCGTCGATATTCTCAGAGTAGCCTGCCTTGGAGCGGGCCGCCGGCGCGGCCTGAGCGCGTTTGAATGCGGCGTTGCCGACACCCGCGGTGATCACGGCCACAGGAAGATCAGGACTGAGCGCGCCGGCCTCGCGCGCTTCGACGCCGTTTCGCGTCCAAAGCTGGGCCTCCGCCGCAGCCCAATGGTTGTGCCGCGCGGACCCAAAGGCGCGCGCCTTCTCGGATCGAGCTGGTTCGGGCAAGCCGATGTCGTCGCCCATCATCGGGCCGGCCATCATATTGAAGCCCCAAGCCGCCGTCATCGGCGCAAAGCTGACAACCTCGGCGAAGCTTCGGACCTGACCGGCGATCACGGGATCGCTCATACTGTCCGGCGGCGTCGCATCGACCAGCACCAGGCCCTTGACCCATTCGGGGTGCTTGAGGGCGAACAGATAGGCGTGCACGGGCGCCATCGAATGGGCGACAAGGACATAGGGCGGCGCAATCTCGGCGGACTGCAACAGCGCCGCCAGATCGCGGACGACGGCCTTGGAGTCCCGCGGCGCCGGTCCGGGATCGGAATAGCCGAGGCCGGCGCGATCGTAGGCGCAAGAGCGGTAGCGGTCGGCGACGGCGCCCTGCACCACGGCCCAATCGGCCGCAGTCCCAAACGCGCCGGCTTCGAATAGGAGGGTCGGGGTGGTGGTGGGCCCTTGCGGACCCATGCGCACGAGGCGCAACCGCCGGCCGCCGATATCCACACGCTCGCCTCTGGGCGGCGGCTCGCCGCCGCCGCTGAGGCGGCCGGAGCCGGCCCAGCCCGAGTACGGGTAAACCATATCGAAGGCGAACATCAGGATGACGCCTCGTCGCCCATAGGGGGCTGAACCCGAGGCGGCTTGGCCTTTGTCACGATTTCCTTGAGCTTTCGGCTCTGGCGGATCGACAGGGCATGGCCTGGAGCCCCCTTCTCAGGGTCAGCGAAGGCGCGGCCGTAGGTCTGAACCCGACCCTCGACACTTTGAAGGAATTCGCCTTCCCAGTCCGAGACTTCGGCGCCGGCGATGCGTAAACGCCGGATCATACGCAGTGCACGTCCCTTATTCATGCATCCGTTGTCGCATGAAAAGGTAAATATGGAAAATACAGGCTTCTGTGCGACGCCGTGGCGAAGCGTCCTACGTCTCGCCGGCAATATCCGGGGCGCCCCACATGTCCCGTACGCGCCCCCAAGAGGCACGTGGCCCCATGCCTAACGTCCGCGGGCGACCGGCGGCTTGACGTTGGGGAGCAGACCTTCGCGCTGAGCGCGCTTGCGGGCCAGCTTGCGGGCGCGACGCACGGCCTCAGCCTTTTGGCGGGCGCGCTTCTCAGAGGGCTTCTCGTAATGCACGTGCCGCTTCATCTCGCGGAAGGTGCCTTCGCGCTGCATCTTCTTCTTCAGCGCCTTCAAAGCCTGGTCGACATTGTTGTCGCGCACGAAAATCTGAACGATG
>Ga0116226_10006182_pt1 | contig 10744 bp, 2 predicted proteins | sample S1TSphfallax_FD_89692 | JGI IMG/M metagenome (GOLD analysis project Ga0116226, IMG submission 89692) | Host-associated microbial communities from peat moss isolated from Minnesota, USA - S1T2_Fa - Sphagnum fallax MG | ecosystem: Host-associated > Plants > Peat moss > Unclassified | place: USA...
CGCGGTTTCTTCGGCCTCTTCGTCTCCGGTATGGAGCGCAGGAATCCAGAGGCATTGCTCGAAGTGGAGCAGGAGAACCTGCGCCGCCAGGTGGGCAAGTTCAACGTCGGTCTGGCCTCCCATGCGGGTCTCGTGGAGCGGCTGATCGGCCAGGTGCGGAAGCTTCAGAACGACGAAGCGGACCTGCGGGCCAAGACCGCCGCGAATGTGAAGCTGGGCAACCGCGCCGCCGCCGGGCAGTATGCGCTTCGCCTGCAGATGGTGGAGCGCGAACTGGCGGAGAACCGCAAGCAGGTGGAGCAGGCTGAGACGACGTATAAGGAACTGGTCCGGGCGCGGGACGTGGCTATCTCGATCGCCCGCACCAAGATCGAGACGCTCAAGACCGGCATCAGCGACCTGAAGATGAAGCGGGCGATGGCCGAGATCACGGAGATGGCGTCGGGCATGGTGACCGAACTTGGGGGATCGGGCGACACGCTGAACCGGCTGGACGCGATGGTGCAGGAAGAGCGCTACAAGGCCGCCGGCCGGGTGCGGGTCGCCGTGGACAGCCTGGACACCAACGACATTCACCTGAAAGAGGCGGAGCAAAACGCCCTTGCCGAACAGGCGCTGGAGCAATTCGAGCTTCAGCAGGCGGCACCGCGTGAACTGGGCAGCGGGAGCACCGCGGTGCCAGTTATCCCATCCATCAGTCTTGAGAAGGCCGAGAGACTCCGGTAAAGCGTTCCTGCAGCGGTGTGGGGTGTGGAGCGTCCGCGCGTCCTGGCTCACAGGTTTCCTGCAAGTATCCGCAGATTGAGGTCCGTCATCGTGAGCTAGGTCTGGCGCGAGAGGAGCCGACAGGTCTGCGCTTCGGGATTCCAAATCATGCAGCGGAGGTCGGGCACGGCCCACCGGCAGAACCTGCTGGCTGCGGCGGGACGTAGAATCTCGCACTGCGGCGGGACGCCCGGTCGCAGCGCGCGTGGGGACCGCAGCCACGTCGGCTCCGCGTGGCTTCCCGTTTCGATACCCATATCCCTATCCGTCAGCTTTGCTCTGCGCGGGATGATTCTCCGCCGGTGTAGAACTAATTTGCACGGTCCGGCGGTCGGTGCAGGGCAGGTCTCGGTCGCCGGCGTCTGGCTTGTATCCGATGTGATTGATAGCAGACAAGTTTGTGAACCTGCACGGGTTAAGGTACGTAACCTGCGGAGGTTTCAAGATATCGTTACCATTTTTTGGGGAAATGCACTTGACGGAACTCTCTTCACGCAGCAATAATTCGCGGGCACTCAAATTCCTCGGAAATCTGCTTTGAGGGTACGTGGTGTGTTCTCAGGTGATGAGATCGTTATCAGCGCCGCTCGATACCTGAGACGCGCAGCATCTGCAGCAGGACCTGTAGCAGGACGTGAAGCCTGTACGTGAAGCCTGTACGTGAAGCCTGTACGTGAAGCAAGTCAGCCAAGGGGGTTGTTCGATGATGTTATTTCCGAAGATCAGGCAGGCGGCCGGGTTCGGTCTGCTCGGGTTGGGGCTCCTGTTGGGGCCAAGGCCCGCCCTCGCGCAGCAGACGACGGGCACCGTGACCGGCGTGGTCGAGGACGCGAGCGGTGCCATCGTCCCGCAGTCCACTGTCGTGCTGACGAACCTGGACAACAAGTCCGAGCGGAAGACCGTCAGCAACGGCTCGGGCGACTTCACGATCGCGTCGGTCCCTTCCGCGCTGCGCTACCAGATCAAGGTCTCTCACGCCGGCTTCACGAGCTGGGAGTCGCAGGTCTTCCCGCTCCGGCCAGGCGACCAGATCGCTTTTACGGACGTGAAGCTGCAGATTGGCTCGGTCTCCGAACAGGTCACGGTGGAAGACGTCGCCAGCCAGGCGCTGAAGCCGCTGGACAGCCCGGAGCGCAGCGACGTGATTACGGCGGAGGACCTGAACACGCTGGCGATCGAAGGCCGCGACGCGACGGAGCTGATCCGTATGCTCCCCGGCTTCGCGCTGGTCAGCCCCGGCCTCACGAACACCGGCAACAACGACGCCGTGGTGGGCGTCAGCAGCGCGTCGACCGGTGCCTACTCCTCGAACGGCACCGGAGTGACCGGCATCTCGACCATCCTCGACGGCGTCTCGCTGACAGACATCGGCAGCAACTCCGGCACGACGCAGACGATCAACGCCGAGATGGTCTCCGAGGTGAAGGTGACGAACTCGAACTTCGGCGCCGACTTCGCGCACGGGCCGACGGTCATAAACGGGACGACCAAGGCGGGCACCTCGGCCTACCACGGCTCGGGGTATCTGTATGCCCGCGATACAGTGCTGAACGCGAACGACTGGTACAACAACTTCCTGCAGCAGGCGCGTCCGGAGGGGCGATACTTCTTCCCCGGCGGCACCATCGGCGGGCCGCTGTGGATTCCGCACACCCGGCTGCATCGCGATACGACGAAGCTCTTCTTCTTCGCGGGATATGAGTATTACAACCAGCTCTTCTCGCCGGAGACTCTAGGTTCCTGGGTGCCGACCATGGCGGAGCGCGCGGGCGACTTCAGCGCGGCCTCGCTGGACGCGCAGCTGTGCGGAGCGCGGCCAGATGGCGGCGTGAACCTGAATGCCATCCAGCCCATGTGCAACTCCACCAACTTCCTGCCGAACGGGGCCGCCGTGGCGAACGGCCAGCTCGCTGGGCAGGGCAACAAGAGCGGCATCGCGCTGATCAACTGGCTGCCGCTGCCCAACGCGGACCCGTTTTCGAACGCCAGCGATTACAACTACGTGCAGGAGGTCCTGCAGCAGCAGAACGGGTCCATGTTCCATGCGCGGCTGGACTTTGCACTGAGCGACAGCAACAAGATCAGCGCGACCTACGGCCGCCAGTCGCAGGTCACACAGGAGCCCGTTGCCTACGGATACGCGCCGACGGCCTCGGTCCTCTACCCCGGCCAGGTGACCAGCGGCGACATATCGAACATCGTCTCCCTGACGTACACCCACGTCTTCGGCCCGACGCTGACCAACGAGTTCAACGCGGCGCTCTCGCTCATCAGCGACCCGGCGAACGAGGGCAATCCGGCCGCGGCCAGCCGCTTCTCCATGAACGGCTACAACTGCAATGACCCGGTCGCGCGCGCCGCCGGGACCTGCGGCAGCAGCGGCAATGGCAACTTCAACTATCTCGGCGAGTTCAAGAACGCGGGCGACTACTCGGTGCCGGCGCTCTCGGACTACAGCAACCTGGGCTATCCCAACCTTGCGATGACCGGCGGCTTCTACAACGACCAGGTCCACCTGAAGAAGGAGGTGCCGGACGTTCAGGACGCCGTGAGCTGGGTGCGCGGGCCGCACTTCTTCAAGTTCGGCATGTACTACGAGAAGGGCATCCTGAACGGCGCGGCCACCTACGGCGCGTATCCGCAGGGGCAGTACACCTTCAACCCGCAGACGGCGTACTACGACTACAGCAATACCGTTGGCGGCGTGTTTTCGAATGCGCAGTTCACGAGTTGCGAGAATCCGAATCCATCGGGCAATGCGCGCTCCTCGGGCGCGGCATACCTGGGCGCCTGCATCACCCCCAACGCTTTGATGTATCTGGGCTACGCGGACACCTATACGCAGACCAACTTCTCACCCCTGGTGGATATGCAGTACACCAGCCTGGCCGGTTTCCTGAACGACTCCTGGAAGATCCGCCGGGTCACGCTGCAGCTTGGCGCGCGCATCGAGCATCTCGGTCCGTGGGTGGACCGCCACGGCAACGGCCTGGCGACGTTTTCGCCCACGCTCTACAACTCCCAGTGCGCGGGGACCGTCTGCGGCAGCCAGAACGATCCCGGCATCACCTGGCATGGGATCAATCCGGCCGTAGGGAACTCGGTGAACAATCCGCCATTCCTTTATTTTTCGCCGCGGCTCGGCATGGCGTGGGACATCTTCGGCAAGGGCAAGACGGTCCTGCGCGGCGGATGGGGCATCTATCGCAACCAGGAGGAGTTCAACCCCTACGCTCTCGCGGCGGCCACCGCGCAGGGCTACAAAACGACCTTCCAGCAGGGCCAGGAGAGCTTCGACGCAATCGACAGCCAGTCGCCGATCAACCCTTCAGACTTCAGCGTGTATACAGTTCCGGCGAACGACTCGGTGCGGCCGATCTACTACGAGTACAACGGAGCAGTCTCGCAGCAGGTGAACTTCAAAGGCATGAATTCGCTGGTCGAGGTGGCCTACGTCGGCAACAACAGCCAGCATCTGAGCACGTACAACAGCCAGGCGAGCGGATACAACGGTGCGTCGGACCTGAACCTCATCCCGGCGGGGTACTTCTTCAACAATCCTAGCGCGAACATCGTCAACCTTCCCGCGTCACCCGATTCGCTGGCCAGCCTGACCACGCAGCAGACGGACTTCTTCCGCCCGTATCCCTTCTACAACCATATCTACTCGCTGAGCCACACCTACTACTCGAACTACAACAGCCTTCAGGTGAGCTGGAACAAGGCGGGAGGGATCTTCTCCTATGGAACGAACTACGTGTTCTCGAAGAACCTTGCCACAGCGGCCTCCTATAACAACATGATTCCGGACCCTCTGAACCTGCGGAACGAGTACAACCCCACACCCTACGACCGGACGCAGGTCTTCAACATCCACTATCTCGCCGACTTTGGCACGCGCTACCACGGCGGCAGCCATTTGCTGTCGCAGGGACTGAACGGCTGGCAGATCTCGGGAATCTCCACCGTTCAAAGCGGCCCGCCACTGGCCTCCATCCAGGGGGAGAACTTCGGTTTCGGTTATGGCCTTGTCCAGGCAGTCCAGGTCTATACGGCGCAGCAGGCGTCGAAGGAGTATCGCGGCCCCTGCACGACGGACGGCATTCCGACGGACAAGAACGGCAACAACTTCTGTGTGACCAACATGAACCCGGTTGTCTGGCTGGGAACGCCGGACTACCTGCTGATGCCGACCGTGAACTGCAATCCCGCGCACGGGCTGAAGTCGAAGCAGTTCATCAATCCCACCTGCTTCGGACTTCCGCTTCCGGGCGGCCCGTCGAGCGGCCCCGAGGCGCTCTCCTCCAACCCCACCGGCCAGGGCCAGTACCGTCTGCCGTATATCCACGGGCCGGCATACTCGCGGCATGACCTGACCGTGCTCAAGAACTTTCCGGCGGGAGAGAAGCGCAACCTGCAGTTCCGGCTGGCGGCGTTCAACTTCCTGAACCACCCGCTGACCTCCTTCAACAACAACGACACCAGCAACCTGCAACTTGCGTTCCAGGGGGCGACGGTCGGTCAACCGCTCACGGTCAACGACCTGACCCACCAGAACTTCGGAACTGCGGGCGTCAAGTATGGCGCACGCCTGGTGGAACTGAGCGTGAAGTTCCAGTTTTGAGAGCACCTCCCGCAAGGGGACCGGATGGAAGGCAAGAGGTTCTTGCCGCTTGTGCAGGGCCGCAGATTTTCGATGCGGCAGACGTGTGCGAACGGTCGTAAAGGCCGGCCGCAAGGGCTTAGTTCGAGATGTTTGGGAGGGTGTCAATGGTCATCGAGTGTGCAGTGTGCTTGCGCCGGTCCGTCCGGGCGAGGTTGTCGCTGGGGTTGTCGCTGCTGATTGCGATCTTGTGTGTATGCGGAGTCGCGAGGGCGCAGACGGCGGTCACCAGCGGCTCGGTGGTGCCCACCACGCATCCGCTGTGGGGCCAGATCATGAAGGTCGTGGTGGCGAAGAACGGGAGCGTGATTTTGCTCGACTGGTCGAACAGCGGTCTCTACCAGTTGCGGCCGGGCGCGAGCACCTTCACCACGATCGCCTCCGGCGCGCCGCTCGAGGCCTCCGGGACCTTCTGGAACTCCGGCATGACCATCGACGCGAAGGACACCATCTACATCGCGGACCGCTATGGCGCGTCGCACTTCTTCCGCATTCCCTATAACCCGGCCGACGGCACCTACGACTTCACCGCCTCGAACGCCTGGGGCGGAACGATCGGTAACGGCACCGTGCCGCTGAGCACCTACGATGTGGCGTTCGTCAACTCCGCCGCCGCGGACGGCAGCGGGACGCTGGTGGTCTCCACCGAGACCAGCCCGCAGATCTACACCGTGCCGGTGGACAATCAGGCGAACTGGGGCACGCCGACGGTCGTGGTGAAGGGCCTGAAGGGACGGGCGACCCACATTGCCGCGGACGTGAACGGAAACATCTACTTTACCGAGGATGAAGGCACGACGGCGTCGGGAAGATCGACTGGAGTCTTCTTCATTCCGGCGGGCAGGACCGGGATCGTCGGCGCGGGCGACGGCACGGCCGAGGCCCAGTTGACGCGCATCGATCCTTCCTCGAACAACGACCAGTTCAGCGGCATCTCGCTCGACAGCGCCGGCAACATCTATCTGACGAGCCAGGCGGACTCATACGGCGGCGCCTTCAACGGCGACCTGATGGTGCCCAATACCAGCGGCAGCCCGGTCGGAGTTACGGTCTCGAGCTTCGACTTCAACAATGCGATCCTGCTGACTCCGGTGCAGACCAGCGCTCCGCTCACCATCGATCCGCGCGGCTACCTGTGGATTCCAACCAGCACGGGTGGATGGACGCCGCCGGGATCGCTCGCCTATCCGGGAACCAAGAACGTCGTCCTGTGGCAGATGAGTTCGGCCAGCGCTGGAACAACTCCGGTGGGCACGCCGAACACGGCCACGCCGGGCACGGTCTTCTTCAACTTCAGCGACACGGTCACTCCGGGAGGCATCGCCTTCTCGCAGCCGGGCACGGGGACGGACTTCGCGGCCTCTGCGACCAATCCCATCGCCGATCCGAGTGCGACGACGCCGCAACTGCCCTGCACCGCGGGAAAGACTTATTCGACCTTCAGCAGTTGCCCGTACTGGGTGGCGCTGAATCCGCGGAGCGCGGGCGCGATCTCGGGCCAGCTGTCGCTGCTCGATTCGACCAATAAAGTCATCCCCGGCAGCGCGACCTTCGTCAGCGGAGTGGGCCAGGCAGCGGCCATCTCGCTGAGCGTGCCCACCAGCCAGACGACGATCGGAAGCGGTCTGGTTGCGCCGCAGCAGGTCGCCGCGGACGCTCTTGGCAACTCCTATATCGCGGATTCCACGCTCGGCAAGGTGCTCGAGTTCGCGGCCGGCTCGACGGCCTCCACCTCCGGCGTCTCGGTCGGCACGGGTCTGACCGCGCCCACGGGTGTCGCGGTCGACGGCTCGGGCGATGTCTTTATTGCGGACTCGGGCAAGGTCATCGAGGTGCCGTTCGTCAACGGAGCCCTGAGCGCGTCTGGACAGCTGACGTTGAAGACCGGGCTGGGCTCGAACCTGAAGCTGGCGGTTGGCGGCTCAGGCAATGTCTTTGTCGCCGACCCGGACAATGCGCGCGTGGTGGAGATCCAGAACCCGCTCACCGCTTCTGTGGTCAATGCGACGGAGACCGTCGGCTCGGGATTCACGAAGCCCTCGGCGATTGCGCTGGACAGTGCGGGAGACATCTTCGTCGCCGACGGCAACACGCTCTTTGAGATCGCGGCCACGTTCGACGGGCCACCCGCAGCGATCACCAATAGCCTTGCCGGGCCAGTCACCGGCCTGGCGGTCGACCCATCCGGCTCGGTCGATGTTGCGCAGAGCGGCGGCATCATCCATATTCCGGCAACCGCCGGGACGCTGAGCGCGAACAGCGCCGTGGCGCTCGACAGCGGGGTTCTGACCGCACCCAATGGGCTTGCGATCGACGGCTTCGGCAACCTCTTCGTCTCCGACCTGACGGGCGGGAAAGCGAATCTGCAACTGTTGAGCCTGAACGCCGCAGTGGACTTCGGCCAGGTGGGGGTACTCTCGCCCAGCAACCCGGTCGATGTGGATGTCTTCAACATCGGCAACGCGCCGCTCACGATCATGCCGGATCCGACCTTCTCGGGAGCGGACGCGGCCGATTTTTCGACCACCCCGGCATCGCTGAACGCCTGCGACACCACCGGCGCGACCCCGGTCGCCGCCGGTTCTTCCTGCATCATCGATGTGTTGCTGACCGCCGGCGACGTGGGGACGCGCACCGGAACGATGACGGTGACCTCGAACGCGGTGAATGCCGCGTCCGTGACCGCGTCGCTGACTGGCGTGGGCGAGAATAACCTTGCGCGGTCTTCCGTCGCGCTGGCGTTGAGTCCGGCAACCGGCGTCACCTATCCCGGGGTAACGACGGTGACGGTGAACGTCTCGGCCCTGGTCGGCACCGCGGTGCCCACCGGACAGGTGATCCTGACGCTGACCAACCAGAACGCCAAGCTGCACCAGTCCACCACCTACCCGGCGGGCAACCTGACCGCGGGAGTCACCACCTTCAACTTGACCGGGATACTTGGCGGAACCTACACGGTGAAGGCGGTCTACCACGGCGACACAAACTTCGGCGGCGGACTTGCGACGACGACGCTGACCGTGGCGCAGGCGGTCCCGGGTGTCGCGCTCAGCGAGCCGGCCAATGTGACGCCGACCCTGGGCGTCTACTATGTGCTGCTGGGGTCGAATACGGCCCTCACAGCGACGGTCACCTCGAAGGTGGGAACGCCGACCGGCACGGTGTCGTTCATGAATGGCACTGCGGTCGCGGACAGCACGCAGAACCCGGTCGTGCTGGACGCCAACGGCAATGCCACTTTTACCACGGAGAACCTGCCAGCCGGGACCTACAACCTGACGGCGGTGTACAACAGCGACCAGAACTTCTCCTCGGTGACCTCGCCGGTCATCACCTTCCAGGTGATCCCGCCCAGCGCCCTGATCACCGCAGTGCCGCCGACCCTCACGATCACGCCGGGAACGCCGGTTCAGACGGTGCTGACGCTGCAATCGCTGGTGGGATACGCGGCCGCGCCGCCAACCAGCACGGGCGTCTCGATCGCCTGCGACAACACGACCGTGCCGCAGTACACCGAATGCACCTTCGACGTCCCGCAGGTGGCGATCAACGCCGGCGGCTTCGGGACCACGACGCTCACGATCAGCAGCAACCTCCCGGTCAACGTGGGCAGCGTAACCACAGGCCCGGCTCCGTTCGCATTCGCCGGGATCTTCGGAGCTGGACTTCTGGGGCTTGCGTTCCGGCGACGGGCAGGGCTCTACCGCGGAGGGTTGACGGCGCTGTGTCTGGTGCTGGTGCTTGCCGGGGCGGGCATGGGAGTGAGCGGTTGCACCAACTCCGGCTACACGACGACACCGCCAGCGCCGCATGTCGTGACGCCGGCGGGAACGTATAACGTCAGCCTGTACGCGACGGACCCGGTGAGCGGCAAGGTGGCGACGCTGCCGTTCACCATCGCGGTGACGGTGAAGTAGGCGGTTGGCAGGGCCTCCGGGGGAAGGCAGTCGTCTCCCCCGGGGTGTGGCGAGTGATTCAGGGCGGTCTCTGACAGATGTGCAAGTGAGTCGGGTCTTATGGGTTTCGCAGGTCTTACGGGTTTCAGGGAGAGATAACATGTCGACGACGTTCTTCAAATCGCTGCGCCGGTCTTCCGGGTCTGTGCTGCCACTTCTGCTTGCTTCTGTCGGTCTCAGCACGGTGTGTCTCAGTGCGGACGTCGCCGCGCAGGTTCCGGCGGTGGTCTCGACCTCGGTCGCGCAGGCGCCGGGTGCCACTGCCTATGGCGCGGCCTACCAGAGCGCGGTCTCGAACCGCGGCGACTTTCTCCTATTCGACTTCAAGTTCAACGGGTTGTATGACTTCCCGGCAAACGGCGGGGCGCAGACGGCGCTGATCGCGCCAAGCTCCACCGCGGTTTATGCCAACTCGGGCATTGCGGTTGACCCGCGAAACAATAACATTTATCTGAACAACAACTACAACGGAGGCCTCCAGGAGTATCCCTTCGACCCGGCGACTGGAACGTGGGACCTTCCCAGCATCACAGTGGCCCAGGGCCTGGGCGGCAGCTACTTTCAGAGTTCGAACGTAAACTGTGGCAACTACTTCCAGACCGCTGGCATGGCGATGAACGCGAACGGTGTGCTGGCAGTGGCGACCGAAAACGGCTGCGGTAAAGAGATCTTCACCGTGCCCATCGACGCCTCAGGGAACTTCGGCGATGCGACTGGCATCGTCTCGAACATGAAGAACCGCGCGCTCACGGTGGCGATCGACAACGCGGGAAACATCAGCTATACGGCGGACGCGGGCGGCTTTACCGGTGTGGGATTCATCCCCGCCGGCACGACGGGCCTTGCGGATGAGTCGACCGTCTCCCGCGTGGACCCGAACCTCACGAATCTGCAGGGCGTGACGGTCGACAGCGCGGGCGATCTGTTGATCTCGGACGGCACCGCCGGGCAGTACCTCGTGCCGCTCGTATCCGGCGTTCCGAACACTGCGGGCGCCGTGCAGATCTCGCCCGCCAACGCTTCGGGAGGCCCGGCCTTCGATCCGTCCAGCGGAACCCTCTTCTTCCCGACCTACGGGTACGCCAGCGTCACGAACGCGGCGAAGGTCTATCTTGGTCGGCTGGAGGCGGGAGCCTCGCCGGTCGGCACCGCGGCGGCAGCGGCGACGCTGAACTACTCCTTCTTCTCCGCCGAAACACCCTACAGCTTCGCGATCACCCAGGACGGCAAGACCACGAGCGACTTTACACTCGGCGCGCTCACCGGCTGTGGAATCACCACCGGTCCTCCCGAGAAGACGACAACTTATCCCGCGGGCGGCACCTGCGCGTTGCAGGTCACCTTTACCCCGCAGTCGGTC
>Ga0116226_10006183_pt1 | contig 10744 bp, 6 predicted proteins | sample S1TSphfallax_FD_89692 | JGI IMG/M metagenome (GOLD analysis project Ga0116226, IMG submission 89692) | Host-associated microbial communities from peat moss isolated from Minnesota, USA - S1T2_Fa - Sphagnum fallax MG | ecosystem: Host-associated > Plants > Peat moss > Unclassified | place: USA...
CGACGTTTCTGCGGACCAAGCTTTTGCGGGACCTAGCAGAAGGGTCGAAAATCTTCATTTTCAAGACGGGCGACGACACGCTCCAGTCCCTCGTTACCGATCTGGTCGAGGCGCTGCGCCGACATGGACCGGTCACCCTGTTATGGGTGCGACCAAGTCTGGATGCGACTAAGCGGGGTAGCGTCTCTTGGCTGGCTGAGGGGCTCATGGGAGGCTACCTTGACCGGGTCTGCAACATCGATGGCGACTGGAACATATCCCATGCCATGTGGATGAAGCTGCTCCGACAGGCATTAAAGCTCTCTAAGCGTGGCGTCCCTGGAGCCTCAAAGCCGGCGTCCAGCTTGGCCGCATAGACGTTATGAGACCGCAAGCTACACCGTCGCTCTATTGGCTGACAGAGGTTCCCGATTGGCGGAACCGCCTGCGGTCGCTGCGTGCCCAGCTAACGGGCGAGCATGATCTGGCCAGCATCAGGCGCGAGGCGGTGGCGCTGGCTAAGGCTCCGCTCGACTTCATGCGCACCGTGGCTTTGGACCAGGCTGTGCAATCCCTTGCGGGTTTGGGCGGTGGGGATGTTCGGCTCGCTATCCTGTCCACCTCGACCACAGGGCGTCTCGGCGCGGCGATCCGCGTGGCTTGCTTAAGACGTGGACTGACCTGCTCGATCTACGAGCCTGACTACGGCCAGTGGCTGCAAGAGCTGCATCACCAAGAGTCCGGTCTGCACCGGTTTTCACCGACCGCGATCCTGTTCGCCACCGATGCGCGCACGGCCGTTGGCGGCCTTAGCTTCATGGCGCACGCCGACGAGGTACACACTCAACGCCAAGCGTTTGTCGCCCGCATGGCCGGCGCCTGGCGTCGCGCGCGAGACGCCTTTGGTTGCCATGTCATCCAGCAGACCTGCCTTCCCCATCTCACGTCTCCGATCGGTCAGAACGAGCACCTGCTGGCGGGCTCGCCGACCAACTTCCTTATGCAGCTGAACGCCGATCTTCGCGTGGCCGCGACGGATGCGGGCGTCGATGTGCTATCGGTCGATACGCATGCCGCTCAAGACGGGCTGGCGGTTTGGCACGATCCCGCGCTGTGGTTCGGCGCAAAGCAGGAGATTTCCGCAGCCGCTGCACCTCTCTATGGCGATCTCGTCGCTCGCCTGGTCGCTGCGCGACGCGGGCTCTCCGCAAAATGCCTTGTGCTCGACCTTGATAATACCATCTGGGGCGGAGTCGTGGGCGATGACGGCGTGGCCGGCCTGGTTCTTGGACAGGGCAGCGCCGCCGGTGAGGCCTTTCTCGCGCTGCAGGCCTACGCCAAGGCCCTTGCCGCCCGCGGCGTGATACTGGCTATCTGCTCGAAAAATGATGAGGCAGTGGCCAGGCACGCCTTCGCCCATCACCCCGAAATGATTTTGAAGCTCGATGACATCGCCTGGTTCGTCGCCAATTGGCAGGATAAGGCGACGAACCTTCGAGTGATCGCCCAAGGGCTGAATCTGGGCCTCGATAGCCTGGTCTTCGTTGATGACAATCCGGCCGAGCGCGACCTGGTGCGCCGTGAGCTGCCTACGGTCTCTACGCCCGAAGTTCCGGAAGACCCGGCTCTCATCCCCCGCTGCCTCGCTGACGCAGGTTACTTCGAAACAGTCACCGTCACGGCCGAGGATCGGGCGCGCAGCGGGCTCTACCGCACCAACGCCGCTCGGGCCGAGTTGGAGGCCCAGGCCACTGATATCGAGGCCTACCTAGCTGACTTGCAAATGCACCTCAGTTGGGCGCCGTTCGATCACATCAACCTACCTCGTATTGTCCAGCTCATTAATAAAACCAATCAATTCAATCTGACGACCCGCCGCGTGAGCGAAACCGACGTCGCCGCCTTGATCGACGCGCCCGACATCCTCGCTTTGCAATTTCGGCTGCGGGATCGCTTCGGAGACATCGGGATCATCGCTGTACTTATCGCCCGGCGTATAGCCGAGGACGTGCAAGATGCGAGCTTTCAGATCGACACCTGGCTCATGAGTTGCCGAGTGCTGGGCCGCGGCGTGGAGGCGGCCACTCTGAACGTTTTAGCATCTCAGGCGGTCGCCCGCGGCGCACGCGGGCTGATCGGAGTCTATCGGCCTACCGAGCGCAATGGGATCGTCGCCGATCATTACGCGAAGCTCGGGTTCCAGTCTCATGACGCTCCCGATCTATCGGAGGAAGGGGGCTTCGTCGGCAGGCTCGACCTTGCCGACTTCGTACCCCGTTCCACGTCCATCAAAACAGAACAAGCCGACCAACCATGACGAAAGACGAGATATATGCCGCCCTTGCGGAGATCTTTGAGGATGTTTTTGGGCGCAGCGATCTGGTGCTGAAACCCAGCACGTCCGCCAAGGACATCTCCGGCTGGGACTCGATCCGGCAGATCGACATCATCCTCTCGGTCGAGCAGCGCTTCCAGATCAAGCTGACAACGCGGGATCTAGATCGGCTGACCTGCGTCGGCGATCTGGTGCGCGTTATTTCGCGGTTGGCTCGCTGAAAATTGATACCGACGCGCCTGCACTAGCCTAAGCTTGACCGAGGGCGGCCCCCCTAGAGTTGCACCCCAGCCGGCATTGATAATCGAAGCCAAGTTATTTTAGCCCACCTCAGGGCCAGCGCGACCCTGCCGCTACCGCCGCCGCGGGCGACCCGGCGGTCGCCTTGGACTGCACCGTCTCGGCTGTGACCGTTTGGCCAAACCGGCGGACATCGCTGCTGTGAAGGCCGAGGTCGCCGCTACACCGAGCGGGCCATGCGCCGCTGCTCACAGCGTCGACCTGGCCCGATCATTCGCCCGCTATTGGCGGGTGTATTCGATGATGTTTTGACCCCTGGGGTGGTTCCAATCGCCAATGTAGCGCGCTGACCAGCTTGAGCGCTCAGCGGCGTACAGCATGTCGGCGGCGTAGTAATGATAGGGATCGCGGAAGCCGGTCGTTTTGATCCCTTTAGGATTAGTCCACGGGTCAGAAAAGCGCTCGCTAATTGGCACTTCAAAGAAGGTGATGAATAGCTTTCCGCCGACCTGAAAATATCTTGCCGTGTTCTCAAGGCATATGCGGAGAAAATTGATCGGCAGATGGGTGATCACGGAATTGCAAATGCCGAAATTTATTATGCCATCGTCCAGGCGCTCGTGCTTGAACAATCTGGAGCAATATAAATGGTCGCGACTCAGTCGGTCCTCAATGCCCGCCAGCTTTAACTCGGTGCTGTATCCCTTATCGAGCAGCTGCTTTTCGGCATCGATGCCATAGTAATTATTGGGGTCAAGATAGGGAATAATTTTGACGCCCGCCCGCAAGCTACCGCAGCCGACATCGAGAAATTTGTGATCCGGTTGAAGGCCTTGAGACTTTAAAAAGTCCAGCTGCAGCTGGCCCATTTCGTCCCACATCGCGCCAACGATGTTACGATGACCGCCAGCCTTCGCCAAAATGCGTGCTGTGCGTTCCGCATCGTCGTACTGGCTCGCGAAATTCCGCTCAGCGGGTTGAACGTCGGTCATAGTCGAGCCCTCAATTGGCTTGAATTATACGCTTTTCCCGAGCGGCGGACAACCGCCCTAGCTCACCGGCGCCAGCTCCTTGGCGTCTCCGCAGCTGTCGCAAACCAGGCGGCCGCCGCGGGAGAGGAGGGTGAGTTCGCCGCAGGCGGGGCAGATGTCGCCGCCGGGCGACACGGCTCGGGTCCGCGAGGGGCGAAGCGCTGGGAGGAACAGCAGATTGTCGGGCGCTGCGCCCCGCGAGAAGCCCTTGGAAATGAAGCGCGCCGCCGGCACCGGGTCGCCGCTCTGCTCGCCATCGCCCGCCGCCTGGCCTTCCGCCTCGCCGCGGCCCAGGCCGTCTGCGTTCAGCGCCTCGGCGTCGTCGCTGGCGAGGTCCTGGCGGTCGAGATAGGAGACGCCCAACTCCCGGAATAGATAGTCCAGGATCGAGGTGGCCGAGCGGATGGTGTCGTTACCCGTCACTGCGCCGGCGGGCTCGAACCGTGTGTAGACGAAGGCTTCCACGAACTCGTCCAGCGGCACGCCGTATTGCAGGCCGATCGAGATCGCGATGGCGAAGTTGTTCATCAGCGAGCGGAAGGCGGCGCCTTCCTTGTGCATATCGATGAAAATTTCGCCGAGCGACCCGTCGTCGTATTCGCCCGTGTGCAGATAGACCTTGTGACCGCCCACAGCGGCCTTCTGGATGTAGCCCTTACGCCGGTCTGGCAGCTTGCGGCGGCTGGGCGGTCGCTCGACGGAGACCTCGACGACCTTTTCGACAACACGTTCTACAACGCGGTCGATCACCCGCTCCGAAACCGTGCCGGCTGGCGGCGCCGCGGCGACCTTGGCGGGCGCCGTCTCTTCTGGCGGCAGGGCCAGATGGCGCTCGTCCGGGCGTCTACGAATTTGCAGGGCGCGCACACCCACGGTCGAGGCCTCGACCTGGAGGGCGACCACCTCCGCTGCGGTCGCTTCGGCCGGTAGCCACAGCTCGACCACCTGGGGGGCGCAGAAGAACGGATCGACGGCCGCGGCCATGGCCAGCCGGTCGGTGGCGTCAATATCGCTGTCGGTGGCGAACACGGCGGCTTGGGGCGGCGTCAAGCCTGGTAGCTCAGAGATGTCGCCCGCCCCCAGGATATGGCGCTCCGCCAACGCGATGGCCGCCTCGTCGAAGCCGGCCAACTTCAGGACCTCTGCCCCATCGGCGGCCGGGTCGGCGCCCAGCACATCGCGCACAAACCCTGCGCCCAGAACCTGCGGACTGAAGGCGTCGCTCAGGTCTTCCGCATGTAGCAGCGCGGCGTCGATCAGGCCGATCTCGTGGGCGGTGAAGCCCTTGGCCTGCAGCGCCGCGACCGTGACGCCCGGCGCGCCCTCGAGCTGGCGAACGCCCAGAGCGTGGGTCAGGGCGGCCTCGGGGTCTGCGCCCAGCGCCTCCAGACCCCATCGGGCGGCGGGCAGCAGAAGGATCGGGGCCGCGGCGGCTTCGATCACGGCAGGCGAGGGCGCCAGGGGGCCGCTCCAGGGTGCAGCGCCCAAGGCGACGCCGCCCAGCCGGGCGCTGAGCTTCGGATCGTCCAGTCCGGCCAGAATTTGCAGATTGCGCAGGCCCTTGTCGCCGGCGTCGCGCAGGGCGCAATCGAACAGGGCGGTCGCGGCGATCGCGAGCGGAGTGTCCAGCGCCCTGGCCGCATCGCGCCGACGCTCCAGCCCGAGGCGGACTGCAAAGCCGTCCTTCGCATAGGCGGGGCAGGGGCCGAGGCTGATCGCCAGCTCCGCCGAGGCCACATAGGCCGCAGCCGTCGCCAAGGCGGTCAGGCTCGCGGCCCAGGCGCGGCCTTCGGCGGAGCTATAGCTCAAACCTTGGGCGACCACGGCCTCATGGACGCCAGCCAGCCCCAGAGCCAAAGGATAGTTGGGGCTGCGTTTAGACCGCTCACCGCCGCCTTCGATCTCCAAGCCGACGACGCAGAGCCGCACTGCCGCAATGAAACCGTCCTGGTCGAAGCCGGCCGGGCCCAAAAAGGCGGAACAGTTGAGGGCGGCGCTGGGAGCCTCGCTGGCGGCGCGCACATGGGCGGCGACCTCGGGATTGAAGATCAAGATCGCCTGGCCGCTCTCCCAAGCCGCCCGCGCGGCGGGGGCGCTATCTGGCGCCGCGCGCACGAGCACGCTGGCGGGTCGGGTCGGCGCGCTGTCGCTCGTGGACGCAAGGGGTGCGGACCACCCGTCCTGGCGATCCAGGTTCTGGCGGCCTAGGGCGATGGCGTCGAACACCAGCGCGTCGGGGGCGCCGGCCAGCTTAGCGGCGCGGGCGGCGCGGGCCAGGGCCGGGTTGCGGGCCGGATCGGCGCAGGCGTCGCCCTTGGCCTTGCAGCGCGCCACCGCGTCGCTCACCGCTGACAACCGTTGTAGCAAGGCGGCGCCCGCGGCGTGCGCGGCGAGCTCAGCGCGCGTTTTCGCGCGCCAGGCCTCCAGCTCAGCCAAGGCCGCCTCGTTCCCGAGATCAATCAGGTGCAGCCCGCCGCTCCCAGGGCGCTCGGCCGCGCTGGCCAAGGCGCCGATCTGCGGCGCTATGACGCCGCCGAGTAGGGCGGCCAACCAAGCGTTGCGGAAGTTTGCGGCGTCGTCCTTGGTCTCGAACAGGCCGACGAACAGGCTGCGCGCCGCCAAGCGGTCGGCATGGGTTTGAGGGCCGCCGTCCAACGCCTTCGAGGCGCCCAGCCGGCTCGCCGATGCGATCTTGGCGCTGGTCCGCGATTGCGCCGCCAGTTCGTCGCTCCAGTCCAGCCAGGCTTGGACTCGAGACGTGTTCCAGCCGGCCGGCGCCAGCACCGCAAACGGACCATCCGCACGCGCCACCGTATGCGGCTCAAGATCTATATCCGCCGGATCGCCGACGGTCCGCTCAGCGAATCGCATGTGTCAGCCTTTAACTCTAAGAGGAGGCTAGGCGCGCGCGGCCAGCTCTGCAATTTATGAATAGACCGTTACCGATGATGGTTGGGGTCGTTTTCGGGACGGCGGGGCGCGACAGAGGACGTGGGACGGCGCCGAGCGAAAAGGATGCCGCTCGCCAGGCATTTCCGTTAGGGATGCAATCAATCGATTCGGCGACGGACAATTGATGTCAGGGCGCAAGATTTCCGTTCAGACGGCCGTGAAGGCGGCGTTCGAGTTCGCCAAGGTGAATGCGCCCAAGACGGCGGGCGTGCTGTCGATCATTCTCGTGTTGGATATTGCGGGCATCCTGGCGCCGGCGTCGGCGTCGGTCAGCCCCGCGCTCGTAGCGCTCCAGGGACTAAAAGCGCTGTTTGGGGTGATCGCTCAGGGCGCCCTCTACCGTATCGCTTTTGCGAGCGCGCACGGCGACGATCCAGAGTTCCGCGTCGGGCCGCTGGGGTTTCAGTGGGGCAAGCCTGAGACGCGTCTATTAGGCGCTCACCTGCTCCTGTTCTTCCTCTCGTTCCTGGGCCTTTTATTCTGGGTGCTCGTTCTGATCGTAAGCATGGGCGCAGGCATGTTTGTCAGCGGAACGGGGGCGGCGCCGCTCACGTCGACGCCGACGCCGGAGCAGGCGTCCCATATGCTCGCGGCCTTCGTGCCGATATTTTTCGTCGCCCTCTGCGTCTATGTGCGCGTCTGCCTCTACAGCGCGGCGACCGTGGCGGAGCGCAAGATCGCGGTGTTTTCGACCTGGCCGCTGACGCGCGGGAATTTCTGGCCGATCCTGGGTCTGGTGCTTTTGCTCGCTGTGCCGGTCGGCGTCCTGAACCTGGTGACAGCCTGGTCCGGTATCCCGCGGGCTTTGACGATTGTGATTGAGCTGGCGACCTGCGTTCTGGACGCTTTCCTGATCCGGCCCATGTATTGCGGTCTGTATGCGCATCTCTACACCGCCCTTCGCCCGACCCCCGAGGTCGAGGCCGGCGGCGGCGCCGCCCGGGGGCCGTGGGGCTAGCCGGCCTTAGGTTTTCTTCGGGCGCGCGTTTGGGCCGAAACCCGGTTTCCCCGGCTCGGAGCGCCCTGCTGGCTAGGGAAACCTATCCACAGCCGCCCGTCGCGGTATAGAAGGCCGCCCTTGGGCGTGGCCCGCGCGGGATGTTTTAAGGCTAAAGAGCGATATGAAGTTCACCCTGTCCTGGCTGAAGGACCATTTGGAGACCGATGCGCCATTGGAGCGCCTGGCCGACGCCATGACCATGGCGGGCCTGGAGGTCGAGCATGTGGACGATCCGGCCACCAAGCTCGCCGCCTTCTCCGTCGCCAAAATCGTCGAGGCCGCGCCCCATCCCAACGCCGATCGCCTGCGGGTGTGTCAGGTCGAGACGCGGGACGGCCGCAAAGAGATCGTCTGCGGAGCGCCCAACGCCCGGGCCGGCCTCACCACCATCTATGCGCCGCTGGGCGCCTATGTGCCGGGCAGCGGCATCACCCTGGAAGCGCGCCCGGTGCGCGGCGTGGTCTCCAACGGCATGCTGTGCTCTGCGCGCGAGCTTGAGGTATCGGAAGAGAGCGACGGCATCGTCGAACTCGCCGATAGTCTTGCGGTCGGAACGCCGGCGGTCGAGGCCTTTGGCCTGGATCCCGTGATCGATTTCGAGGTGACGCCGAACCGCCCCGATTGGCTGGGCGTGGCCGGCATTGCGCGCGATCTGGCGGCGGCCGGCCTCGGGCGGTTTATCGACAAGGTTCCTGAGCCGGTCCCCGGGCGCTTTCCCTGTCCCATAGAGGTGCGAATCAGCTCGCCCGAGACCTGCCCGGCCTTCGCCGGCCGCCTGATCCGGGGCGTGAAGAACGGCCCGTCGCCGGCCTGGCTACAACAGTGGTTGAAGGCTATCGGCCTTCGCCCCATCAGCGCGCTCGTCGACATCACCAACTACCTGTCCTACGACCGCGACCGGCCGCTGCACGTTTATGACGCGGCCAAGATCACTGGCGGATTTGTGGAGGCGCGCTTAGCCCAGGCGGGCGAAAGCCTCTTGGCGCTGGACGGGCGCACCTATGCGCTGACGCCGGAGATGGCGGTAATCGCCGACGGGTCCGGTGTGATCGATCTGGGCGGCGTCATGGGCGGCGAGTCGACCGGCGTCTCCGAAGCGACCACGGAGGTCTTCATTGAGGCCGCCTATTTCGATCCCTTACGTACGGCTCAAACGGGCCGCGAGCTCAGCCTGATCTCAGACGCCCAATACCGTTTCGCCCGCGGCGTCGATCCGGGTTTCGTGGTTCCTGGTCTAGAGCTGGCGACGGCGTTGATCCTGGAGCTTTGCGGCGGCGAGCCGTCCGATATCCTTCTTGTCGGCGAGGTTCCGGCGCCGCCTGCGCCCGTGATGTTCGATCCCGCCGCGGTGAAGCGCCTCACGGGTCTTGAGGTCGCCGACGCGGAGAGCGTGGCTATTTTGAAGGCGTTGGGCTTCGTAGTGACGCCCGAGGGCGCACATCTGCGTGTGCAGCCGCCCACTTGGCGGCGCGACGTGGCGGGTTCTGCCGACCTGGTCGAAGAAATCGCGCGTATCAAGGGGCTGGGCGCCCTGCCGTCGACACCCTTGCCTGATGCAGCCGCGCCCATCGGCGGCGTGGCGACCCCGCGCCAGGCCCGCGCTCGCATCGCGCGACAAGCCCTGGCCGCCCGCGGTTATCAGGAGACCATCGGCTGGTCGTTCGTCGCCCGCGCCCACGCCGCCCTGTTTGGCGGCGGCGCTGATGCGCTTGTGCTGGCCAACCCCATTGCGTCCGAGTTGGACTGTATGCGTCCCAGCCTGCTGCCGGGCCTGATCCAGGCGGTGGGGCGCAACGCGGCGCGGGGATTGAGCGACTGCGCCCTGTTCGAGGTCGGCCCGGTGTTTGCGGGCGACAAGCCCAGCGATCAGCGTACCGCCGTCGCCGCCGTGCTCGCTCCCCACGCGCCGCGACGCTGGGACCATGGCCCGGCCGAAGACGTGTTCGCCATCAAGGGCGACCTCTTAGGCGTCTTAGAGGACATCGGGGCGCCGGTCTCAGCTCTGCAGACGGTTCAGGGTCAGGATGGGCGCAACGAAGCGCCCGCCTGGTGGCATCCCGGCCGCAGCGCGCGGCTACAGCTTGGGCCTAAGACGACCCTTGCGGCGTTTGGGGCGATCCACCCCGGCGTCCTGAAGGCGCTGGACGTGGCAGGCCCCATCTACGCCTTCGAAGCCTGGCTGGAGGCCACGCCGGAACCCAAAGCGTCTGCTGACCGCGCCCGCCCGGCGCTGGAGCTGTCGGCTTTGATGCCGTTGTCCCGCGACTTCGCCTTCGTGGTCGATAAGGCCCGCGCGGCGGGCGACCTAGTGCGCGCCGCCCAGGGCGTCGATAAGGCCCTGATCTCCGGCGTGCGCGTCTTCGACATCTATGAAGGCCCTGGCGTACCTGAGGGCGCCAAGTCCGTCGCGCTTGAGGTCACGCTTCAGCCTCGCGAGAAGACCCTCACGGAAGCGGAGATCGAAGCGCTCTCGGCGCGCATCGTCGCGGCGGTCGAGAAGGCGGCCGGCGCGAAGCTTCGGGCCTGATGGCGATGGAACGCTCTGGGCGCCTAGCCCGCGACGATGGCGAGACCCTGGCCTGGAAACGGGTGGAGGGCGAGGGCGCAACTGTGCTGTGGCTAGGCGGCTTTCGCTCGGACAGGGGCGGATCGAAGGCCCAGACCCTGGCGGACTGGGCCCAGACCATGGGGCGCAGCTACCTGCGCTTCGACTATTTCGGCCATGGCGAGTCGTCGGGCGCCTTTGTGGACGGCACGATTGGGCGGTGGCGCGCTGACGTCCTGGCGGTGATCGACGAGCTGACGACCGGGCCGCTGGTGCTGGTCGGCTCGTCCATGGGCGGCTGGATCGCCTGCCTGGCGGCGCTCGCCCGCCCGGAGCGGATCAAGGCGCTCGTGCTGATCGCACCCGCCGCCGACTTCACCGACAAGCTGATCGAGCCCGAGCTGGACGATGACGCCCGCGCCGCCATCGACCGCGACGGCGTGTGGATTCGCGCTTCAGACTATGGCGACGGCGATCCGATCACCCGCCAACTTCTGCAGGAGGGGCGCACCTGGTCGATCCTGCCAGGACCGGTGGAGATCGAAGCGCCCTTGCGGGTGTTGCAGGGTATGGCCGACCCAGACGTGCCGTGGCGCCACGCCTTCAACCTCGCCCTGTCCTGGGCCGGGGAAGACGTCGTCTTCAGCCTGATCCGCGACGGC
>Ga0116226_10006184_pt1 | contig 10743 bp, 11 predicted proteins | sample S1TSphfallax_FD_89692 | JGI IMG/M metagenome (GOLD analysis project Ga0116226, IMG submission 89692) | Host-associated microbial communities from peat moss isolated from Minnesota, USA - S1T2_Fa - Sphagnum fallax MG | ecosystem: Host-associated > Plants > Peat moss > Unclassified | place: USA...
ACACACGCGCTCGCTATGGCTCAGGACGCGATCGAGCTTGAACTGGAATATCTGCGTGAGAAGGGTCTCGATATCCCCGAGCCCGACGCCGACACGCTCATGCTCGTCGAACGCGTAACCATCCCCGCTGCCTAGCTCGCTTTGAGCCAGTGGCTGCCCACGGTCACGGCCGCGCAGCTTCGTCGCGTCTTGCGCGACCCTCGGCTGGGTGGAAGAGAGTCAGCGTGGATCGCATATTCGACTCGTTAAAGGTGCGAGGGCGTTGACCGTTGCCGATCACGGCGGCTCGCAAACGCTACCCCGTGGGACGCTTGCCGCCATCCTGAAACAGGCCGACCTATCTGCCGAAGAATTTCGTCGGAAACTTTAGCCCCGCTACTTCGCGGCTAGGCGTTCTTTGGCGCGCGATTGGAGGGCGAAGGTGCCGATGGCGGTGGCGATGGCGATGATCGTGAAGGCGATGTAGGCGTCGCGGTAGCCGATCACGTCGAGGGCGTGCGCGCCGACGATACCGCCGGCGAGCGAGCCGCCGAGGATCTGGCCGATGATCAGGAAGATCGAGAGCAGGCCGACGGCCGCCGAACGCTCGGCCGAACTGACGCGGCTCGTGATGATGTAGCGCGTCGGCGCGCCGAGCAGTGCGCCGAACCCCGTCCCGGCAACCACCATCGCCACGATCGAGATCCACGTCGCGTTCAAGCCGAAGGCAAAGATCGCGAGGCCCACGGCGGTCAAGAGCGAGCCGACGGTGAGTACGACCCGGCTTCCGAACGCGTCGAGCGCGCGCCCGGCCAGCGGAATCACCGCAACGAACATGAACGCACCGAGCGCCGCGATTCCACCGGCGGCGGCGTAGCTCAGGTGTTGTGTGGCAACCAGCGCCGCGGGGACGAAGAAGAGCGAGCCTTCGAGCGCGCCGATCAAGAGTTCGAGTCCGTACGTCACGGCGAGTTGCCGGTCCGTGAAAAGCCACGGCCGGATCACCGGCTCTTTCGCCGTACGTTCGACGAACACGAAGATCGTGAGGCAAACGAGCGCGCAGAAGCCCTCGACCGCGGCGATCGGGCGCGTGATGTGCGTGAGCGCCACCATCAGCGCGAGCAGCCCGAGCGAGAGCGACAGGATGCCGGCGACATCGAGCGGGCCGCGCACGTTTCCGGCGCTCGCCGGGACGTTCTTTCGCGCGAGGACGATCACGACGATCGCGAGCGGGACGTTCGCTGCGAAGATCCAGTGCCAGGAGAGAAAATGCGTCGCGAGTCCGCCGACCGTCGGGCCGATGACGGCTGCCAGCCCCCACGTCGCCGCGACGAGGCCGAGCGCCGCACCGCGCCGGTCGGCCGGAACGCGATCGGCGATCGCGGCCGTCGCGACCGGGAAGATGCCGCCCGCGCCGATCGCCTGGATCGCCCGCGCCGTCAAGAACACGCCGAAGTTCGGTGCGAAGATCGCGAGCAGCGAGCCCGCGCCGAAGATCGCCACGCACAGGATGTAGATCGGCCGCCGGCCGTTGCGGTCGGCGAGTTTCGTCATGATCGGGATGCTCGCGACGTTCGCGAGTAAGTAGAGCGTGAAGATCCAGGACGTCTCGCGCGCGCCCACACCGAACGCACGCGCAAACGCCGGCAGCGCCGGCGAGAGGACGCCCAGATCGAGCGCGCCCGCGAACACGCCGAGGCCCAACGTCAGAAGCAGCGGCAGCGTGGAGCGGTCGAGTTTGTGACCCGCGACGGTCTGCGTCGCGGCGGCTGTGGTTGCGTCGGGTTCGAGCGTTTGCATCGCTTGCGTTACGGCCTTTCGCGGGCGGCTAGAGCCGCGTAACCTTATCCGCGACCATCGCCACACACATCAACGCAAGATAAACGAGCGAATATTTGAAAAGTGCCCGCGGCGGTCGTTTTGTGGCGTCACCGAACAAGCGCCACGCGTCGCGCAGGAAGATCGCACCGAGCACGGCGGCCGCGCCGAAGAACAGCGGCCCCATGATGTGGAGCGGATAAAGCGCGAGCGACATGCCCACCATCAAGATCGAGTAGTACAGGATTTCGCGCTTCGTGCGATCGGTGCCGTAGACGTTGGGGAACATCGGGATGTTCGCTTTGTCGTAATCGATGTTCGTCATCAGCGCGAGCGCCCAAAAGTGCGGCGGCGTCCACAGGAAGATCAGTGCGAAAAGACCGAGCGCCGGGCTGCCGACCTGATGCGTGACGGCGGCCCAGCCGACCAGCGGCGGGACCGCGCCGGCGGCGCCGCCGATGACGATGTTGAGCGCCGTGACCCGCTTGAGCCACATTGTGTACACGAACACGTAGAACGCGTTGCCCCCGAGCGCGAGCCAGGCCGCGAGCGGGTTCACGAGCAGGTAGAGCATCGCGAACGAGACGATCGCGAGCACCGACGCGTAAATGAGCGCGGCCGGCACGCCGATCCGCCCCGCGGCGACCGGGCGATGCGCGGTGCGCTTCATCATCCCGTCGATATCGCGGTCCCAGACGCAGTTGAACGCGCCGCCGGAGGCCGACGCGAGCGCGCCGCCGAGCAGCGTCCACAGCGTCAGAAGAAGCGGCGGTATGCCGCGCTCCGCCATCAGCATCGCGGCATAGGTCGTGATGAGCAGCAGCACGATGATGCGCGGCTTGGTGAGTTCGAGATAGTTGTCGAGCGTCGCGCGCCAGCCGCTCTGCAGCGCGGGGACGTGACCGTCGACGCGCGAGAGCGTGCTGCTGGCGGGCATCAGACCGCCTGCGCGCGGCCGCGCGCGGGATTGCGCGCGCGAACGGCGGTGCCGTCGAGCGCCGCGATCGCGAGGGTGCTCACGTACGCGATGAACGTCGCGACGGCGTTTGCCGCGTGGGCCTCACGCAGCTCGGTCGGAAGCGCCCAGGCGACGTTCGCGATCCCGAGCAGAATCTGCAGCACGACGAACGTGTACCCAATCAACGCCGCGATCCGCACTCGCGGGGTCGTCGCGAGTGCGGCCCAGAAAGCCACGACCGTCGCGAGCAGGAAGACGAGCCCCGCGGCGAACCGGTGCGTCATCTGCGCCGCTTCCCCGGCGGTCACGCCGAACCACGAGCCGTCGCAGGACGGGAACGTCAGACAGGCGAGACCGTCGCCTGACGAGCTGACGTATGCGCCCGCGCACATCGCGACAAAGGCCGCGCCCGCCGTTCCCGCCAGGAGCGGAAAGAGGCCGCTCTGCGTACCGGGGCGTACGCCAGCCGGCGGTTCGAGGATCGCCAGGATCGCGAGCGCCGTGAGGCCGGCCAGGAAGAGCATCGCCGTCGCCCAGTGCCAGACGACGGAGGGCGGGTTGTTCGCTAAGAAAACCGTCGCACCGCCCAGCAAGACCTGGACCGAAAACGTCGCGGCGATGAACGCAAGCACGGGGCGGATGAAGGCGATCCGATGGCGGGCCCGCCAGCCGGTCCAAAGCGCGCCGATGACGATGAAGCCCTCGAGAAACGCAACCAGCCGATGCGACCACTCGAGAACGACGCCGCCGCGCAAAACGGGGATCAGTTCACCGTGGCAAAGCGGCCAGTCGGGACAGGTCAGGCCCGCGCCGTTGATCCGGACCCAGCTGCCGAGGACGGCCAGCGCAAATGCTGCGATGACAGCGGCGAGCGCGAACGGGCGAAACATCACCTGTAACGCTAAACCACGCGGATGGGACGGGCAACGACGTTCGTCAACACCCGGTGCTCGCGCCCAGACCGTGGTCCGCGGCCACGCCTTCGTCGGTGTTTTGCTTTTTCAAATCGGTCGCATCGTCCATGTCGGCCGTCGTCAGGGCCACGATCAGCCCGTGCAGATCCGAATCGTTGGCCGTCGAACAGACCCTCGCGCGCACGCGACCGATCTCTTTGAGCGGCGTCGGCGGATCCGACGGCGCGGGGATCGGCGGCCGGGCGGCGCCCAGCAGGGCGATTACGCTCGCGACGGTGCCCCAGACGATTACGATCGCGGGGAGTCGGTACGGCGTCACCGGATTGCGCATCGTCCGTTCCGACTTCCGTCGCAGGTGCGGGGTATCCTCGATAGGGCTCGTCGAAGGCAGCGTGTCGATGCGCCGACTCCTCGCCTCCCTCGTACTCCTCGTCGCTCTCACCGGTTGCCGTGAAGTCCGCGTCAAGTCGTACACGAGCGGAACGACCGCCGTTCTCGGGCCGCCGCAACTGGTCGTGATTCGTGATGCGGACGCGCTCGCGCGCTACGGCGTCAAAGCGCCCGTTCGCTTCACCAAAGAGTTCGGCGTGCTGCTCCTGATGGGAACGCATGCGCAAACCGGTTGGAGCCAACTCAATGAGTCGATCCGGGCGAATGTCGATCGGGTCCGAATCGTGCAATTCGAGCGGGGGCCCCTCGATGGCGGCGAACCAACCCGGGAATACCGGACGTATATGCTTTGGATCGTCCCCAACTCCGTGTACCGGTCCGGCTCGGTCGTCGATGCCGTGACGCCCTCGGGCGACCTCATCGCCACCACGACGCTCCGTTAAGACATCTGCTGCGAAGGACGATGACCACTAGGATGACCATTCCCGCCCTCTCGCGCTTCGACGCGACATTGACGCGCTTGGGCGTCGTGCTCGCGCCCGATGGCAGCCCGAGCGAAATTGAAGGCGTCCTCAACCCGGCCGGCGTGCGCGACCGCGACGGCCGCTATGTGCTCTACCCGCGCTGTGTGGCGGCCGGTAACGTCTCGCGCGTCGGCCGCGTCTTCGCGCAGCCCGGCAGCGCCGATCTGCCAGTCTTCGTTCGCGACGGCTTTGCGCTCGAACCCCAGGAGCCGTACGAAATGCGCGCTCCGTCGAGCGGCGGAATGGGCTGTGAAGATCCGCGCGTCACGTTCGTCCCCGTCCTCGACCAGTTCGTGATGTGTTACACCGCTTTCGGCCCGGCGGGTCCGCGCGTCGTGATCGCGCTCTCGTCCGACGCGCACCGCTGGGAGCGGCTCGGCATGGTCGATTTTTCCGGTGCCGGTTCCCCGACCGGCGACGACAAAGATGCGGCGTTCTTCCCGGAACCCGTGTACTCGCCGAACGGCGTCCTCTCGCTCGCGTTCTATCATCGCCCGATGCTCCACATCTCGACCGTCGACGGGCGCAGTGCGGTGCCGAAGATTCTCGATTTGTCGCCGCACGATCGTGAATCGATCCGCATCGCGTACGTCCCGCTCGATGCCGTGCAGCGCGATATCGGCAATCTTTTGAAGGTCACGGAGAGCGTTCTCGTGATGGCGCCCGACGGCGCCTGGGGACGGATCAAAACCGGCGGCGGGACGCCGCCCGTGCGGATCGCGGAAGGCTGGTTCTCGCTCTACCACGCGGTCGACGCGCTCGAAGTCGACGGCCGGTACGTGACGACGTACAGCGCCGGCTTCGTCGTGCACGACATCGATCGTCCGCACATCATCCGGTACCGTTCGCACGCGCCGGTGCTCGTACCCGAAGGTCGCGACGAGCTGCACGGAGTCGTCAGCAATGTCGTCTTTCCGACCGCGATCGATACGCTCGGCGACCGTCGCTACGACGTGTATTACGGCATGGCCGATGCGCGCATCGGTTGCGTGCGCATCGAGCTCGCGCCCGCCCGCAGCGCGGCCGACGAAACCGCCGCCTAACGCGCCGCCGCTCTGGCGGTTCATTTTGCTTGCCGCGATCATCGTGATCGTCGCCGGCAGCGCGATCGTCGCGCAGCGCCGCGCATCGGTTGCGATTCACGTTTCGGCGACGCCCGTCGGCACGCCGACGCCGACGTTCGAATCGGGACCCGCGTCCGGTCCCGTGCCGCGGCCGCGGCAAACGTTCACGGCATCCGCGCCGTGGGCGCTCAGCGCGCTCACGGACTGTTTCACGGAGGGCGATCGCACGAGCGGGCCGCTCGCCAAAGTTCGGCCGCTCTTTCCGTCGGAACGCGAACGCGTTCTGCCGGGTACGCAATTCGAGCGCGGCCCATGCCACGTGGAAGTGCATCCGGATTCCGTCATCGTCGTGCGCGGCGCGGACCGGATGCGCGTCCCCCACGGCAAGCTCTATCGCACCGCTGACCACCTCATCATCGTCAGCACCGACGGCCCAACCGCCGACATGCGAACGTACTAGATCCAAGCAGTCTTCGAGCCAGGCAAAGGTCGGAGAGCCAGAGTGTCATCCTGAGCCTGTCGAAGGATGGGCGTGCCACAACGGTTTTCTCACGCCCATCCTTCGACAGGCTCAGGATGACACGGGGGCAGCTTCACTCTTACACGGTGGCAGCTTCACCCGTACATGGTGGCATCTTCACCCTGAACGGTGGCGGTGTCTTCGTTTATCCGGTGGCGGCCCGTACGCGTAGGCCATTTCGCCTTGGCCGTTCTTACGGTGAGGCGGGGGATGCGACGGCTTTGGGTTCGGGGAGGGGGACGACACCGAGGAAGAGTGCGGAGGCGAGGATGAGGGCGGCGAACATGCCGGTCGGCGTGAGCGATTCGCCGAGGACGACGTAGGCGCCGATCAGGCCGAAGATCAGCGAGCCGTAGGCGGCGACGATGCTGACGACCGTTGCGCCGAGCGTGCGCAGCGCGAAGGTCTGCGCGGTCTGTGAAAAGAGCGTGAGGCCGCCGATCATGATGCCGAAGAACCAGACGATCACCGTCGCGTTCGGGACCAGCGGCTGCACGATCGCTGCGCCGCGCCCCAGCGCAAGACCCGCCGCCAGTAAGAGGCTCATGCCGAGCGAGCAATAGAGTCCCGCGACGAAGATCGGATCGTACGACTTCTCGCGGCCCAGCACGCGCAAGACGACCGAGATCGCAGAGAAGCAGATCACCATGACGAGGATGCAGGCATCGCCATGCAGCGACGACCCGCTCCCCGAGCGCGTCGCCGTGAGGACTACCGCTCCCGCGATGCCGAGCGCGAGCGCGATCAAGCGGATCGGGGCGAGCCGTTCGCGCAACGCGACCGCGCTCATGACCGCCGTGAACGGCGGCATGAGCGCGAAGATCAGGACGACGTGCGCCGCACTCGTTTCGTGCGCGCCGAAGGCGAAGATGCCGATCGTTCCGGGCCCGATGAAGAGCGCGAGCAGCGCGAAGAGCGGCCAGTCGCTACGCCGCACGCCGCCGCGGGGCCGTTTGAAGAAGGCCATCGCGGCAAAGAACGGCAGCGACCACGCGCTGCGCGCGACGACGAGGCCGAGCGCATCGAAATGCGCGGTATCCGACCGGAAGAGCACCTTTGATGCAACGGCGTTGAGGCCCCAGAACACCGTTGCGGCGGTCAGCGCGGCGAACGCAGAGATACGTGCCGCTTGCGGCGAAGATTCACGGGTCATGGATCTACGCGAGGAGGTCGCGAGGCGCCGGACGTTTGCGATTATCTCGCATCCGGACGCCGGCAAGACGACCCTCACCGAAAAATTGCTGCTGTACGGCGGAGCGATCAACTCCGCCGGTCAGGTCGCCGCGCGCCGCCGGGCGCGTGCCGCAACCTCCGATTGGATGGAGCTCGAGCGGGAACGCGGGATCTCGATCACCTCGACCGTCCTGCAATTCCCCTATCACGGCTGTACGCTCAATCTCCTGGACACGCCGGGCCACCAAGACTTCGGCGAAGATACGTATCGGACGCTGCTCGCAGCCGATAGCGCCGTCATGTTGCTCGACGCCGCTAAGGGCGTAGAACCGCAGACCCGGAAGTTGTTTGCGATCTGCCGCGCGCGCCGGATCCCGCTCTTCACGTTCATCAACAAGATGGATCGCCCGGCGCTCGATCCGCTTGCCCTGCTCGACGAGCTCGAGAACGTGCTCGGCATCGGCGCGTATCCGATCAATTGGCCGCTCGGCAACGGGCCCTCGTTTCGCGGCGTCTACGATCGCACGACGCGCGAGCTCCATACCTTCGAGCGCACCGAGCACGGGGCGAAGAAGGCGCCGGTCTCGGTCGCCGACGTGCACGATCCGAAAATTGCTGCGCTCGTCGATGAGAGCACCTACCGCGAGTTCATCGATCAGATCGAACTGCTCGAAGGAGCCGGTTCGGCGTTCGACCGCGATGCGATGCTCAGCGGCGACGCGACGCCGGTCTTCTTCGGCAGCGCTGCGAACAATTTCGGCGTCGAACTCTTTCTCGATGAATTCGTTAAGATGGGACCGCCACCGACGGCGCGCGTCGACATGGAACACGAAACGATCGATCCAAGTTCGTCCGTGTTTTCAGCGTTCGTTTTCAAAATCCAAGCCAACATGGATCCGCGTCATCGCGACCGGATCGCGTTCGCGCGCGTCTGTTCGGGGAAATTCGAGCGCGATATGACGGTGCGCAATATGCGCACGGGCAAGGACGTGCGGCTCACGCGCGCGATGAAGCTCTTCGCCTCCGATCGCGAGTCGGTCGACGAAGCCTACGCGGGCGACGTCGTCGGCCTCGCCAACCCTGGCTCGTTCGCGATCGGCGATAGCCTCTGCGATGGCAAGGACATCGTGTACGAGCCGATCCCGGCCTTTGAGCCGGAACATTTCGCGCTGGTCCGCAGTACGGACACCGGGGCGTACAAATCGTTCCAGAAGGGCATCGCGCAGTTGCGCGAAGAGGGCGCTATTCAAGTGATGTATGCGTACGGCCAGACCCGCACCGAACCCATCTTGGCCGCCGTCGGACAACTGCAGTTCGAGGTCGTGAAGTACCGGCTCGAATCGGAGTACAACGTGAAAACCGTCTTTACCACGCTTCCCTACGGTCTCGCCCGCCGCGTGCGGGTCCCCTCGGCCGGCTCGGGACCGACGGATTTGTCGGCAGCACAACTGCCCTCAAACGGCAAACTCGTCGAAGACTGGGACGGCAACCCGCTCGCGCTCTTCGAAAGCGAATGGAGCATGAAGCTCGCGCAAGACTGGAATCCCTCGCTTACGTTCGCGCCGTTCACCGGTAGCGATCTCGTCGAGGCGGCGCCCTGATGCGCCCGCAGCCGACCGGCGTCCGCGGTCCGGCCGTCGCCGGTGCCGGGATGCCGCCGAATCAGCGCCGGCTCGTCGTGTACGTGTTTGTCGCGATCGTCATCATCGTGCTCGTGCGTGCGCTGTTCTTCCACGAGAATAAGTATGAGAAAATTGCGAGCGGCGTCACGGCGGCTCTGCAAGAGAACAACCTGACTGCCGCGGAAAAATACTTCAACGTCGAATTTGCCGCGAAGATGAATCGCGGTGAAGTCGGGCGTGTTGCCGATGCGTTCGCACCGCTCGGAAAAATCAAACACGTCAAGGAAATCACGGGCTCGGACGCGCCGGCGCGCGGGCACGAGTTCACGGTGACGTTCGCCAAGGGCAGCGCCGACGAAAAAATCCGCCTCGACCCCGACGACAAGATCGTGTTCTTTACGCATACGATCACCAAAGGAGAGTAGGGTGGCCGTTCCCGCGGCGACCTCCGTCGGGATCGACGACATCCGCGCCGCGGCCGCGCGGCTGGCCGGTGTCGCACATCGCACGCCGGTCCTCACCTCGCGCACGCTCGACGAACGCACCGGCGCGCAGGTGTTCCTCAAGGCCGAGAACTTCCAGCGCATGGGGGCCTTCAAGTTTCGCGGGGCCTACAATCGGCTCGCACAGTTGACGGCGGCCGAGAAGCGCGGCGGCGTCGTCGCGTTTTCGAGTGGGAATCACGCGCAGGGGGTCGCCCTCTCGGCGCAACTGCTCGGGGTCGCCGCGACGATCGTGATGCCCGACGACGCGCCGGCGGCGAAACTCGCGGCGACGCGCGGTTACGGCGCGGAGGTCATCACCTACGACCGCGCGACCATGAACCGGTCCGAGCTCGCGGAGCGGTTGGCGGCGGAACGCGGCGCGGTCGTCGTGCCGCCGTACGATGACGAGCGCATCGTCGCGGGGCAAGGCACGGCGGCGCTCGAGCTCATCGAAGACACCGGTCCGCTCGACGTGCTCGTCGTGTGTCTGGGCGGCGGCGGATTCCTTGCCGGCTCGGCGATCGCCGCGACGGCGCTCGCGCCGGGGATCGCGGTGTACGGCGTCGAGCCCGAAGCCGGCGACGACTGGCTGCAGTCGTGGAATGCGGGCGAGCGCGTAACGATCTCGGTTCCGCAAACGATCGCCGACGGTCAGCAGACGCAAGCGCCCGGTGAGATCACCTGGCCGATCGCCCGGGCGCTGTGCGCGGGGATCCGCACCGTGAGCGATGACGAACTGCTCGATGCGATGCGCTTCGCGTTCGAACGCTTGAAGATCGTGCTCGAGCCGAGCGGCGCGAGCGCCCTTGCCGCGGTGCTCTTCGGCAAGCTCGATGTCGCGGGGAAGCGGGTCGGCGTGATGCTCAGCGGCGGGAACGTCGATCCCCGCATTTTTGCCCGCGCGCTTGAACGGAGACCGATCTAATGGGAATGCTCGCGATGGTGTTCGTCACGATCGTCACGACGCTAGGGTCGATCCACGTCGCGATCGACGACAAACACGCGCCGAAGACGGCGGCGAATTTTCTCTGGTACGTCCGGCACGGCGCCTATGACGGCGGCCCGTTTCATCGGACCGTTACGACGCATCCGGATAACCAGCCGGGCAAAACGGTGAAGATCGACGTGATCCAAGCCTCGAACGCGCGCACCTGGGAGAATCGTCTGCGCCCACCCGTTCATTTCGAGCCGACGAGCCAAACCGGGATCCGTCACGAAGACGGCACGATCTCGATGGCGCGCGATCCGGGCCTGGATACCGCGCAGGCCGATTTCTTCATCTGCATCGGCGCCCAG
>Ga0116226_10006185_pt1 | contig 10743 bp, 9 predicted proteins | sample S1TSphfallax_FD_89692 | JGI IMG/M metagenome (GOLD analysis project Ga0116226, IMG submission 89692) | Host-associated microbial communities from peat moss isolated from Minnesota, USA - S1T2_Fa - Sphagnum fallax MG | ecosystem: Host-associated > Plants > Peat moss > Unclassified | place: USA...
CCTGACATCGCCAACCAGGTGCGGCTGGTGCTGCATACCGGGGCCTATTGGCTGATGCTTCGGCTGCGCGACGCCATCCCGATGCCGCAGCCGCCGGCCCGCGCCCAGTTCGCCACCTTGCCGACGCGCTTGATCAAGATCGGCGCCCGCATCGCCGAGACCGCCAGCAGGGTGCGGATTGCCTTCGCAGCGGCACATCCCGAGGCGGCGCTGTTCGCCAGTCTCGCCCGCTCCCTCTACCCCGCCGGACCGTGACGCCGGGGCCGAGCGCCCCGAACTCGCCCAGTCCTTCTCCCCCTCAACGCCTGCCAGGTATGTTGCGATTCGCGATGAAAAAGGCGCATCGGGGAACCGCGCTCTCAGCTCAGAGGGCCTATGCCGCTTGGGGACGAATAATAAGATGGGCTGGATTTACCGCGTCAGCCCGATGCCCCACAAATCGTCATGCTGTCCGGGTTCGCTGCCGATCACCCTGTCTTTATAAAATAGTCAGCCCTGCTGCAAACTACAACTCTGGGTGCAACCAAGCGGCCTCGCGCGTCACTACCAGTCAGACGATGGCTGTGATGCTATAGTCTCGAGCTTCTGCAAGCGTGTCCGTCACCCCCATCTCCGACAGCTGTTTTTTAAGCAAACGCCTCATTTCAGTCCGTCGAGCGCCTCGTTCGCGCGCACATAAGCATATTTTATATGCAGAATTTGAATTTGCGATTTGCCTCATGATCTTTGGACCATCGAAGATGCGTTTATCAGGTCCGCGAACATGGCAGATCTCGCGAAGGGGACACCGGAATGATGCAGTATGAAGACAATACCGAGCGCGCTGGCGTGACACGACGCAGGCTGCTCGGAACCGCCGCAGCCGCTGTGGGCGCCGCCGTCGGCTCAGGTGTGATCACTGGTTTCCCCACGATCTGGGCGCAGGAAATCAAGGACATCACGCTACGCCATATCGGCGTGTCGTACTCCGTGGTGCAGGCGATCGGCGATCAGGCCTCGAAGGATTTGGGTTTCAAGGTGGCGATGCAGAACCTTGACACCTCGACTGCCATCACCCGCTTCATCACCCAGCCGCAGAGCGTCGATATCCCCGATCTAGAAGGCTGGCAGGCGAAAGTTGCGGTGCCCCGTGGTATCTTGCAGGGCATCGACGTCAAGCGTATCGCGCGCTTCGACGACATGCTGCCGATCTTCACCAAGGGCGAATACGACGGGAAGAAGGTCTCTCGCCAGGGAATCTCGCCGTACGAGGCGATGTATCTGGAGAGCAAAGATTCGACCAAGATCGTCGATGGCGTCCATGACTTCGCGAGCTTTCTGCCGCAGGTGTACAACGCGGACTCACTTGGCTATCGACCGGACCTGATCGATCATCCGGTGACGCAATGGAAGGAACTGCTGTCACCCACGTTCAAGGGAAAGGCCGCGATTTTGGATGTGCCGAACATCGGCATCATGGACGCGGCGCTCGCGCTCGAATCTCGCGGCGACTTGATTTACAAGAACAAGGGCAACATGACGCGCGCAGAGATCGACACGACGATCAACGCGCTGATCGCGCTAAAGAAGCAAGGCCAGTTCCGCGCAACCTGGACGACGTTCGAGCAGTCAGTCGAGCTGATGGCGGCGGGTGAGGTTGAGATCCAGTCGATGTGGTCGCCGGCAGTGACCGCCGTGCTGGCCAAGGGCATTCCATGCACCTACGCTCCGGTCAACCAACGCCCCGACGGCAAGGAAGGTTATCGCGGTTGGTGTAACGGCATGGGCCTGATGCGCCATCTGACAGGGAAGAAGCTCGACGCAGCCTATGAATATCTGAACTGGTATTATACCGGCTGGCAGGGCGCGTTCGTGGCGCGGCACGGGTATTACAGCCCGGTGCCTAAGACGGCCGAGAAGTTCATGACACCCAATGAATACGGCTACTGGTATCTAGGCAAGCCGGCAGTGGACGAGATCAAGGATCCGTACGGCGCCGGTATCGCTAAGCCCGGATCGGTCCGCGATGGTGGGTCATTCATCGAGCGCTTCACCAACATTTCCTGCTGGAATACGGTTATGGACGAAAATCAGTACATGATCCAGCGCTGGAACGAGTTCAAGTCGGCCTGATCGATGGGTCCGACAATGGCAACGCTCGCAGTCCGTCGGAGGGACCGGTCTGTTCCGGTCGCCGCTATACTGTTGGCGTTGCCGCTAGGCGTGATTTTGTTTTTTTTCGTGGTCGCACCGCTGATCTCGGTCGTCGCGGTAAGCTTCTTCCGCTATGATAATTTCGCGGTGATACCCGGCTTCACGCTCGAGAACTACCAGAGCGTGCTGACATCCGGCCTGACCGTGTCGCTGTATTTGGAGATGATCAAACTCGCCTTCCTCACCTGGGCTTGCACGTTAGTGATCGGTTTCTGCGTGGCGTATTTTCTGGTATTCCATGTCCGTAGCAAGTTGATCGCGATTGCCCTCTTCCTGCTTTGCACGGTGCCGTTCTGGACCTCCAACATCATCCGGATGATTTCATGGCTGCCGCTACTGGGAAAACAAGGCGTGATCAATCAGGCATTGATGGCCGTCGGCGTGATCCATAAGCCGTTACAGTTCTTGCTATATTCCGATTTCTCCGTTGTCGTCTCATACGTGCATCTGTTCACGATCTTCATGATAGTTCCGTTGTTTAATGCAATGAGTCGCATCGACCCGGCGTTGTTCGAAGCAGCGCTGGACGCTGGCGCTGGCCGGTTCAAGACCATGAAGATGGTCGTGCTCCCAATGTGCAAGAGCGGCGTGGTGCTGGGGTCGGTGTTCGTTGTCACGCTTGTGATGGGCGATTTCTACGTCGTGAAGATCATGAGTGGCGGTGGATCAGCGTCGGTGGTGTCCGCAATGGTCGACGATATTTCGACATTGCTGTTCCCGCACGCGGCGGCGAGTGCGGTAATCCTGCTGATTGTTCTAACCGTTGTCATAGCTGGGATCTTGCGACTGGTGGACGTGCGACGCGAACTGGTCGGGGATCGTTGAGATGGCGGTCACCTCGATCAATGGCGGGCGACCTTGGACGTTCTATCTGCTCGGCGGAATTTTCACACTGTATGTAGCGTTTCTGTACGGGCCGATGGTTTGCATCTATGTGCTGTCGTTCCAGGGTGAGCAGGGAGGCCTTGGCTTTCCGATGCGAGGCGCCAGTATGCACTGGTTCGAGCAACTGATCGAACAAGGAGACACTGGCGACCTGATCGGGGCGATTGCTCGCTCGCTCCCGCTCGCGCTTCTGGTGATGGTTGTCACGGTCGTGATCTCCTTCGCGGCCGGAATGGCCTTCCGGGCGCGGTTTCCCGGCAGCGGCCCGCTGTTCTACTTGGTGATCGCGGCCCTGGTGGCGCCGGGCTACGTGCTTGGCATCGGTATCGGCCTGATGTTCCAGTTGCTGGGCTGGGATACTAACTGGTACACCTCCGCACTCGGGGCGCAATTGTCTTGGACATTGCCGTTCGGCCTGCTGATCATGTTTGCGGTGTTCGGCCGCTTCAATAGATCATACGAGGAGGCCGCTCGCGATCTCGGCGCCTTTCCGCTACAAACGCTGCGGCTGGTGATCGTACCGATCCTGTTGCCTGGCGTGATCGCCGTGGCGCTGTTCGGCTTCACGCTCTCTTACGACGAGTTTGCGCGAACGTTGCAGACGGTTGGATCGAATAATACTGTGCCGATCGAGATTTGGAGCATGACGCAGAACGTCACGTCGCCCTCAATTTACGCGCTTGGGACGTTGACCACCGCCTTGTCGTTCGGCGTGATCGGCTTGTCGCTCGGCGCGATCGCGCTGATCCAGCGGCGGCGTCAAGGCACCCTGATAAAGTGATAAAAGGCATGGACAGCACCGCCGACTTATCGCGCACCGAAATATCCGAACACGCCGGGGCGGTCGAACTAGCCGGCATCGTCAAGCGCTATCCGAACGGCCATCTTGCGGTCGATGGCATCAATCTGCGTATCGCTGGCGGCAGCTACTGTTGCCTTCTCGGCCCGAGCGGATGCGGCAAGACGACGATGCTGCGGATGATCGCGGGCCACGAGAATCCGACCGAGGGCGAAATCTGCATCGACGGCACGGACGTTGTCGGACAGCCGCCACGCTTGCGGGGCACCGCGATGATGTTCCAGAACTACGCCCTGTTTCCGCATCTTTCGGTGCGCGACAACGTCGCGTTTAGCCTGAAAGTTCGGGGCCTTTCACGCACCGAGCGGTTTCGCGAGGCCGACCGCGTTATCGAACAGGTGCAGTTGACTGCGCTCGCCAATCGACTGCCATTGCAATTGTCCGGCGGACAGCAGCAACGTGTGGCACTCGCGCGCGCCATTATCACGCAACCGCGCTTGCTGCTGCTCGATGAGCCGCTGTCGGCGCTAGACGAGTTCCTCCGGCTTCAAATGCGCGCGGAGCTTAAGGAAATGCAGCAGCGCCTCGGCATCACATTCATACACGTCACGCATACGCAGCTGGAAGCCGTCGCGGTCGCCGATCAGGTGGTGGTGATGTCGCAGGGCCGCGTCGTGCAGTCATCCAGCGCGCGCGGCATCTACACCGAGCCGGACAGCGCCTACGTGGCGCGCTTCATGGGTGGCCAGAACGTGCTGAGCGGTTCGTTGGAGAGTGTGGCGGGCGGTATCGCGACGCTGACGGGTGGATACGCTGTGCGGTTGATCGGGCGCGCTCCGCCGATCGGCAAGAACGTTGAGTTTGCCGTGCGGCGTGATCGCGTGCATCTGGTGCAGGCGGGCCAACCGGGTACGCCGGGCGTCAATGCAGTGACCGGCGTGGTCCGCGCGGTCGAGTACCAAGGCATCTTCGTCAAGGCCACGCTGATCCCTGATCTGGGCGGCGCCGAATTCGTGATCTACATCGACGAGGGCGAGTATTTCCAGGCCCCTGTCGGCATCGGCGCGCGCGCGACGGGCTGGTGGAACATCGAGGAAGCCCATCTGCTGCAAGCTGACTAACAGGGGACCGCGAATGCAACTCGACCTTACGGTGAACGGTCAACCCGTTCACGTGGACATTGATCCGGCAACGCTGCTTTCCGATCTGCTGCGTGAGACGCTTTCACTGACCGGCACGCATGTTGGGTGCGACAGCAGCCAGTGCGGCGCCTGCGTGGTGCATGTGGACGGGCGCTCCGTCAAAAGCTGCACGGTGCTGGCGGTGGCGCTGGATGGTGCATCGGTGCTGTCGATAGAGGGGTTGGCGAGCTGCGGCGGTCGCAACGGCTTGCACCCAATGCAAACGGCATTTCACGAAAATCATGGGCTGCAGTGCGGCTTCTGCACGCCTGGCATGATCATGAGCGCGGTCGAGTTCGCAACGCTGAATCCGGTGCCGACCGAGGAACAGGTTCGCGGCTGGCTTGAGGGCAACATTTGTCGATGCACGGGCTATCAGAACATCGTGACGGCGGTGCTATCCGGCACAGCGGCGATGCATTCGGAGGGACTTTGAGCATGGACAATCCGACCGGTATCGGCGCTTCGATTCTGCGGCGCGAGGATAAGCGATTCATCACAGGGCGCGGCAACTACGTTGCCGATCTGAAGCGCCCCGGCCAGACCGCTGGCGTGTTTGTGCGGTCGCCACACGCACATGCTGTGCTCGCCGGCGTCGACATCGCGCCGGCACTCGCAATTCCCGGCGTGCTTGGGGTATTGACCGGCGCCGATTTGCAGGCGGATGGCGTTGGCGGGATGCCGGTCGGTTGGGGCATCACCGACAAGGACGGATTGCCGATGAAGGAACCGCCGCACCCCGCGATGGCGTTTCGAAAGGTGCGGCATGTCGGCGACGCGGTGGCCTTTGTCGTCGCCGAGACGCTCGAACTGGCACGCGCTGGCGCTGACGCCGTCGCGGTCACGTACGACGTGCTACCGGCGGTCGTCGGTGTGCTTGAGGCAGTACGTCCAGACGCGCCGCAATTGTTTGATGATGTTCCCGGCAATCTTTGCTGTGACTGGGAGATGGGCGACCGCGCCGCGACCGAACAGGCGTTTGCGCGCGCGGCGCATGTATCGCACATCAGTTTGGTCAACAACCGGCTAATCGGCAATCCGATGGAACCGCGGGCGGCGGTAGCGGAATACGAATCTTCGACCGACCGCACGACGCTGTGGACCACAAGCCAGTTCCCGCATGTCGTCCGGTTGCTGATGGGCAATTTCGTGCTGAAGATCCCGCAGCACAAGCTGCGCATCGTCGCCCCCGATGTGGGTGGTGGTTTTGGAGTGAAGCAGTTCCATTATGCTGAGGAGGCGGTGGTAACCTGGGCGGCGCGTCGCCTGGGACGGCCGATCAAGTGGGTCTGTGAGCGCAGCGAAGGATTCGTGTCTGACGCGCAAGGCCGCGACCATGTCAGCGAGGCAGAGCTGGCGTTGGACGAAACCGGGAAGTTCCTAGGCCTGCGTGTGCGTACATATGCGAACATGGGCGCTTATCTCTCCACGTTCGGGCCCAACATTCCGACCAATCTGTACGCGCCGTTGCTCGCGGGCGTATACACTACTCCTGCGATCCACTGCGAGGTCAAGGTCGTGTTCACGAACACGGTGCCAGTCGATGCGTATCGCGGCGCCGGTCGGCCGGAGGCGACGTTCCTGCTGGAGAGGCTGGTCGATGTTGCCGCCACCGACCTGGGACTGGATCGGATCGAGATCCGCCGTCGTAACATGATTCCGAAGGATGCGTTTCCGTACCAGACGCCGATGATCGTCGAATATGACAGCGGCGATCCGATGGGCTGCATGGACCGCGCGTTGGAAATCGCGGACTGGGACGGCTTTTCGGCCCGGCGGGCAGAGTCCGCTAAGCGCGGCAAATACCGTGGCATCGGCATCAGCACTTATGTGGAGGCGTGCGGGCTGGCGCCGTCGCGACTTGCGATCCGGATGGGCGCGCGTGGCGGACTGTATGAAAGTGCAACGATCCGCGTGCATCCGACCGGCGACGTCACGGTGCTGATTGGGACGCACTCGCACGGCCAGGGGCACGAGACGACGTTCTCGCAGATCGTCTCGCAGAAACTCGGCATTCCCGCTGACAAGATTGATGTGGTGTTTGGCGATACTGACAAGGTACAGTTCGGTATGGGCACGTACGGGTCGCGTTCGCTGGTGGTCGGTGGCTCGGCTCTGTCCAAGGCGGCCGACAAGGTGATCCTTAAGGGCCGCAAGATCGCGGCGCATCAGTTGGAGGCAGCGGTCGAGGACATCGTGTTCGAAGACAGCAGATTTAGCGTTGCCGGCACGGATCGCAGCGTGTCGTTCAACGAGATCTGTCTGTCGGCCTACGTTCCCGCCAACTTCCCGCTCGAGGTGCTGGAGCCGGGACTGGAGGAGCAGGCGTTCTACGACCCGGTAAATTTCTCGTTCCCGGGGGGGGCGCATATCTGCGAGGTGGAAGTCGATGCCGAGACCGGCGCTGTGGCGATGCTTGCCTACACGGCGGTCGATGACATCGGCACGGTGATCAACCCGATGATCGTCGCCGGCCAATTGCACGGCGGCATCGTCCAGGGTGTCGGCCAGGCATTGTGCGAGACAGCGATCTACGACGAGAACAGCGGGCAATTGCTGTCAGGCTCTTTCATGGACTACTGCATGCCCCGCGCCGACATGCTACCGCGCATGACGACCGAGACGCACAGCACCCCTTGCACGCACACGGATCTTGGCACCAAGGGTTGCGGCGAGGTCGGTACCATCGGCTCGCCGGCGGCAGTGACCAATGCGGTCGTCGATGCGCTGTCGGGGCTTGGGATCACCCATGTGGACATGCCGGCGAGCCCAAATCGGATCTGGCGCCTGATGCAGAGCGCGAGCCTGCCGCAAGCGGCCGAATAGAGGATTGCCATGAAAACCTTCGCCTATCACCGACCGGCTGATCTGGCCGCTGCCGCCGCAATCCTCTCCGCGAGTCCGTCCGCTGTGCCGATCGCGGGCGGGATGAGCCTTCTGCCGGCGATGAAGTTCCGGCTCGCTGAATATCCGGCGGTGGTCGATCTCGGCGGCATCGAAGCGCTGCACGGGATCGCGGTGACGCCCGGCGAGGTTACGGTGGGCGCCGGCACAAAGCATGTCGACGTTGCCGGATCGCCTGGGCTGGCCGCCGCGATCCCGGCGCTAGCCGGACTCGCCGGCGGGATCGGCGACCCGCAGGTGCGCAATCGCGGCACGTTGGGCGGGGTGCTGGCCAACGCCGATCCTTCGGCCGATTACCCGGCCGCCGTGCTAGCCCTCAACGCAACGATCGTCACCACTCGGCGCGAGATCGCAGCAGACGCGTTCTTCCTCGGCCTGTTTTCGACCGCGCTGACGCAGGGGGAAATCATTACTTCGGTGCGGTTTCCGGTGCCGCTGGCGAGCGGCTACATGAAATTTCGTAGTCCTGCCTCCCGCTACGCCATCGTTGGTGTGTTCGTGGCGCGCTTCACAGATTGTGTGCGGGTTGCAGTCACGGGTGCCGGCTCGTCGGTTTTCAGGGTGCCCGAAATGGAGCAGGCGCTCACGGGACGGTTCTCCCCGGACGCACTCGCTGGGCTCGGCGTGTCGCCGGATGGGCTGAACGGCGATATTCATGCAGAGCCTTCGTATCGCGCGCATCTGGTTGGCGTGATGGCCCGGCGTGCAGTCGCCGCCGCGCTCGCGGCATGACTAGCTCGCAAGTGGTTCGGTCTGAACCGCTCCCAGATTGGTCGCCCCAAGGCTGAGATAGTGCTGGAGGTAGTCGTGAAGTGCCGCGGCGGCGGGCGAGGTCGCGCGTTCAGCCTTGTAAAGCAGCAGCTCGACAGCCGGCAAAGGGGGGAAAATCGCGTGGTCCAGTTCATACATACCCGGCCCGAGCGAACTGCGGCCGAGGACCGTAATCGCCATGCCGGCGAACATGGCGGCCAGAAGACCGCTCGCGCTCTCGCTGATACAGGCGATTCGCCATGGCCGCTGTACCTGGGCCAGCGCCGCGATGGCGTAGTCCCGAAACAAGTTGCCCACCGGCAGCAGCGCGAGGGGGACAGGGTCTTCCAGGTGCGCATCCGAGCCTACCGCGCCGATCCAGATGAGCTGCTCCTGCGCGACGACGCGGCCGCCAGTAAAATCGTTCATCCGAGTAACGAGCGCGATATCGACGTCGCCACGCTTGACCTGGCTGACCAGCGGGGTGGACAGCACGCAACGCAGCTCGACCTGGATCAGCGGGAACGCCTTGCGGAAGACGTTCAAGATCGGCGGCAGCAGGCTCGTTGCGTAAAGATCGGGCGTGCCAAGCACGACATGGCCCTCGATGCGTGGCGAGCCGAGACGGCCGAGCAGTTCGTCGTGCAACCGGACGATCGACTTTGCGTAGGACAACACGAGGGTTCCGTGCTCGGTCAGCAGGATACGGCGATTGTCGTACGTCAGCAGCGGTCGTCCGGTCAAATCCTCGAGCCGCTGGATTTGCAGCGTGATCGCCGGCTGGGTCCGACCAAGGCGGCGCGCGGTCTCGGTAACGCTCCCAGTCTCGACCACCGAAATCAGCGATCGAAGCATTCGGATTTCCAGGCTGATGAGGTTCATCCGGCTGGGCACGATTTTCAGTCCAATGGGTCGGGACGTTGGTCGCGCATGGGGCGGGCGATGCAAGCAGGGTACCGGCCGTGAACACGGACGGCTTGCCGGTCCAGTGCCCTGGAGTTCCCGAAGGCTGGATGACGCTCGGGCAGGCCGAGCGCGACGCGGCGTACAACAATACTGCGGCGGTCGCAAATGTCGCCGACTTGCACGCGGCGCGTGCAAAGGCCTCCGAGATTGCCCGCGCCGCACCGGGTGCCCGGCTGGATCGGCGTTATGGTCCGGCGCCGCGCGCCGTGATCGACCTGTTTCCGGCCTCCAATCCGTCGGCGCCGTGTCTGGTGTTCATCCATGGCGGCTATTGGCAGATGAACAGCAAGGATAGCTTTGCCTGCCTCGGCGACGGTCTGCGCGCGCACGGCTGGTCGGCGGCATTGCCGGGTTACACGCTGGCGCCCGATACCTCTCTGCGGGGCATCGTCGCCGAAATCCACGCGGCGTTGAATTTCCTGGCGATCGAGGGGCCGCGTGAGGGCATAGCTGGGCCGCTGATCGTCGCTGGCTGGTCGGCGGGCGGGCACCTCGCGGCGCTGGCGTTACGGCATCCGGCTGTGGTCGCAGGGCTCAGTATTTCTGGTATTCACGAGCTTGCGCCGCTGCGGGATACCTATCTGAATAAACAGCTCAAGCTCACCGACGAAGAGATCGACGAATTGTCCCCATTACGCCTGCCGATTATCAAAAAGCCGTTTCTGATCGCATATGGCACGGACGAGCTTCCAGCGCTACGTTTGAATGCCGTGGCATTTCATGCTGCTCGACGCGAGACTGGTGCGCCGGGTTTTCTTATTGCTGTTCCAGGCTTGAACCACTTTACCATTCTCGAGACGCTACAGGACCAGTACGGTGTGTTGACCAATGCCTTGCTGGATTTGCTCCGCTAGCGTTAGCGCTCTGCTGTGGCGGGTGGAGCCGAAATGCTGGCGACCGCGAACCTTTGCCGACTTCGAAATGGCCGATGTCGAGTGGATTGTCGGGTTGTCGTTTAATCCCGGACTCTGATTCAAGAAATACAATGGGATAGCCGTGCCATCAAATCCGGACCGTCTCGTTAATTTCGGAATCTCCTCGACGGCATTGTTGTTAATGTGGGAA
>Ga0116226_10006186_pt1 | contig 10742 bp, 7 predicted proteins | sample S1TSphfallax_FD_89692 | JGI IMG/M metagenome (GOLD analysis project Ga0116226, IMG submission 89692) | Host-associated microbial communities from peat moss isolated from Minnesota, USA - S1T2_Fa - Sphagnum fallax MG | ecosystem: Host-associated > Plants > Peat moss > Unclassified | place: USA...
AAGTTGGCCACACCACCCAATGTCTTGGAATAAGCCTCCAAAAATGCCTATTTGCAATTAAGTTGAAAACTCCCACATTAGAAGTGCTCCTCACTAGGAACTAACTGCCATAGAAAGCTCCTAATTTTGCCTTTGTGTGGGTGAGAATTGAATTCCTAAAATTCCACAATTGCCAAATCAACCTCTGACCTCCAAAACTTTTTATCTCCAAAACTTTTGGAGCTTCACACACATATAGTTATCTTTTTCAAAAACTCAACGGTGCAGATGGTTTGTCAATCTAACTTTGTATGCAAATGATATGAATTTTCAAAGAGATTCAAAATGAAAATGAAAATCAATTTGAAATCAATTTTTTGTTTAGTCTTAAGGGTCAAATCATTTGGTGTATGCTCAAAGGTGGGCTATTCGCTAACTAGCCTACCCACAATAGCATTAGCCCCCTGTTCACCCATTAGCAACCCTTAGTTAGATGGATGATTTTTTTCATCCAAAATTTGGATGAAATATTTCAAATGGATGAATTTTTATTAAAAAATGTTGGTAGGTTTGGATTGGTGCCGAACTTGTGCCCTAGGTTCAAGAATTTGAAAAAACATGAAAAAAATAAGGAGGTCCAGATTCGACTCCCTCGACCTTTTTTATCTCAAGCCTTCCTGCAGCATGTGAACCTCCATTCGTGCTCAAACCTTGGAGGTTCGGAAGAGAGTTCAAGCTCCCAATGATCACAACTGGAGCTCATCTCTCTCCACCACCACCACCCCCCCCAACTTTTTTTTTCCCCCCTTTTTCCTTTTTTTCTCTTTTTTCCTTCTTTTTCTTCTTCTTCTTCCTCCTTTTCTACTGTAACCATTGCCACCCAAAAACACCATGGCGAAAAAAACACACCAAGGAGATTTGAAGAAGGAGCTCCCCCTCCTTATTTTTCCCTATGTTGCTACAGTAGCTATTATAGCTATTGCAGTTGGATGCATGGTAACACAACCACAACCCCATCAACTTGAGGAATCAATTGCCCCCACTCTCCTTTTTCCTCTCGGTGACTAGAGACAATGCAGGTGATGGTGAAGTGGTAGTGTGCAAGTGTTGATGTTATCACTTGCACGATGCCATAAGGGGGGCACAAAGAAGGGAGGGCGAGGTGGAAAGAAAGAAAGGAAAAGAAAAACTAGGAAAGAAGGGGGGACTTTCATTGGACAAAACTAAGGGCCCTCCTTTGATGTTTTTGAATGCCTTTTTTTTCTCCTTCCCCAATGCCTTTGAATCCCAAGGATTTGGCCCTGTTTGGGTTCAATTCCCAAAGTGGTTGTACATGAAAAAGGTACAAAAACATCAAAATCATTAGGCAAGCCAATGTTTAGCAAACCAAGATTTGTGAATGAACAATATTTGTAGCATAAGCAAAACTCCTAAAAAACCAACTTGTATAGAAACTAAACGAAACAACATAACACTTACTACTAACCCAAACTCCCATGCATAACAACACACACAAAACCAAAAAAACCTTAGTGCTAACAATTCTAGCTTAGTTGTAGCACAAAAACAACTAACTAGACTTTTGGTGATTCAATATATTGAATCACTTATAATAATGCAAGAATCCAAGCCCAAAACATAGAAAAACCAAAACACTTGTATAATAAAAAAAATTGCAAAACAAAAATTATGTTCTAGAATCTCTAATCACCAAAAATGATTTGAGATCACACAAGATGGGATTATATCGCATGACAAATCACCTGAACCCCATTTACACATGAACTAGTTCAATATTAACTAATTCGCTTAACTAACCCAATTTATCCCTAATTAACTAAGACCTAACTAAGTAGCTAAACTAACACACCTAACACCCATGATGATGAAATAAATCTTGACCAAGATTTTGCTAACATGTTTGAGGACATGGTGATATAGAGTAAGATACTTTCAATCATGTAAATATGAATGTCATGAACCAACGAGGTTTTGGCTTTGAAGTTCCACACAAATCACAAGTAGTAGAATTAGAAGCTAGGGAAAAATTCATGGAAAAAAAAATCAAGGAATTGTGGGACATTGCACAACATGGAATTAAAGGTTTAACAAGGTCGAATGTGAAGCTTTTGAATTGTGAAAACAATTGGAACAATTGAAAGCCATAATCTACACCTTGGAATGTGAAAACCATCTCATAACTTTAGGCAAAAAATTGTAATTTCACTTTCAAGAAATGAAATGCTTCCAACATGCCCTATAGGACACCAAGAAAAAATTGAAACTTAGGTATGTGATGCGAAAGGCCATAGCAATCTAATATTACAATTGGAGGGCTACTTGCATTTTAACTACAAGAAGGTGTAATTCTCATTTGAACTCATGAAAAGAGGTGTGAATTTTCAAAAGATAGGACCTTTCAAGCACCAAGATTAACATCTTAACCAAAAGTGCATAATTATTTCTTGAAGATTCGCCCAAGCAAGGCAATGTGAACAATCACATGGATTGGCGTAACCATCTACACTTAAAGAAGGAATATAGGTTGGACCCAATCCACACATGGGCCAACTACATTCTTTTGGCCAACACTTCAAGGCTTCACCTCTAATGGCACCACTTGCCAATTTGCTTTAACTTTATGGGCTAGAGAGGGGGTGGGTTTTGGGCACATGTCCCCACATGTGCCATCATCAATGTTTCATTTCATCCATGGTGCAACATAGGCAATGTGTGTTGTGCCAAACATTATTCCATAGGTAATTATATGTAGCCATGTTCAACCTACAACATTGTATGCCTTTACATTGGGAATATAACCCAAAAAATGCACCTAGATTTGAAAGGAAATGGGGCATTAACCTTGTATGAAAATGGCAACATGGTGTGCATGTGTTCAATTTTGTGGTTACCTTTATTGACTTTGAAAAGGAACCCACCATGATCACTATAGCATGTTGTTCTTTGTGCCTCAACCCAAATGACGGACATCTGGGATTTTTCATATTAGGATGTGATGCATGAACAATCCCACTTTGGAACAAATATCAACAACAAGTAGTTCAATTCACAAAGGGGAGCTCATTTAAATGAATGTTTTCAATTTGCCTAAGGATGTGTAGGAATATGTTAATCTTCCAATTCCATGGTCAAATCTTCTACAAGGTGGTTCAAGGTTGTTTGTTCAACTAAAGAGCCTTGCATACATTCCAATTCCTCCAACGGTTAAGTAGTTCCATGGTTTAGACCACAAATTGAAATGGTCCACAATAATTAGTTTTGCAAGGGGTTAAAGTAATATTAGGGGCAACAAGAGTTAGAAATCATTAGAATGATTCAAAGTAAGGTGACTCAAATTTGATTGCCAACATTGTGTGATTATACTTATCATTTTATTATATGCCCAATTCCTCACTTCAAGGGTCAAAACAAGATCAAAGGAACCACAAGCGTTACTTTACATTAGTCATGTATGTTTTTTTTCCCAAAAATATCTTTTTCATATGTATGAATTTTTGAATGATTTTTTTTGCAACTTGTTATGAAAAATGGTTAAAATTGCCCTAATAGGTCAAAAAAAAATCTTCAATTTTTTTTAATAAATATGACTTTGTAAAAATGTGCAGATTCTTACAATTCTATATTTCATCTTGAAAAATGATGATAATTTGAAATCATACCAAAAAAAAATATTTTTTTACATTTGAATTTAATGTAATATAAAATAAATTAAAAAAAAGAAATCATGTACATTATACCCCATTTATATGTGTTAAAGCATTCTTGAAGTTTTGAAATTTTGAATTTTGAAAGTTTTAGAATTCCACATTTTTGAAATTGTGAATGTTTTTTTAATGTGTTTAATAGGTTATTATCATCTCATATTTTTTACCATCAACTTATTTTTATTATATGAGTCCTTTGAAAAGCCTTTGTAAAAATGTCCTTTTTTAATGATAGAATTTTTCACTTTCAAAAGTCTTTAACTAAACCAAAACTTAAAATTGGATCAAATGGAATTTTAATATGAGTTTCTTGACATTCATGTGTGTTAAAAAGGAATAATGTGCCATGATTACTATGGTTTCAAATGGCTCCAAAAAAAAAATCTAATTTTTTATGATAGAATTTGACATCTAACACCTTTTGTGGCTCCTTTGACTATTTTTTGACCTAGAAGGAATTTGCATATTAATAATTGATTTTTACAGTTGTAAATGATTATTTTTCAGTTGTAAATGCCACATGTGATTACTATAGTGTCTAGCAACCTTGGACAAGTTGCATGAAATTTTAGTTGTAAAAGACATAACATGGCACCTAATAGAATTAGGTTGCCTAAAGCCTAAGTAACTTAATCTAAAGGTTTAGAAATTTGGTGTAATATAACTTAAGTAAGTTGCAAGTGTGAGGATTTGAACCCTTCACCTTCACATTAAAAATCAAAGCCTTTAACCATTGCACAACTTTTTCAGCAAGTAATAATTTTTGTAATTGCATCATTATGAACATTTCTTCCTATCCTACCTATATGGCCTAATCTATCTACCTTAACTAATTAGTTACTCTAGACTATTTTATGTCATTTAGAATTAAGTTACATTATTTTACACTTTTTTTCCTTAATTTATTCCAAGTTGTTTAACCCTATGTTATTTAAGTTATTTTACCTTAGGTTATTTTTGGTTATTCCACCTTCAATTATTTTAAATTACTTTAAGTTATTTTATCCTAGGTTATCTTAGGTTATTCTACTTTAGATTACTTATGGTTATTTTACCTTAGGTTACTTTTGGTTATTTTATTTTAGGTTACTTTTAGTTGTTTTACTTTAGCTTATTTTTTGTTATTTTACCTTATGTTGTTTTTGGTTATTTTACCTTATGCTATTTTTGGCTATTTTACTTTAAGCTAGTTTTGGCTATTTTACTTTAGGCTATTCTTGATTATTCTTTTTTAAAGGACAAAATTTCTGTTGGTGAGATTGAAAGGTGGCTCCTTTTAATTGTTTTAATATTGTCCAATGGAACCTTTTAAAATATCATCAACCTTTCAGAAAGTTACACTAATTAAATATTTTATAAATTTATATTTAAAAATCTTTTAAAAACTTGCACAACCATGTCTTTTATAAGCTTTCATTTGTTCTACATTTTTAAAAAACTTTAAAATACAAGTCCAAACATATTCTTCATGGATCTTTTTGGAAAACTTAAAAAAACTTTTAAACATATTTCTCAAGGATCTTTTTAGAGATCAAAAAAATAAAATTCTATTATTGTTTGTTGTCCACGACATCTTAGATATTTCACCCTAAACATGTTCAAAGTTATTATAATCTAAACTATTCTAGGTTATTTTCAAAAAAATTAAGATAATATACCTTAGGTTATAATAAGATATTATTAATATTCTAACCTACTTAACTATATTATTTATTTTATTTTTGGTTATTTTTTGTTATTCTACCTTAAGTTATTTTAAGTCATTTAACCATAGCAAAAGTGTCAAGTCATAGAATGATGTTTTTGTAGTAACATGCCTAAATTACCTATAAGAGTACCAAAAGGTTTCCCAAACTACCTTAAGTACATAAGGTTATTTAAGCCTGAGTTATCAAATGTAACTTGACATGTTGCATGCATTAATTAGCCATTAACACATGTATGTTTGTAACTATGATCTATAGTTGTAATTTCAGTTGCATAAGATGCCACATGGTGTCTAACCGCTATGAAGTACATTACTAGTTGCAAAAACAACTATGTTTTCATATACTGTCAGACACCACTAGGCCGGATGATGTGAATGCAAATTTCATCTTCATTTTCATCCAAAGTCATAGTCACATATGCGACTTAAAACCATTTTGTAATCAAAATATGCTACTCTAAGTCATTTTTACCATGGTGGCATGTAAAATAGTCACTTCAACAATTGCAAAAATGGTTGATACAAGTCACAACACATGGGTTGGTATGAACATGATTATTTAGAGTGTTTTTTGCATAGGCATGAACATTTTTTCCTAATGTTGATTTCCTTTTGTTTTTATGAAAAACTAAAAAATGGTCAATTTTCATTTGTGTCCAAATTCATGTAATTTTAAAGCATCTCAATTTTTAAAGTGCACTTTATTATTCTTTTAATTTTTCACCAAGCCACTATAATTGGACCAAAAAAAAAACCTAGCAATGATTTCACAAAATGCCAAGGTTGGATAAGGGGATGGACAAATGATGGATTGGATAGTGGTTGGATAAAGGCCCAAATTTGAATGATTGAAAATTGATATCAAATCCCCAAAATCAAGTTAAAAAACCTTTATTTAACATGAGATCAAAATTCAATTGCAAGCTATACATGGTCGTAGATTAGGGGTGCCCCAATCTAGCTATTAACATGGTTAGACCCTAAATTCAAAAGATGATATGTTTAAGAGGGTAGTGCAAAAATAATCATTTTTTAACAACAAACACAAAGGAAAATTTGCACGAGGCTCCCAACAGGGTCATTTGGTGGAATAACTTCAACTAATGTTAATTATTAAGTAATGCCAACAAGTTGAATGTATTGATGCATTGAAAAATTTCAGTTAGGTTGTAACCATTGTGGTGCATACATTGGGCATTAAAAAATAGAACATTTAACTAAAAATCTTCCAAATTTAGGTGATCCATTGAAAAGGAAGGTGTTGTGTAGTTAGATGCTCAAGGACAAGCTTTGCATCAAGGTAATCAAGTGCCAAAGAAAACTCAGAATGGATGTTCCAAAGGGCATTAGGGCAGTTGTCCAAGTTTGAAAGGTTTTGGACTTTGACTATGTGAAAATTAATTTTGATCAAGACAAGGAATTCAACAAAGCTTCAAACTTTTTGGGTCTTTGTTGGTCATGGATGGTGAGTAGGTGGTTGTAATTATTTGCCAATGCGCCATTCCAATTGAAGCAACAATTGATGCTATTGAGATTGCATTTTGGCTTTTTCAACATGTAGGATTTGTGGAGAGGTCCAAGTGTAAAGACACCAGTCCAATGGCTATGTTTGGATGGCAATGGGCAAGGGAGTTCAGGAGGTAAAGGCACCATCCACCACAACTCCATTGCATTCAAAATCCATTTATGTTTTTCACTTCATTGAATCCATGTTGATTTCTATCCAAAGGTACACCCATTCTAGCCGAAATGATGCCCAAAAGGATGTACCATAGTCGACTACTGCTAAGCTTGAACAATTTGCCATTAACCTAGTAGAGAAATTACTCAAGTTCATTTTTGGATTGTTCCCACTCTACATTGGAGGGGTCGCAAGGCTACATGGTTCCACTTAAGGATTGGGCAAGATTGGGAAAATGCCATTCACCACTATGGGCATCTCCAAAAACTTCAATACCCTCCTTCATATCAACGAAGGTGACACCAAATTAAGCTACATAGTTTGGTTCCATGATAGTGAGTCCTCGATCCTCCTTCCTAAAAGTTCGTATGTAAGATTTCATGGATAGTGTTGTTATTTTGATTGAACCTTAATTTAGTCATTGCTAATTGTTTACACCAACTTCAAATAATGTTATTTCATTTAAACCATTTGCAAATGCTTATATATCTATCATTGGATAGGGTAAATGCACTATATAGTGGCTTGTGTGTTTGGTGCAGCAATGTCCATTTTTGTAAGGTATTTTTTGCTCGGGCATCTATAACAAGTAATAAAAGTTATCAATTTGTCAATTGGCAATTGGTTATAAATTAATAACTTGAAAAAAAATTTAACAATGGACTTGGGATTCTTCACTTGGAATGGTAGAAATTTGAAAGATTTGTGCATTGAATTTCATTCCAAATTATGTGTAGTGACTATATATGTGGTGTAACATGAAATAACAAAAATTCATGGAAAATTCTTCCTTCAAAAACTATATCTAACTAGGGGGACTATGGAATGGCCATAATTAAAACATATTTTCATAAGTTCATAATTTTTTTCTCAATTCTCAATTTTTTTTTCATGTGTGCATACAATATTGGAATCTTTATTTGCACAACTATTAAAATTGACTTTATTGTTTTCAAAATATGGACTTAAATACCATGAAACCAATGATACTACATCAATTTAGGGTGAAACCATGATAATAGGAGCCACGAATATTCTTGGTGAGTTTTTATTCAAGAATATTATTGATATTCCCATTTGTAAGTTATTAAATCCATGAAAACCATATTTTCATTTTATAAGATGATACAATATACTATAACACAGAGATTTAATTGTTTAAAGAATCTCTTCACTAATAGAAATTTTTACAATGTATAATGATTGTTTTTGAACATTCTATTCCAATCATGCCACATATTACCACAATATACTAAAAACATAGTCATGAATGCTTTTGAATGACCCACAACATTAGATTGAGTTTTGACCAAAAAAATGAAAATTAAGAAATGGTTATAATCACTCATGGCTCCTATATTTGGTGTGATTGCACTCATCACTAATTTAACATTTTAGAATGAACTTGTGTAAATTTTAACTTTTTAAAAAAGTGAACCACTTCAATATGCATTGACATGAGAGCCTTTTCATTACAACAAAAGGTGTCCTTGTTTGCCAAGTGATTTCATTGGATTATGAGTGAATTCATTGGTTATATTGAATAGGACCTAGCGGGGAAATAATGAATTCACTAGTTTAATGGACAAGGACTAATGAACTGCACCCACATTTTGTAGTAGTGTTTGTTGATGGTCATGATTGGTAGACAAATAGTTATGCATCACAACATATGACAAATCAATATAATTGGTTTACAACTTTTGAACCTATGGTTGTTTGAATAATGAAAATTTATGTTGCAAAAATCGTATCATATGGGCTAAAGGTCATGGAGATGTTCAAATACTCATGTGTCTTAATGATGAGTAGGAATCTGAATCCTAAAAGGTGTTTCATATGTTCCACTTTTAGGCAAGAATCTAGCAACCATGGAAGTTGTTTGAATGTGTCACCTTATGGTTTGGTCATCCACAAAATCATTTGGGTGCAAATGGGATATAATGAGCCAATGGGATTACTGTAAAAAATGACTTCATGTCCTTTTTCGCAAATTTTTTTTTTTCATATGAATGAATTTTGGAACAATTTTTTTTGTGGCTTGTAATAATAAATGTTTATAGTTGTCCAATACATAACATGTTTTTTCTTCATCGTTTTTGAGTAAATATGAATATCTGAAAATGTCTTAATTTCTTGTAAATTTAGTGTTTTGTCTTTAAAAATGATAATAATTTCAAATCATAAGTAATTTTTATTTTTTTCTACATTTTTATGTTTTCTTGTATAATAAACTACAATTTTTTTAACACATCATGTACATTTTACCCCATTTATGTGTGGTAAAAACTTTTGAAGTTCTAAAATTTTGGATCAATTTTGGAAAGTTCTTTGAGTTTTTAACGTTTTATAATTCCACATATCTTAGGGTATGAATGTTTTTTTAATGTGGTTAATAAGTTTTTATCTTATTAATTTTTTTCCCCATGAAATGTGTTTTATTATGAGTCCTTTTGATAGTCCTTTGCAAAATTGATTCTTATCCAATGCATTGCTATTCATTTTTAGAGGTCCTAAATCAAAGCATAAACTTAAAATTTCATCAAATGGATTTTTGATTTGAATTCCTTAACATTCATATGAATCGAGAAAAATAAATTGCCATGATTGCCATGTCTTTAAATGGCAAAACATAAATATTTATCCAATTTTGATTATTTTTCTTTGTAGTCTATTGCACTTTTTGGTTCATTGGATTGTGACTACACCCATCCCACACTTTTGTTGTGAAAATGTTGTATTCACTTGGTTCATAGCCTTGAGTTTAATAGATGCACCAAACATATTGACATTGGATTTGACATTGTTTGTGAAAAATAACTTGCATGTGAAATGAAAATGTCCTAAGTATTTTCAGCCTATATTCAAATCAAAAAATTGCTAACATTTTCACGAAAGGCTAGCCTACATTATCAAGTTTCATATGTAGTTTTTTTCGACTTTTCTTAGCTCATTTAGATCATTGAGTGGGAAGAATTGGAAATTTTGTAAAAGCAATGTAATTGCAGTTGGGAGGGTTGATATGGTTTTGGTTTGATTTCACTTTATGATTGCAATGTTCAGTTTTAATTGCAACGACATACACTCTAGTTTCCACTTAAAATTATTGACGTTTCATCTACACATGTGTACAAACCAACCATTTTGACTCTTGTCTTTCGTACTATTACTCGTAGTGTAGTTAGTAACACTAAATCATTTAGTGTTTTCTATGCATTAGATATGTTGATCATGGAAAAGATTTGCCATTCTCAAATAAGTATCAGACTCACTATTGAGTGGAAAACCAAACCACTATACCTACTACTCCATTATTGTTTGGACATAAATCACCCATGCATGCTTGGCATATCCTATATATTAATTCACTTGGTCTGTTAGTGTGTCTGTCTGAACGTATCCATTCCGACTCGTTAATAGTCTCTGCAAGGCCGATTCTGCAACCCCCTGGATGATAGAAACGAGGTTTCGAAATGAGTCGCACTTGGCTTAAAATGTTCCAGCGCCAGGTGCGGGTCGTGGTGGCGGAGAGACACATGCTCGCTGGATCCTCCGTCTTCCCACACTAGCCATCGATCGCGTCGTCACGAACTGACTGAGTTTTCGGAGACACCCTATCACAATGCAGGAACGGAGGCATACAAAAGCA
>Ga0116226_10006187_pt1 | contig 10742 bp, 9 predicted proteins | sample S1TSphfallax_FD_89692 | JGI IMG/M metagenome (GOLD analysis project Ga0116226, IMG submission 89692) | Host-associated microbial communities from peat moss isolated from Minnesota, USA - S1T2_Fa - Sphagnum fallax MG | ecosystem: Host-associated > Plants > Peat moss > Unclassified | place: USA...
AAGGCAGCGTAAGGAAGCAGTTCTTTTTTGAAAAAAAGAACCAAAAAACATTTATCATTTGAGACGCCGCGCCAACAATTTCGAGCCGCCCTTGCGGCGTGGCAATCCAGGCTGCCGCGTCACCCCGGAACGCCCGGAACCATTTAAATCGAATCGTCCGCACCACCCGCCTGTTCCGCTGGCCATCTCACCAGCCGATAGCATAATACGTCGCACGGACCCACACATCATTGGAATAGTCATGCCCGGTGGTTGCCGCATCCGCTGTGTCCGGGCCGCCTACGTTATCGATACCGCAATTATACGCCGCCACCGCCGCCTGAAGCTGCCTCGCCGCGTCGGCAGCAGGAAACTTTGCAACAGAACTGGCAAGAAAACCGGCCAAGATACCCGTTGCCTGGTTGATATGGGCCTGGGACCGCGGGTCTGGCTCGCCGTCAATCGCATGGTGGCGCTTGTCCACCTGCATGATCCCAAAGGCGTTTCCGCCGTCACCCCAACCCGCGGCATCCAGAACGTTCCCACATCGGCTCTCCCGGCTCGCAATTGCCGCGAGTAAGGCCGGTGGCATGTCGTAGGCCGCCGCCGCCTCATTGATTCTTCCCTTCACGGCTGCCACCCGCCCGGCATCTGTGCGTGCCATGGCATTCGACGATGCCGGCCCAGGCGGCAGGTGGTCCTGCGCCGCGGTGGCAGCGGACGCGCCTGAACCGTGATAATCGGCAAGTATGGAATTGTCTGGCATGGCGTAAACCTCCTATCTCTACTATTGAGCGGCTAGACCGTATAACGCAAGCACGCCTTTTCTTTGCCAAAGCTACCAGTGTATTTGATCGATCCGGGTGCCGATCTAGGTTGACGGAGGTAACAGCCGGCGGGTGAGGCGTCGCCCATGCCTCGTATCTCGCATCTCGCCTCCGCCTTTTTTGTATCCGTCCGCAAAACAGGGGATGACATATCCAAAATTTTCAGTAATGTTCCAGATAACGAAGTAACAACGGCGCGGGCCGCAACGTCATGCCGGCTCGGCCGTCTGCGGTTCCGATACGCTGAGGGGAGCAACCATCATGGCCCGGAACTATCGTCAATCCAACGGAAATCTCAGCCACAACGGTGAGCTCATCGCCGCCGGTTATGCTGGCAGCGGTGCCGGCCTGAACAATCCAAACGCGCAAAATCAGCCATTTGTCGGTCCCCTGCCGCAGGGCAACTACACAATCAGTGCGGTCATGGCAGATGGCGGCCACGTGGGCCCGTACGTGTTGCCACTCGAGCCTTGGAACGGAAACCAGATGTTCGGGCGCGCCGGTTTTTTCATCCATGGCGACACCCCGGCGCGAAATCAAACGGCCTCCAACGGCTGCATCGTACTGGACAGGCAATGGCGACAGTTAATCGCGCAGAGCAGCGACGCGGTATTGACCGTCATTGCCTGACCTGCCCCCTGCTCAGCCTCATCTCTCGCGCGTTCACGGCACAGCCTAGCCGGCAATCCTGGAGCCTGACCATGCAGCTTTGTGCCTCGCTCGACCTCTTCATCGGCCTCGCCTTCAAGTATTTCCTGCTGTCACTTATCGCCGGCTACGTCCAGGAAATCATTGCCGGCTTTCTGAACTGATGTGGCACCTATTCTCATCATATGTGCTAGCATTTCGCGTTCTTGTTTTTTAAATCGGCACCCGGGCTGCCGGCGGCGGGCTTCGGGCACGTTGCCTGGGCTGGTGTAGTGTCTGAGCCGGATGATTTTGAAGCCGGCAAAGTGAACGTTAGCGTGATGGTGTCGCCTACGGCGGGCCTGGGCTTAGCTCCCGACCCGCTGATTGCAATTGTCGACTCATCTGCCACTGGGAATTTCTCCGCCGTCGAGGAGGCCTCGGCGGTTACCTTCGTGCCTGCCGGCGCTGTGATCGAAATTGAGGCAACCGTCGCGCTGGGCTGCTTGGCACTGATCCCGGCTGAAGTCAGGCTGCTGTCTTTGCCGATTGCATCAACAAGGTCCTTGCCCAGCTTAGCAAACGATGAGTCGGCGGCCTGAACTTTGTAAGTTAAGGTCACCGGCGCCGATGTTGGTGAAGACCCGCTGGGCTCCAATGTGCTGGAAATAGTTCCCTCTGCCGCTGACAGCGAACAGAGCGTATGGTACGATTCAATTTTTGAGCGTTCGGCGTAAGCGTCGATTTTATCGGGGTCAGCCGTGTCGAGGTATTGCAAGTAGGTCTTTATGTCATCGCCATAGGTCGATTGAATGGATTGAGTTATGTGCGAAATAGTCAAGGAGTTCAAGTAGTTGGCAGAGAAGCTTGTTTTCGCGCCGCCAAAGATCGTGCCGGCGGCAGAAAACGCGTGCGTCGCTGCGAGAGGCGTGAAAACCGTTGCTAGTGCGGAGGATGTCGTCCCGAGCAGGTCAAGGCTCGTGTTCAAACCGGCTGTTTCTGCAAACATGGCGTTGACGAACGTAGCGCATTTATCCTGTGAATCCTGCACCATATAATTCACGCTCTGCATGGGGGTCAATTGCCCCTGGGGCGGCGGTGTTGTTACGACTACCGTAATCGTATCGTTTGGCTGTATTGTACCCGCAATGACAACGGTGGCGGGGTTTCCTTGGACGATATTAAAATCCTCCTTGGCAGTGACGCCCGCCTCACCGGACTCCGGAGTGATCATAATATTGGTGCCGTTAGTTTGCCACGGGATGAGAAGGGTCCCCCCCTCTATTCTGATTCCTGCGCTGACTGTTGCTTCGCTCAAAACGCCGCTTTCGAGCTTGAGCAATCCGTATATCACTTGTGCCAGGTCGGCAGCGGTCGGCGGAGCAGCGCCTGGCACGTCCGGGACGACATATTTGACGGTTCGTGGGGCGGGAGCCGTCGGGCTCTCGCCGATCGAGCAGGCAATGGGGTGAGCCTGGCCTGGGTCTGATTTGTCCGCTAGTACCTTACATGGCACGGGGATGAGGGGCGCCGCGGCAAGGTTATATTTGGTACTCAGATACAAGCCATCGGAACACCCTTCCGTGCCGACGGCCGCTGTCGCAAGTAACAGCACGCGTAGAATTGACATTGGTGTCTCCATATTATTTATTGGAGTTCGTTCGCAGCTAGCGCGCCGGAGCTCATAAGGGCCAGTTCGCTGTCAGGGCATCCGCCGAGCCGCCGTATCGATCGCGGTCTACCGGACTGACGTCGGGCACCGGCGCCGCCGGCTTGTTGTAGTTGTCGTCAGAAAATTGCCACAAGGTCCAAGTCGCCCATCCGCGCGGCAGCACCGCAGTCGGGCCGTATTGGGCAAGCCAGAGCGGACATTTGGAAAGCGTCGGATTGCCGCCGGCACTCAATTGTTGCTTGAGTACCGCGCCGCCATAAAGCACCGGCCAACGTCCCAGGCTCTGATATATATGCGTCACGAAATCGACCGCGTCCTGCACCTGCATAGGCCCGCCGGAGCCGCGCTCGAAATCGAGGGCCACAAGCATATCGGCGGTCGGTTTGGCGATATCCAGAAAGAAATCCGCCTGTGCGAGCCCCTGGCCTGGCTCGCCGAAATGGTACGCACCGGTCAGGAAGGCATTGCTTTTGGCTTCCTCCAGGTTCGCCTGGTAGTCTGCGTCGGTGGCGCTCACACCCTGCGTTGCTTTAATGATGACCGCGCTGAAGCCGGCCGCTTTCGCGGCGGCGAGCTTGGGCCGGTTCTGCCAATGCGAGATGTCAATGATCCCCTCGTAGGCCATTCCACTATCTCCTTTCGGTCACAGCCCCGCCTGTGCGTGCTGTATCGGTGGGGCGCGAAAGTCGGTATCGCGGCCACGCCGCCGCCTTGCAGTTAATTCTGCCTAAAGCGCGGCTAATTTATATTAATTGCGACATTTCAATGTATTAAGCTCCGCGCGCTCGGTCTTGGCTGGCCGATCCAGGCATAAGTCTGCACCAAATCGGTGTTAAACAGAGCCAAACTAGTTTCGGAACATTGCAGTATCTTTGATCACGTTCTATATACTGCGGGTTGGGAAACGCTGCCGTGAACATGTCAGAGCATACCATTGCCTTTGGCCAGTTAGTCCTTGACCCAAGGCGACGCCTTCTCCTTGCCGACGGCCGGACGGTGGAGTTGCAACCCCGCCCGTTCGACATTCTGGAGTATCTGCTCGCGAAAAGAGACCGCATCGTCACTCGCGAAGAAATCGTCTCCCATGTCTGGCGAGGCCATGTCGTCGCGGCGAACAACCTTACTGTGCAGATGTCCATACTCCGCCGCACGCTTGCCGAAAGCGGCGCCGGAGGCCTTATCATCACCATACCTGGACGCGGATACCGTTTTGTCGGCGAAGTGCTGGAACTGCCACCGCCTGCTCCGCCTGCAACCTCAGTTCAGCCACTGCCCAAAGACAACTCCGTTCCGCTGCCTGGTGCCGCATCAAAGCGTACCCGAACCGTTGCTCTCGCATTCGCATGCCTGCCTATAGCCATCACTGGCTTCGCCGTCTCGTATCTTGTTGTTCCGAGCACCCTGGTCGCGCCCCTGTCAGTGGTTGCCCGCGTCAAGGTCGCGGCCTCTCCAGACGAGGTGGCGATTCGGCCGGATGGCTACCAAAAGGTTGACTACGTGTTTTCAGTCATCGACCTCGTCGACCTGCAGCTCGAGACCGAGGACTTTCAATTTTACCTCACAAGCGGCGAGCATGTCGGCGACAGCAACATCCGTGGCCGAATCTATGGTGGTTCCTTTGCGATCCGCGGCGGCACAACCGGCGTGTATCACAATAACATCTATTTACCTCCGCAAATCGCGGCGATCGGCAAATCACGCGGTGGGGGCGTTGTTCAATTGAAACATGTATTTCACCTGCGCGACGCAAAAGGCGACGAAGTTAACGTCCCCGCCGTACTGCGGATTCTCGTCGGCGCCTAGAGCCGGCCCCCTCGCCACACATCTGCTCGACAACCCCGGCCTGGCCCTCCCCGCCATCGACGCGGCCCTCGCCGCCCAATCCCGCGCCACAAAGCTTGCACCGGCGACACAACCCGCGCCGCCCGCCGCGTGGTACGATCCGCTCCAGGGCGAGCAGTCAGATGAATTGATGCATGCGGTCGGCCTCGTTGCGGCTTCACGGGGGCCGCCTGCGGCAGCGTAAGAAAGAAAGCAGTTATTTTTTGAAAAAAACTTTTACTTACCTCTGCACGCCCGCGCGCCATTCAGAAACAGGCTCACCGCGCGCGCAACCCGCTGTTGCATCTCCGTCTCGCTCGGCTCGCGTATCGTCTTCATCAGCAGCCTGGTATATATTTCGCCCAACGCCATGCCCACCAGCATTTCCGCCGCGGTGTTCGGCTCCTCGATATCCAGCGCCCCGATCGCCGCCTGCCGCGCCAGCCATTGCGCCAGCGTCGTGCGCCCGGCAAAAAGCCCCTTGCGGTCCATCACCTCAACCACCGCATCGCCCAGCGTGCTGTCCGCCACCATCAGCCTGGTGAATGCCAGCTCTTCCGGCGAAATAACGAAACGAAATATCTGCATCAACAAACGCGAGAGCACCATCTCCATCGGCTGGTCGTCATCCGAAGCATCCACCGGCCGCGTCAGTGCCGCCAAACGCCGGCTCAGCACCGCCTCCAGCAAATCCCCCTTAGACCCGAACACCTGATAGATCGTCTTTTTCGACATGCAGGCGGAACGGGCGATCTCCGCCATCGTTGTGCCATGGTAGCCGTTTACGAGGAACACGCGCTCGGCCGCGTCCGTCGCCTGCTGCCGCCTGTCCGCCTCCGTGGTTCCCCGCGGCCGGCCAGGCCGAACCACCGCCTGGACGGCGTCACACCCCAATGCCTCCAACAACTTCGACGGTCTCATGCGCCGCCTTCTCCCTTACCGCCCCACATCCGGGGCGTAAGAGCAATTTGGGGACTTGAAAGTGTTTTGGAAACCCCCAAGTTTCCAATCTCGGAAACCGTATGGTTTCCAAATAATCGTGACCGAAGCCGCCCAGAGGACCTCATGCCGCAACGTCCCGCCACCCAGCTGCTTGCCTCTGTCGCCCTCCTCGGAGCCCTCGGCCTGACAGCGCTGTCAGGCTGCAAGGACGAATCCGCCGTCAAAAAAGCCGCCGCGGCGCCGGGCGCCCACGGCGGCCCACCCGCGGTCGGCGTCGTCACCCTGCGTACCCAGCCGGTCACGCTCACAACCGAGCTGCCAGGCCGCGTCACCGCCTACCGCGTCGCCGACATCCGCCCGCAGGTCAGCGGTTTGCTGCTCCGCCGCACCTTCGAGGAGGGCGCCCTCGTCCGCGCCGGCCAGTTGCTCTACCAAATCGATCCCGCCCCCTACGAAGCCAGTCTCGCCAGCGCCCGCGCCACCCTCGCCCACGCCCGCGCCGCCGTCATATCCGACAACTTGACCGTCAAGCGCTATCGCCCCCTCGTCGAAGCCCAGGCCGTAAGCCACCAGGACCTCGACAACGCCATCGCCACCGCCGGCCAGGGCGCGGCCGACGTCGCCTCCGGCCTCGCTGGCGTCCGCACCGCCGAAATCAACCTGGCCTACACCCGCGTCACCTCTCCGATCACCGGCCGCACCGGCCGCTCCTCGGTCACCGAGGGCGCCCTCGTCACCGCCAACCAAACCACCTCCCTGGTCACCGTCACCGAACTCGACCCGATCTACGTCGACGTCACCCAGCCCAGCACCACCTTGCTGCGCCTGCGGCACGACCGCGCCGCGGGCGACATCACCCTCGCAGACCCCGACAGCGCCGCCGTCCACGTCATCCTCCCTGACGGCACCGACTACGCCACTCCCGGAAAACTCCAATTCTCCGAAGTCACCGTCGATCAAACCACCGGCTCGGTGACGCTGCGCGCCATTTTCCCGAACAAGCAGGGCATCCTCCTGCCTGGCCTTTTCGTGCGCCAGCGTATCGAGGAGGGCGTGGTGAAAAACGGCATCCTGGTGCCGCAGCAGGCCCTCACCCACGATCCGCGCGGCCAGGCCACCGTCCTGGTCGTCGGCCGCGACAACCGGGTCGCCCTGCGCACCGTCACCGCCGATCGCGCCATCGGCGACAAATGGCTGGTCACGGCTGGCGTCGCCGCCGGTGACCGCGTGATCGTCGAGGGTACGCAAAAAGCCCGCCCCGGCGCGCAGGTTCGCGCGACCGAAGTCAGCGATACTGATGCCCTGGACAATTCCGCCGCGGGGGCGCCCGGGTGAAAAGGACGCAGTTCTTTTTTGAAAAAAAGAACCAACAAACTTTTATCCGTTACGACTAAGGACCGCCAATGTCAGGCTTCTTCATATCCCGACCGATTTTTGCCTGGGTTCTGGCCGTCATCGTCATGCTGGCCGGCTGTATCGCCATCTATTCACTTCCCGTCGCGCAATATCCCAGCATCGCGCCGCCGGCCATCTCCATCACCGTGCAATATCCCGGCGCCTCGGCAGCGACGGTGCAAAGCAGTGTCGTGCAGGTGATCGAACAGCAGCTCAGCGGCCTGGACCACCTGCTCTATTTCAGTTCCGACAGCGACAAGGATGGCAGTGCCACCATCACCCTCAGCTTCGCGCAAGGCACCGACCCGGACATCGCCCAGGTGCAGGTGCAGAACAAGCTGCAACTGGCTACGCCGTTGCTGCCGGAGGTGGTGCAGCAGCAGGGTGTCACCGTCGCCAAGGCAACGAAAAATTTCCTCGTCATCGTGGGCCTAGTCTCGCGCGACGCGCGCCTGTCCAGCCTCGACCTCGGCGACCTGATCGCGTCGACGGTGCAGGACCCGATCAGCCGCACCGCCGGTGTCGGCGACATCCAATTGTTCGGCGCCCAATACAGCATGCGCATCTGGCTCGACCCCGCCAAACTCAACAATTTTGGCCTGACACCCGGCGATGTCAGCGTCGCGATCCAGGCCCAGAACGCGCAAGTCTCATCCGGCGAACTCGGCGGCTTGCCGTCCCGTCCGGGCCAGGAACTCAACGCCACCATCATCGGGCCATCCTACCTCGAAAAGCCGGCGGAATTCGGCAACATCCTGCTGCGTGTGCAATCCAGCGGCGCCCAGGTGCGCCTTCGCGATGTCGCGCGGGTCGAACTCACCGGCGAAAACTTCAACGTCCTGTCCAACTACAACGGCAAACCCGCTGCTGCGCTCGCGGTCAAACTCGCCAGCGGCGCCAACGCGCTCAACACGGTGACGGCCGTCAAGGCCGAAATGACCAAGTTGCAGGCCAACTTCCCGCCTGGCGTGGACGTGATTTATCCGTACGACACCACGCCGTTCGTGCGCCTGTCCATCCACGACGTGGTCGTCACGCTGTTCGTGGCCATCGGCCTTGTCTTCGTCATCATGTTCGTGTTCCTGCAGAATGTGCGTGCCACGCTCATTCCGACGCTGGCGGTGCCAGTGGTGCTGCTCGGCACTTGCGCGGTACTGTCTATCATCGGCTATTCGATCAACAGCCTGACAATGTTCGGCATGGTGCTGGCGATCGGCCTGCTGGTCGATGACGCCATCGTCGTGGTGGAAAACGTCGAGCGCGTCATGGAGGAGGACGGGCTCAATCCCGCGGATGCCGCGCGTCGCTCAATGACGCAGATCAGCGGCGCTCTGGTCGGCATCGCCATGGTGCTCACCACCGTGTTCCTGCCAATGGCCTTCTTCGGCGGCTCCACCGGTGTCATCTACCGCCAGTTTGCCATCACGATCGTCAGCGCCATGGTGCTGTCGGTTGCAGTGGCGCTCATCTTCACCCCGGCGCTGTGCGCGACCCTGTTGAAGCCGCCACGGCGGGATGAAAATCCACCGCGCGGCTTCTTTGCCTGGTTCAACCGCGGCTACGATCGTACCAGCCGCGCCTACCGCCGCGGCGTTTTGGGCATGATCAAGCGCCCGATTCCCGCCATGCTCGGTTTCGGCGTCATCGTGGCCCTGGTCGTGGTCATTTACCTGGCCATTCCAAGCGGCTTCCTGCCGGACGAAGACCAGGGCGTGATGTTCGTCCAGGTCAGTTCCCCGCCAGGTGCCACCGGCGGGCGCACGCAGGCAGTGCTGGACAAAGTAACAGCCTATTTGCAGCGTGATCCCGCCGTGGCGGGTGTGTTCGCCGTGAACGGCTTCAGCTTCGGCGGACGCGGCCAGAACTCCGGAATGGCTTTCGTCAGCTTGAAGGATTGGGCAGATCGCCCAGGCGCCCGCAACCGCGTGCAGGCGATCGCCGCCCGCGCCAAGGCTTATTTCGCGACCATAAAGGACGCCATTGTCGTCGCCTTCGCCCCGCCCGCCGTGCTGGAGCTCGGCAATGCCACCGGTTTCGATTTCGAACTGCTCGACGAAGGCGGCGTCGGCCACGCTAAACTGATGGCGGCGCGCAACCAGTTGCTCGGCATGGCCGCCCAAGACCCGATCCTGACCGGGGTACGCCCGAACGGCCCGGACGACGAACCGCAATACCATATCGATATCGATCGTGAGAAGGCCAGCGCTCTTGGCCTCACCATCGCCGACATCAATACCACTTTGTCGGCTGCGTGGGGCTCCTCCTACGTCAACCAGTTCCTGGACCGCGGCCGCATCAAGCGCGTCTATATCCAGGGCGACACGAATTCCCGCATGCTGCCGGACGACCTCGGCGACTGGTATGTGCGGAACAGCTCCGGCACCATGGTGCCGTTCACCGCCTTCGCCCACGGTAACTGGAGCACCGGCTCGCCGCAGCTAGAACGTTACAATGGCGTTCCATCACTCGAACTGCTCGGCGTGCCCGCGCCCGGCCAAAGCACCGGGACCGCAATGACCGAGATGGAGAATCTGGCCCGCCGCCTGCCACCCGGGATCGGCTACGACTGGACCGGCCTGTCCTACGAGGAGCGCAAGGCCGGCAATGAAGTGTTCTTCCTCTACGGACTTTCGTTGCTGATCGTGTTCCTGTGCCTGGCGGCCTTGTACGAAAGCTGGGCCATTCCAGCCTCGGTGCTGCTCGTCGTCCCCTTGGGCATTATCGGTGCCGTCACGGCGACGAAGCTGCGCGGCCTGAACGACGACGTCTATTTCCAGGTCGGCCTGCTCACCACCGTCGGGCTGGCCTCAAAGAACGCCATCCTGATCGTCGAATTCGCCAAGGCGGGCCACGCGGCGGGAAAAACCCTTGCCGCCGCCGCGCTGGAAGCGGCCAAGCAACGCCTGCGTCCCATCCTGATGACGTCGCTCGCCTTCACGGTCGGCGTTCTGCCACTGGCGCTGGCCAGCGGCGCCGGCTCGGGCGGCCAGAACGCCATCGGAACGGGCGTGGTGGGGGGCATGATTTCCGCCACCCTGCTCGCCATTTTCTTTGTGCCGCTCTTCTTTGTGCTGGTGCTCGGCCTGGTCGAACGGCGGCCGGCACGGCACGCCAAATTGCCGGCCGGGGCGCATCCGGCGGTGGGGGAGTAGCCGATGAGGAAAATAAGCAGTTCTTTTTTGAAAAAAAGAACCAAAAAACTTTTGCCCGTTGCGGCGGACCGAATGTCCGCATTGGCAATACGCATGCTGCCGCAAGGAGCAAAAGTTTTTTGCTTCTTTTTTTCAAAAAAGAGGACCTTCCTTCCTCTGCTGCTCGTGTCCGGCTGCAACCTGGCCCCCGACTACCACCGCCCTGCGCTCGCGGTAGCAGCCGCCTACCCCGACGCGGCCTATCGTTCCGCCGCCGGCAGCAAGCCCGCGCCGCAAACGGCCTGGCAGGACGTCTACACCGACCCGCGCCTGCGCGCGCTGATCGAC
>Ga0116226_10006190_pt1 | contig 10738 bp, 12 predicted proteins | sample S1TSphfallax_FD_89692 | JGI IMG/M metagenome (GOLD analysis project Ga0116226, IMG submission 89692) | Host-associated microbial communities from peat moss isolated from Minnesota, USA - S1T2_Fa - Sphagnum fallax MG | ecosystem: Host-associated > Plants > Peat moss > Unclassified | place: USA...
TCGAGTTACAAGAAAATGATTAAGAGCAGAAATAAATGCACCGGGTGCTTCACATAAATGAAGTGTTAGCCATTTTTGATTATTTATATTATTAATCAATGGAAAATTTGACAAGATTTCAAACATTTTCCCCCATGCTTGTGTTCCTATTTCAATATTCAATTTCTCACGTAAATAAGGTACAATAGTTGAAGCAACGTTCATATAAGCAGTATGTCTTAACAAATAAAAACAAAGGTTTTTTTTTCTCTTATCAATAATGATCATCACTTGAGTGATGCATGTTCTCTCTTATTCATATCAATATGATTTATAGTACAATGTATTCGAACCTGTTCCAATCGGCAATATCTTTATCAGACAGTCGTGATTTAACATTATTGAGCTGTTGCTTGATACTAACTAATTGTTCCAGGAAAATTGATAGATCCCCATCCTCTGAATGACTACTGAAATCATAATATACAATGGTTATTTTTTGAAATTATATAATTCAATTACTTCTCAACTACAAAATCAAATCGTATTTCTGTATGTTCGAATTGTCTTTGATCATTTCCTATGTCCCTACGTTTAGCATCATCAGAATATTCGCCTTCAAATTGTCGCTTTCTTGTTGTTGTCACTTCATCAATATTTCTTTTATTTACATTCATCTTTATTTGTCTAAAATAAATATACACAGAATTATCTATCCTTTATATTCCTAAGTTGATCAAACATTAGTCTTTTTTTTTTCTTTGATAACAACGGAAATACAATTAATTTCTAGTTGAATAGATTCTTATTTTTTTCCTGCATACAAATCATTTGCAAAGTAAAATAATAAAAAACAACAACAACAGCAAAAGAAGAAAAAAGAAAGAAAAGCGAAATATCCCAAACCCCAAAAGACAAACTAATCACTGTCAATTCTATGTTTCTATAATCTGACACAACCTGTCTTCGATAAAAAAAGCTTTATAGACACACAATTTAAAATAATAAAAAGCGATAGACATTGAAATAAAGACAAAAAGCATTATTCTCGATAGATTTCTTAAAAAAGTTTCAGTCGTTTTTTCAGATCAATACGACGCCATTCAATTAATCGATAATATTCCATTCGTGTCATTTGAAATAATCTATGAAATTCTTTATCAGTTAAATGACGCTAAAGAAAAACAATTTTAATATTAAATAAGCGAATAAGAAAATAAACCTCAAGATGATCCCGATCAACATCTGATGGTAATCGATTTTTCGACATGATTTTCAATTGTTCATATGAATAAATCTTTGGATTACTCATTAAAGCTGGAGCAGATTGAGTTGAATGTGCATGACGTGATTGTGTATATCTTCCATCAACATCAACTGTCTAAAATTAAAAGAAAAAACCATGTTTGTCTCAAGATTGAAATTCCTTATACACGAACCTTGGTTGATTTATTTTGATCTCCATCATTTGAATCTATCATATAAATAAATAAATTCGAGAAATAATAGGTGAATAATGACTTACAACTTGAATTTGTAGTTGAATCTAAATCATAACTTCTTTGTATATCAAGACAATTTGAGAATGTTTGAGTTTTAGGTGAAGGTGACAAGCTATCATCAGGTCGAAGTACTAATGTTTCACTTCGTTGTTGATATCTTGGTAAAGTAATACGTTTTCCTCCAGCTGGTGTTGTGAAAATTGATGCTGATAAACCTACGAGGCTATCATCTTGATTAGTTGTCGATGATGAATGTGTATGAACACGTCTTGATGGTGATGCAAATGTTGGTGAATCAAAACGACAACGTCGTGGGGGTTCAATAGCAGCTGATGGTGAACGTGATGCTTTCCATGGATCAAGTGGTAATTGTCTTGAAATGATTTTTTCTTGTATACGTAAATCTTCAAGTAATGCATGTGCCATACCAGATGATTCTTTTATTTTTGACATTTCATTAATATCTTTTTCGAGTTTATCATCATGACGTAATTCATCATCATCATAAGAAAGATTTTCATTTGGAATTTGTTGATCATTATTATCCGAAATTGTTTCGCTATGAGATTCACTTTGACTTCGATGGGATTTCATTAATTCCGGTACGGCTTGAATAGCAATTGGTGCTGGCCAATCAAGACATTCGATTTTTTTTGGTGCTGTAGGATCAGGAATAAAACCACCTGAATATCGAGAGAGTACAATTGGTTCTTTTTCAATAGTTGATTCATGATCGGGAGTTATTGATACAGATTGTGGAGTTGAACAATGAATTTTACGAATTTTTGTTTGTCCTAAACGATAAAGATTTCATATGGAATTTTAAATCAATTATTCGAATATACCAGTAACTAAAGCTTTCATTCCTTTTTTAGTTCCAGGCACAGTAAATGTTTGTGTTCGATTGTATGAAAAACCAACTAAAATAAAAAAAACTTTTTTTCGTCTTGGTTCATTTTTCATTAATTTCAAATCATAGACATATAATTATACTTTTGTCTATGCGAGTATATCATCCGTCGACAATATACTACTTAGCAATTGCTCTTGGACCTTTTGATAAGCACGAAAGAGAGAGAGAAACGAGCTATATCCGATTACATCATCTGTAAAACTAAGCACATTAGTCAAGTGAACAAATATGTGCATGTATTCTGAATTGAGTTATGATCTTTACTATCTCGAGTAGAATAAAAAAAAAAGAAATTAGTGTTCTATGATTGACATAATCCTTTCTCATCTACTGTTTAGCTTTTCTTATAACCATTATTCTGATAATAAGTAAGAAGGCACAACCTTAATATCAACACTTACTCATTTCTTTACGTAAGGACAGAGTTTGCTGGTGGTGAACCATCAACATTATCGGTCGCTGGTGTGCGTGTCGTCTTCTTATCGCTTTATTGTTAATAGTAGTTGCACACACACACACATATATACAAAGCAAAATTGGTTTTTTTTCTCTGTCTCTTTCTCTCGGTTGTCTTTCTTTTTTTCTTTATTCGTCCTCGACGTCTACTACTATCGTTATTGAGAATGTTTTTTTCCAATTGTGCCACTACGTTCATCATCATCTATTTTTGAACTATCGCATTCAAACTTCTCGATATGATTCGCTTTTCATTCGGACGTGACAAGGTCATTTATTTTGAGTACATGCATATGCACTTCTAATGCCATTTTCTTCTTCTTTTTTTTTTCTATCGACATTCGTTCGATTCTATGTATTGCTTTTCTTTTTTCTTTTGTATTCCGAACTCCGGAAACGAACGAACAAATAGAGAAGATAAAAAATTCTGCACAGCTGCCATTTTAACATTGAGCAGATGCTTAAAAGAAGGGCATATTCACCTGCTGATTACTCAATAGATATTGCTCTTTTCTGCCTTCTTTGTCAAGCCGTGTAATCGATATCATCGTCATAGGAAGCAACAGCAGTTTTGTGGTCATCTTTCAACCGAAACAAATTATTGTTCAATGACTCTCTTGCCTTTTTTATTACGTCATTACTCGACACTCATTCCCCTTCATTACACAACGAAATCGATCAGTTCGGTGATGCTTTTTAATTGATTAGCAAAAAGACAGAGGGGAAGCTGCGGTAGCAATTAAGAAGATAAAGGATATAATTACTTGGTTGATGAAATTGTAATGATTTAGTACATGACATTTTATGATCATGACCACCTCTTTTCATATAACCCATATTTTCTTCACCATTCAAATAACCAGATGTTAATATTCGATTAAGATCACTTCTACCTATTTGACTCGGTGTTGTTGTACCTGTTGGATGTGTAAGACAACTCTAATAAGAAAGAAAAAAAAATATGTCATGATGATTGTCATTCAATTTATCAAATAATAATCATTTGTGATTAAAAAAAATTTTCCTCGGCGTGTGTCTCGTCGACATGCAATGTCTCATTAGATACTATCGATCGCTTACTTACTTTTTGAGGTGGTGGTGATGAACTCGATAGATCACGGGGACTGGGTTCACTCGAATTATATGTAAATAATAGTTTATCAGATGAATTTTGAATGATATCAACATGAATTTTATCAGTAGTGGGATTTTGGTCATGTGTTATTGGCGATACAGCAGATGTTGAATAATCATATGCATTATTTTCTTTATTTTCACTGATAATTGGTTTTGATTTTTTAATTTTTCTATTTACAAAAGAAAAAAAATTTTCTTTCAAAAAATATATTTTAACACGTACGTCTTTTTAAGAAATGAAAACATGGTGCTGCTCTAAAAACAAAAGAAAAATAAAATTAACTCGTTCAATCTTACACAATCGAAAGTATCGCTTTTAGTACTTTTTTCGTTTTTGTTCCTAATGTGCACAAACTTTTACCTCGATATATAGGCTTCACGACAATACGTGAAAGAGAGAGAGAATGAATGAATGTATAAAACACCTACCATATAGTGACTGTCGACGATTCTTTTTTTTTCGCACAAAATAATCGAAGAGAAAAAAAAAGAAGAAGCGAAAGCGTAATAACTGCCTTCTTTTTTTTAGAAGTATAACGAAACAATTATAATAAAAGTGATCGATGCAATGAGAAGTATAGTTTCATTGAACAATAATCGAGCTGACGTAATCGAGACACCAAGACTATGGCAAATGATGATGAATAAAAGAACAAGTTCATAAATATGGAGAAGATCTATACATTTTACTAATGCTTCAATCTGCTCATACACTGCTGCCAAGCACGGCGGCAGCAGCACCAACACCTAATACCAATAGCAATAAAGAGAATATAAGTATAATGGGACGTATATCCAGCAGATATTTTTTTTTCTCTCTCTCTCTGTCTTCGATCAGCATCCGTTGATAAACAAAGAGCATAGTGCTTTCTTTCTCCCGCTTTTTTTTCTCTTCTTTGTCAGACGAATATGTCCGTAGGATAAAGAGATCTCATTTGTTCTAATATGCACTATATGCATATATTCTATATCGATAGGTCACTGACATTCACGTATATACAGTCTGCCCATCATTTTCTCGTTTTTTTTAGTGTCTTCCAATGTCTTCTTTTTCTATGCAAGAGGGAAGGAAATAATGAAGTGACATACATGATGACAAAGCATAAAAGCATTTCTACGGATATCCGTTTATATCACCGTCATCAATTAAAAAGCTATTTATATAAATATACGTATCAAATTTATTCATAAATGTGTTTCACTTTTGTAAAAAAACTTATCCCACTGATGATATGTGAATGCTTATCAATATTATGCAAATATATAGATGTTACGTGTCAGTCATCATTGAATCGACTAGTGTGATTTGATATACATATAAATTTGTGCATGCTAATCTACTCAAGTATACATATTATGCATACTTTTATTTATCTGGCTTACCTGCTCGATAGATTTCTCAATATGCAATCATTGGTATATAGATTTTTGATTGTATTTATCAAGGATAGTGAGATTAAGAAGATACAAATAAGTAATCTCGAGTAAAGAAGATGTCAAAAAAAATTATCTCTCTCTCTCTCTCTCTGACTTTATCATCGCCATGATTCCCTTCTATGAACCTCTAATAAAGAACAAATGTAAATTCTGTTCTGTTTATAGGAATTCGATTTTCATCTATTCGATTCTATCATTAGAGTTTAATTAATTATAATTTAAAAAATCGGGTAAAATATTTCTACTGATTCTTAGCGACATCTTAAAAATTTTAAAACTATTAAAATAAATAAAATAAAATAAAATCTTTAGATTTCATCAGAATCTAACCCAAAAAGCGATGAAATTTTCATTTTAATATTTCTTCAATAACCAATCATTAATCAGTATCGATCATCTATCTACATGTATATATATATATTTTATATTGTTGCTCAGATGATGATGTGATGATGTAGAACAAGAAGAAGAAGAAAAAAAGAACTATATTAATATTTTTAGATTTCTAGTTCATTGTATCATGATCATTCATTAAATAAAAGGCAAACATCATGACTATATTTTCATCTAAAAAACCTTCGAATAATAATAAAGATTTATCATCAAGTTCAACAAATCAACAACAACAACAACAATCATCATCATCAAATATATCTCGTACACGTTTATCACGTGATGATGATAATTCAAATAATATTCAAACAAATTCAAGTGAAGAATTAAATTTAGTATGTGAAAATAATCTTCCATCAACTTCATTAACTACAAATACAATTCTAACAACAACAACAACTGCACCAATATCTAAACGTAAATCTCATTATCATCATCAAACAACAGTTAAACAAGCTAGACGACGAGGTGGTTCAGTTGGAGAAAAATTAATCTCAAATTCTTCGATAACAAATGTTACTTGTAACAGTCCATCATCTAGTTTATCCAATGAGAATAAAATATCGTCAAATACAAATTCTAATGAACATTTAACACAAGCATCAACATCAGCATCATCACTTACAACAGTTAATAATGATGAACAATGTAACAGTGAAGATGAATATGAACAAACAACAGTTAAATATGATAGAAATAATCTCAATGAAGTTTGTTATTTAAAATGAAAAATGACTTTAGTTTTCAATTGTTTCATTTTATTTTTAGCTTGAAATGCGTTTTGCTAGAGCGTTAAAAGAAAAAAAAGGTTTTGTTATTAAACCGGTACAAGAAGATGGAGCATGTTTATTTCGAGCAGTTTGTAAGTAACTAGAATATATATGGAAATAATTACTAAGAAATTTGTTCTTCATTCATTTAGCTGATCAAGTATTTGGTGATGAAGAAATGCATGCAACAGTTCGACAAAATTGTATGGATTATATTGTATGTAGATGTATTGTACTAAAAATGAGACAAATTAACCGATTGTTTTGTTTTAGGTAAAAAATGCAGATTTTTTTCGTTCATATATAACAGAAGATTTCGATCATTATGTAACACGAAAACGGCGGCAACATTGTCATGGAAATCATATTGAAATGATTGCTCTTTCAGAATTATATAATCGACCAATTGAAGTTTATGAATATAGTATTGGTAAGAATAAAAATTTTAGGATAACACAATAAACATATATTAAACTTTTTAGAACCAATTAATATTGTACATGGAATGTATAAAACCGACAATGAACCTATTCGTTTGAGTTATCATTGTGGTGTTCATTATAATTCAATTATTGATCCATGGAGACCAACAGCTGGTCATGGTCTTGGATTTCCTGATCTAGAACCAGGAGTATGTCATTCAGAAATAATTTTATTCATATACTTAATATTCATTTTAGCGTGCTCAAGAAACACTTATTAGATCAGCAGTTCACCAATCAGAAGAAAGTCATATTGAACGTGCCATGCTTGATGATAAGATAGCTGCTACTGATTGGGAAGCAACACAAGAAGAATTAATACAACAAGTAGCAAGAGAATCATATTTACAATGGTTGTGTGATACTAAACAACAACATAAAGACAATAAAACGGTTTGTTACTGAATAAATATAGAGTGTAGTGTTTGTCATACAAGGTTGACCTATTGTCCTAGATTTTCATTGAGGTGATATTATTTTTGAAGCTAGCAGGAGGGATGTCATTCGATGAAACCTAATTCAATGAGTTGAATTTCCACTTTCACTACCGCTTTAGTTGTATTTCTTCTTCTGTCCTTAACGTAGTGATGAGAGAATTAAGGAAACATGATAAACACATTTCGAAAGCGGATAAACTCTTTTGAGAGTTTCTCAGTCTCGTGAGAGATTTGAATGCGATAAAAGCTTAATTTATTTATTTTCTCTAGATGCCATCGTCAAGCTCATCACCAACATCCGCAACAACATCTGAGCGAGCTTCAAATAATAATCATGGTAGACTTGAATATTTTTTTATTACCAAAAAATTCTCTCTTTTATTTTTAGCAAGCTCGCCGAGAAATTTATTACCATTAAGACTTGATGAACGAAAAGATTGTGAATTTGCCTTACCGTTTAATTATGAATGTGATGCTTCATCTAATCCTGGTATGTCTTTCGATCTAATTTCGATATTTTATACAATGTACGATTTTATAGATCTCGATGGTGATGATGATTCATTAATGCGACAAGTTCTTGCCATATCACAAATTGAATATGTTGAAACATTAAAAAAACAACAACAACCTCCGAAATCCGACGATCCAAATGGACCATCATCATCATCAGACACACATCTTTTGTAGAAAGTGTTTTCTTTTTTGTTAATTTATATTCGTTTCTTTCTATCCTACTGATATTTTCCTTGAGACCACAGAACATAGCATCCGAACAGGCAATGTGTGTTAAGCACGTTTGAAAACAAAACTTTTGTTCCTCTTTTTTCTTTTGTCTTACGTTTACGTCAATTATATCTGTGTGCGCGCGTGTGTGTGTATGTTTGGAATTAAACGAGAGTCATATTTCGGATATATCTCTCGATTTTATTTCAGATAATGTCAAATGAAAAAATAAAAAAATCGAAACGAAAATTGATTGATGATAATGAAGAGGAGGTGGAGGAGGAGAAATGGAAGAATTTATCACGTGATGAAATTATTCAACGTTGTAAACAACTTGAAAAACATGTCGAACAATTAAGAAATACGATTAGTAAATCAAAGGAGAAAGAATCGAAAAAGAAATCAATGAGACCCTTTGATTTCAATAAACATCCTAAACGACATATTTTCTTGAAATTTATTTATCTCGGTTGGGAATATCATGTGAGATAAAGAAAGTGAGAGAGAGAGAGAAGGGGGAACCATATTTTGATTGTAGGGCTTGGTAGTACAAGAAACAACATCACAAACAGTGGAAGATTTTCTATTTGATGCTCTTATTAAAACACGATTGATTGAAGAACGAACAACAGCTAATTATCATCGATGTGGACGAACAGATAGAGGCGAGTGAAATTTCATGGATAGAATCAAAGCCAGAATAATAAAATAAGACAATTTCTGAAATGCTGTTTTGGTTAGGCAGGTGACAGCTTCTGTTTAGCTCATCGAGCTGTCGTACGCCTAGTTTTGATTTAATACATGATGGAAATCAGTTCGATTCAAACTCTTCCATAAGTCCTTTTCTTCCTACGGATCAACTTGAAAAATGCAGGATAAAAATTCGTCAATCGGTTGTACCTAGTCATTGTGTTTTCTTTATCATTTTATTACATATTTAATGATTTCTCATGGATATAATGACACCTCTTTGTTTTTCTTCGTCATTTACAGGTGTTAGTGCATTCACTCAAGTGATCTCATTAACCGTTCGATCGAAACTTACTAAAGAATGGTATAGAGAGATTAATCTTTTTTATTATTAATATTCATGCTATTCTAGTACTGAAGAACTTAATTATGTACAGATGTTAAATGGTGTTTTACCAAGTTCAATACGATGTATAGCATGGGCATCAGTATCCGAAGGTAAATCAGCTCGATTCGATTGTATATCACGATCCTATCGATACTATTTGCCAAAGTAAGAAGAAATTCGACTTTTATCTTTTGAATTTTTTTATTATATTTAGAGGGAATCTTGATCTTGATCGAATGCGACAAGCATCCGTGGATCTTATCGGTACACATGATTTTCGAAGTTTTTGCAAACTGGATATCACGAAAACAGAACCAACATTTATTCGACGTATAGATAATATAACTATTGAACAATTAAATATAGATAATGATTTAGATGGTAATAATTCCGGGTAAATTTTTTTCAAGAAGAAATGAATCAAATAAATATGTGATTTGTGTATTAGTTATCAAATGTGTGAGTTGATGGTACATGGTTCAGGGTTTTTATGGCATCAAATTCGTTGTATTGTTGCTATTTTAATATTAATCGGTCAAGGAAAAGAAGAGGTTAATTTAGTTAAAGCATTATTAGATATTGAGAAATATCCATGCACACCGAATTATCAGATAGCATCAGGTGAGGTTTTTTTTTGAAAAGATTTCAATGATTTGTTTGTTTGTTAGAATTGCCTCTTGTTCTATTCGATTGTCAATTTAATGATATTGAATGGATCTGTGATCAAGCTGCTCTTCGTGTAACTATTTGTCATTTACAAAGACATTGGGCGTCATTTCAAATTCGTGCTACTATGATTAAATCTATGTTAAATAATCTCGAAAGTCAAATTCTTGATAAACAACAATTGCCAATTTTAGGTCAATTATTACTTATTGAAAATGATAGTAATTCATTATTAGGATATAATAATAATCGAAGGAATTATCAGCCTATATTAACTCGTCCAGTACGAGAAAGTGTTGAAGTTAAAATTGAAAAATATCAAAATAAAAAAGCGAAATTAGGAATATCAACCGACGATAATAAAAATGAAACCACAAATTCCGACACTTTGGTTCCTTAATTTTGTAAACATTTTCTTCTCAAATAAAATATTTTTTGAGATTGGTTATTTATTAATTTGTCATTATATTGCTAAGGACATAGAGATGACACATTTCAAATAGAAGATAATTTGTTACAACAAAAAAATTCAGCAGTGTCACATATCCCGCAATTTGGAGATCCGGCATCTCCTGCGGGTAGATTTACTCGCATCTCCCAATTTCGGAATATGTGACACTGCTCCAATACTAAGCTGAATAGAAGCATATGATGAGATTCATTCATCAGTGAGATTTGTACAGAAATTCTCACTAAAAAATCAGCGTTAGCAAAGTGACACGAAAAAGACAGCGACCTTCATTTCGTGCAGTTTTGTTTAAA
>Ga0116226_10006191_pt1 | contig 10738 bp, 9 predicted proteins | sample S1TSphfallax_FD_89692 | JGI IMG/M metagenome (GOLD analysis project Ga0116226, IMG submission 89692) | Host-associated microbial communities from peat moss isolated from Minnesota, USA - S1T2_Fa - Sphagnum fallax MG | ecosystem: Host-associated > Plants > Peat moss > Unclassified | place: USA...
AAGGCAATGCCGGCCACAGAACCCAAACCCGTCATCCGGATGTCGAGACCGAGTTCGAGCGCGCGCATCGACAAGGCGTCGTGAATCTGCTGTCGCGCGGCATCCATTGTGGCTATGCGCTCCGCCGTCAATTCACGCATTGCCACGAGGCCGGCGGCGCAGCCGATCGGATTGCCGTTGAATGATCCGCCGTGAAACAGGCAGCCGGCCTTCGTCGGATTGAAGATCTCCATGATGTCGGCCCGCCCGCCGACCGCACCGAACGGCGTGCCGCCACCCAGGAATTTTCCGAGGATGATGAGGTCTGGCTGCAGCCCGAACTTTGCCGCCGAGCCACCCACTGCGAGCCGCAACATGAGGCAGTCGTCGAGCAGCGTCAACGCACGATGGCGCTGCGCCATGGCCTGCACCGCCGGCAGAAATTCCGGGTGGGGCGCCGCGACCCGTCCCGTCACCAGCACGGGTTCGATCACGATGGCGGCGATCTCGTGGCCGTGCGTCGCCAGCACGCGCTCGACGGCCGCCAGATCGTTGAAGGGCACCGCGAGTGCGCGCCCGGGAATATCCACCTGCCCGTAGAGGCCGGCCTCCAGGTCGGGGTAACTGCCATGGTAGGCGCCGGTAAATTTCAACACGTACGGGCGACCGGTGAAATGACGCGCGGCCTTGACCGCGAGCATGCCGGCCTCGGATCCGGAATTCGTGAAGCGCACCCGCTGCATGGCGGGGAGCCGCTCCGTCAACAGTTCCGCATACTCAATCTGGACGCGCGACGTACCCGACCACGCGACGCCGCGCGGTAACGCCGCCTGTATCGCTTCGCGCACCGGTGCGTAGTCGTGGCCGTGAATCAAGCTGAGGCCGTTGCAGAACATGTCGACGTAACGCCGGCCATCCACGTCCCGCACCCAGGGACCCTCACCGCGCTCGATGACGACGGGGTAGGGCGGGTAGAAACTCGTGGTGCGCGTATTGCCACCCGGCATGGTGCGCGCGGCGCGCACGTTGAGTCGGCCGGATTGCGGCGTGGCCGCGCGATAGGCCCGTTCGATTGATGTTGCGCTGGTCACAGCCGGAAAGCGGTCACGTCGTCACCGTGGCGTCGCTGTCGATGACCGCCACAGCATCGATCTCGATGCGTGCGCCGAGCAGCAGGTCGGACACCCCGACAGTGGCGGTCGCCGGCCACTCGGATTCGACACCAAAAATTTCACCGCGAATTCTCGCATACACCGGATAGTCGGCGAGGTCCTTGACGTAGGCAGTGATGCGCACGACATCCTTGAATCCGGCGGCGGCGCGCCTCAACGCGGAGTCGAGATTGGCGAAGCATTGGCGAGTTTCCGCCTCGAATCCGCCGCCGGCGATCCGGCCTGACGCATCGCGGCCGATTTCGCCGGAGATGAATATCATCGAGCGTGATCCGAGCGGAACCACCACGGCGGCGGCGAATCCCCGGTCGCGCTCGTTGAGGATCCGCCGCACCGGCGACACCGGCGCCATGCCTGTCATTCGGGTGCCGCGCCGAAAAAGCGACGCACGATGGGCCGGAACGATTCGAGCGGCGGTAGCGTAAAATCCGGATCGAACGAATTCTGGTCATAGCATCGGCAGAAATGATCCGTTTGTGCGGCAAGCGGATGGTCCCGGTAACCATCGCGCTCGAAGCGATCGCGTGTCGGGTGGTTCGCGAAATAGTAATTCTGGAACACCCCGTGATGGGTGAGCAGCCACGCGCGCGCGTCCGATATCCGCGGCGCCAGCATCTTTGCCGCGAGCGCCCCATGGTCGTTCTCACTGATGGCTTCGGGAACATCATGAAACAGGGCGACCACCACGAGTTCGTCGTCGGCCCCATCCTGCATTGCACGGGTGGCGGTTTGCAGACAATGCGTATACAGGTTCACCGGTGCGCCCAGGGCATCGTCGTGCTGCAGGGAGCCGAGGAGCCGTAACAAACCGTCGCCGACGCCCGCGTCGCCGCGCCAGCGACGCTCCGCTTCTTCGATGATCTCCCAGTCCTCACGGGATGCATCGACGGCCGCTCTGAACCGGGCGCGAGACGTCGTGTGAACGTTCATTCCCATTCCCATTTCCCTTCCCGATACCGAATCCGGGCTGTCTGCGTGCATTGTCGATAATTGGCCGATTGCCCGTCAAGGTAGCACACGGCATGTGCCGTCAGGCACGGAACAATGCCGATGTTGACAAGGCTGTGAGTGCGTGTGATTTTACTTTGCGCATGCGAATCGACACGGAAGGCGCCCCCAAACTCGAGCGTCAATTGACGCTGTTCGATTCCGTGATGATCGTGGTGAGCGGCACCATCGGTGCCTCCATTTTCATCGTTCCGGCCGATGTGCTGCGGGCCGTTCCGAATCCGTCGCTTGCATTGCTGCTGTGGGTGACGGTCGGCGGCATCACGCTGATCGCGGGCCTGGCCTGCGCGGAGCTCGGCGCCATGTACCCGGAAGCCGGCGGGCAATACGTGTTCATCCGCGAAGCCTATGGTCGGTTTGCCGCCTTCTTGTACGGATGGGTGCTGTTTACGGCGGGCAGCAGCGCCGCGGTGGCCGCGATGGCGATCAGTTCCGCCATTTTCATCGGCCGCGCATTTCCGCAGTTCGGGCCGGAACAGGTCGTCGCGACCCTGCGAGTGTTCGGCATGCATCTCGACATGACCCGCGAGACGGTGTTCGCGGTGGTTGCCGTCATCGTGCTCACCGCCATCAATTTGCGCAGCGTGCGGATTGCGGCATGGCTGCAGAACCTGACCGCAGTCGGGTATCTCGCCGCCCTCGGACTCATCGTGGTCGTCGGGCTTGCGTTCGGCCACGGCTCCTGGTCGCATTTCCACGCAGCACCCCGCGGAGTCATGGCTCCCGTGACCTGGGGCGGCCTTGGCGTGGGCGCGATCGCGTTATTCTTCAGCTACGACGGTTGGGAGTTTCTCTCGTGGGTCGGCGGTGAAATCAAGAATCCGGGCCGCAATCTGCCGCTGGGATTGATCCTCGGCATCCTGCTGATCGTCATTACCTACCTGCTCGCCAACGTCGTGTTTCTCTATGCCCTGCCGCCGCAGATCATGGCGCGGCAGCCGGCGCTCGCCGATGCCGCGATGTCCGCACTTTTTTCGCATGATGCCGGCCGGTGGGTATCGCTGTTCATCGGCGCCATTTCATTTGGCGCGGCATCGGTGGTGGTGCTCGGCGGTGCGCGAATCTACTACCGCATGGCCGTCGACGGCATTTTCTTCGCGAGCATGAGCCGGATCCATCCGCGTTGGAAGACACCGAGCACCGCGTTGTCCGCCCAATGCGTCTGGGTCACCGTGCTCATCGTCAGCGGCCGCTACGACCAGCTGTACACGTGTTTCATCTTCATGATGACGGTGACCTACGCACTCACGGTGGGCGCCGTCTTCGTCCTGCGGCGGACCCAGCCCGATCGACCCCGTCCCTACCGGTGCACCGGTTATCCGTGGCTGCCGGCATTCTATATTGTGACCGCCGTCTCATTCGTGATCTCCACGCTCATGAGCCGCCCCGGCGAGTCGATCGTCGGCTTGGCTCTGGCCTGCCTCGGCATCCCGCTGTACTTGTATCGCCGCCGCGCGGCTGCAGTCGGGGCCACGCGAAATACTCAGGCACGCTCCTGACCAGCAAGACCTGCGTATTACGACAAATAACGCCGCTGCAGTGACGATCTGCGTCGACCTGCCCTAAGCATCGGTCGCGGCAACTGATGCCATTTGCCGACATGTAGTTCACCACCGACATTTTCCTTTGCCGCGCATGACCCTTAAAAAGGTCCCGCGATCAACGGCGGTATTCCCAGGAGAATGTATGCGTCTTTTCAGCAAGTTTTTCACAGCAGCACTCGCTGCCTTATGTCTCACGATTGCGGCGTGCGGGGGCACCGGTTCGGGCAGCTCTCCGTCAGCGACAAGCGCGAGCGCCATCGTAAGGTCGAGCGTCAAGTCGGCCGCCGAGAGCAAGGACTCCGTGACCGGGACGACGATCCCCGCGGCGACGCAGATCATCGACGTCAGCAACTGTGTCTGGACTCTCTCCGGCGGCGTCGTCTACGTGAATGGCGCTCCGGCGGGCTACTCGAAGGAGGTCACGCTGCTGCTCTACGACAACGAATTCATCTACCAGGAAAATGCCGCGGGCAACTGGTGGTCTTGGAACGGCAGCACGTGGGTATCAGCGAGCGACCCGCGCAAAGTGGCCTCGCCCGGCGGCACCGCGATTCCCGCGGCGTCGCAGATCACGGATGGCGTCGGCAATGTCTGGGCCATTTCAAATGGGGTCGTCTATGAAAACGGCGCCGCTGCGGGCTACACGAAGTCGGTAACGCTGCTGCTGTATGACAACGCCACCATCTATCAGGAAAACGCCACCGGCGGCTGGTGGTCGTGGACCGGCGGCTCGTGGACAGCGAGCAGCGACCCGCGCAAGGAGGCGACCTCACCAAACGGAACGACCATTCCCACGGTGGCGCAGATCATCGACAGCAGCGGCAACGTCTGGACGGTGTCCGGCGGCATCGTGTACGAGAATGGCGCTGCGGCGGGCTACTCGAAGGGCGTGACGAAGCTCGTCTATGACAACAACACGCTCTATCAGGAGAACGGCGCCGACGGCTGGTGGTCGTGGAACGGCAGTTCGTGGACATCGAGCAGCGATCCGGTCACCGCTCCCCCTGGCGGTGGCGGAACGGTAACGATCAGCGGCAGCCCGATCACCTCGGATCTTGCGGGACAGGCCTTCAGCTTTGTGCCGACGACCAGCAATTCGGGCGGAGGAACCGTGGTTTTCTCGATCACGAACAAACCCGCGTGGGCAGGCTTCAGCACGGCCACCGGTGCGCTCACCGGTACCCCGGGCAGCGCCGACGCAGGTGTCTATTCAAACATCGTCATCAGCGCCAGCAATGGCAGCACGTCGGCATCCCTCGCGGCGTTCTCGATCACCGTGACCACCGGCTCCGCAACCCTCTCATGGAGCCGGCCGACGGAGAACACGAACGGCACGGCCATCACCGACCTCGCCGGCTACACGATCCATTACGGCAACAGTCTCGCGACGATGACGCAGACCGTCCAGGTCCCCAACCCGAGCGCGATCAGCTACACGGTCGGAAACCTGCCCAAGGGAACTTACTACTTCGCGGTCGCAGCCTACGAAACGTCGGGCACCCAGAGCGCCGAGTCGACGGTGGGATCGAAGACCATCCAGTAAGGGCAACGACGATCCAGTGAGAGCAACTCGGCGCCGGAGAACCGGCGCCGAGTTCATTTGCGGGCCTGGCGAGCCGGAACCTCGAGCGCTTCGCCGCTGACCTTGAAGTCGCCGTCATGCACTTCGTGCGGGAAGCAGTCGGTGTGATAGGTGAGTCGGCGCGCCGCCAGATTCTTCTCCAGCGTCTCCTTCATGCTTTGCATGAGTTCGCAGTCGCCGGCGCCCATGAAAATCGGATGCTGGTAGTTCATCTGGAAGGGGGTCCATCGGGCAGTCACCCCATCGGGACTGCCGTCGGCGACAGGCGCGGGCGAGTAGAAGTCGGCGTCGACCCAGGCGGTGTGCGTCGGCATGTCGGGGCCGCCCATGCAGCCCGAGGCAGACACGGTCAGATCGCGGCGTGCACCGAGGAATTCGAGGATGGCCTGAACCTTGGATTCCAAACCGGAGCAGGTATAGAGCGTGGTGAATCCGACGTAGCTGAATTTCACGTGATGGTGCTGCCACGCTGCGGTCTGCGTGTCGGCGGCCTGTGATGCCGGAACCGTTGCCAGCAAGAGCACGCACGCCGCAATGCGCCTGCGTGTTCGTACGGAGTCAGTGCTTCGTCGTCTCATCGTCAGCTCCGTGGGCCCCGTCATGTCCTGGGTCAGGCGGCTGCGGGAGGCTTTGGAGAGTGGATCAGGGGCGCAGGCTCAGCGTCGACCGATGCGGCGGGCAGATGCACGGTGATGGAGCAACCGTGGCCGGCTGATGAGTTGATGTCCAACCAGCCGCCGGCGACCGCAATTCGTTCGGTGACGTGCGCCAGACCGAAGCGCAGGCGTCCATCCGCTGCGTGGCTCTGGGGATCGAAGCCAATGCCCTCGTCGTTCACCGAAATCCAGGTGCCGCTCGCATCCGATGCCAGGGTCACCTCAACGGTGCCGACTTGCGAATGTTTGCAGGCGTTGCAGATGAGTTCGCGCAAGGTCTTGTAGATCAGTCCCGACTCGCCGGCGGTGGCTGCGCGATCGCCGGTCAGGCGCCACTTCACGATGAATCCGTAGCGCTGGGCGAAAAACGAGCTCAGCCACGCGAGGAGTTCCGGCAGCGAGGCGCGATCGAGTTCGGGAGGACTCAGATCCTCGATCGTGATTCGCACGGTGTGCTGTGCCTCCTTGGAGGCGACAAGCGCCTGATCGACCATGTCGCGCAAGTCCGGGTCCGCCATTCGCCGGCGCAGCGCGCCCAGGATCATGCTCTGTCCGGCGATGATCTGCGAAACGCCGTCGTGCAGGTCACGGGCGGCCTCCCGACGCGTGCGCTCCTCGGCCTCGTCCAAAGCCTTGCAATACGCGGCAAGCATGGTCTCCTTTCTCTTCGAATCCTTCAGCAGGGCGCGCTCCTTCAGAACGATGCGATTGATGAGCACCGCTTCGCCGCAGATGATGAGGAGGAAGAGTTGCGCGGACATGATGCCATCACGCCAGGTGCCGACCACCACCAGGGGTGGAAAGTAGCCGATCCCGTGCGCGCAGGCGATGCCGATTCCGATGGCGACCACGGCGCACACGATGGCGACCGCGCGCTGGGAGCAGCGCAGCGACAACCAGAGCATCGGTCCGGCGAGCAGCATCAACTCCAGGAAGCGATCCAGGTGCCATGGGATTGCGAAATACAGGACGCATAGCACGAAGAAGGTGCAGCCGATGAAGGCCTGTTCCTTCAGGCCCGCCTGCGCCCGGATGGGCTGGTCGAATCCCTGCACCACTCCGAGCACGAGTGGGCAGAGCGATACCAGTGTGAGCGTCGAGGACAGACACCGGATCGCCACGTCGAGCGGCAGCAGCGGTTGATTGGCCGCCACCGCATGCGCCCATGCGGTGAGCAGATCACCCGGCAGCGCACCCAGAGGCAATCCGAACAGCAACAGCGGCGCCATCAGGACGCCGGATTCGTCGTCGCGCAGGGCGAGACGGGAGGCGCGGAACGCGAGCACCATCCCGACGCATTCGAGCGTGGAGGTCAGCGACAACATCACCAGATACCCGAGCGAGGGTGCCCGCCCCGTCATCACCAGGATTGTCGGTGCCACGACGGCCAGGTCGAGCATCATGCCGACGCCTGCGATCGCCGGCCATTGAATCGTCGGTAGTATCAGGTAGGCGCAGAATTCCAACGCCATCGGCGGCCATAGTGCGCTTGGAATCGATACTCCCGGCTTGAGCGCAAGGCTTGCGAGCATCAATACCGAGTAGCAGAACGCCAGCCAGAACAGCGCTCCATGACCCAATCTGGCATCGATCCCCGCGTCCACCATGTGGCCACGGCTCCTGGCGACCGGTGGATCCATATCGAGATCAAACCTCCGTCGGGCCTGCTAAAGCGCGTCAGTTCAGCTTAGCACTGCGGCGCGGATCTGCAGCGCCTCGATCTGCGCTGCGTACTCCGCGAGGGTCGGGGTTACCAGTCCGACCACTTTGCCTCGATCGTCCCAGCGCCGGATTGCCACCGCCTGCGGGTGGTAGCGCTCCGTCCGGAACAGGGCGACTTCGGCCGCCGTCATCGGGCCGCCCTGCAGCGCGAGCGTGGCCACGGACGCCGGGCTCAGCGTCGAGAAATAAGCGGGATCGGTCGCGCACAGGAAGCGCTTCGCGGGCACATGCAGGCGCACCGGCTCGGAGACCTCCGGAGGAAAACGTGCTGCGAGCCAGCGGCCTCCGATCTCTTCGTGATGTGCGTCCTCCACCCAATCGTCGAGGTCGTCCGGTACCGCCTCGAGCAGATGGCCGATGTCGTGCAGCAGCGCGGCAATCACCAACGCCGGCGGCGCCCCCGCAGCCCGGGCAAAGTGGGCGGCCTGTAGTCCATGCTCGCTCATCGAGACGCCTTCGCCGAAATACGCGGCGGCACCGCGCTGCGCGAAAATCTCCTGAATATCCCGGGCGACCATCATCCGCGTGTCGCGCACTGCGTCAACTGCGCCGACCGAGAGTCATCAGGGCGAATTCCTCGAACAGCAGCTGGGCGGCCAGTTGGCTGGTGTTCGTGGTCGGATCGTATTGCGGAGCAACTTCGACGACGTCCGCACCGACGACGTTCAAGCCGCCCAGCGCTCGCAGCAATGCCAGTCCTTCGCGCGCCTCCAATCCGCCGGCTTCCGGGGTGCCGGTCCCGGGTGCATACGCGGGATCGAAACCGTCGACATCGACTGAGACGTACACCGGTCCGTCGCCGACCACCTTGCGCGCCATTTCCGCGACGGCATCGACCCCCAGGCGCATGAAGTCCTCCATGTAGATCACCGTCATGCCGCTCGCGTGCGAGAACTCCCAATACATGTTCGAGGAGCCGCGGATGCCGATCTGAATCGTACGCTCAGGGTCGAGCACGCCGTCGAGCACGGCGAGCCGGAAGGGTCCGCCGTGATGAAACTTGGATCCGTCGTAGGCGCCCATGGTGTCGCAGTGCGCGTCGATGTGGACCAGGCCGACCGGCGCGCCCTTGCCGAGCGCCTGCAAGATCGGATAGGTGATCGAGTGATCGCCCCCCGCGGACAGCGGGCGAACCCCCCCGGCCTTGAGCCCCGCATAAAAGTGTTCGATGTCTTCGAGCGATTGCTCCAGGCTGTAGCGGCTGCGAAACGGCACATCGCCGATGTCTGCGGCACGCACCGAACTCTTGGGCACACCGCGAAACGTCGGGTGGTAGGGTCCGATGCGTTCGATGCTGCGGATGGCGCGCGGCCCGAAGCGTGCGCCTGGCCGGTTGGACACGCCCAAGTCCATCGGTACTCCCACGAGCGCGATATCGAGGCCCGCCGCGCTCGCCGCGGCGGGCATGCCGAGCAGGGTCGGTATGCCCGAGTAAGGCAGCGAGCGCCGGCCATCAGGCGATTGCACCTGCCGACCGGCCGCAACCAGCACGGGATCCTCGCCATCGGTGAAGACCTCGCGATCCGCGAACCGGGTCCGCAGGGATGTGAGCTTTGCCTCGTCCATCAGACCGGAGTCCTCATTGCCGCCGTGACTGCATAATCAAGTGACGGGGCCGAAGATTCAACTGCGGGAGCGGAAACATTCGGCCGCGGAGGCAGAAATTTGGCATTTCGGGCGCCTTCCCCTATGGTGGAGCTGCTCCGCTCCGGCGGAGGTGCGAGGGTGGGGGCGTCCATGAATCCGTTGACTCATCACGACATCATGCAGCTGGTCGGGCCCTTCACACGCCGCGGCCGCCAGGTAGACCTTGCGTCCTGCGATCGTGTGCAGCGGCGCGTCGCGTTCAAGCCCATCGAACACCCTGCCAGCATGGGTTGCCCCTGCCTGCGCGAGACGCTTGCCCTCGAGGACTCTGGATCCGGATCCTACCGGCTCTGCCGCCTGCTGATGCCGCCGGCCGGTCCGGCGGCCCGGCTCGAGGCCGTGGGTCCGGACCCTTGCGAATTACTCGCGCGCATCGTCGAGGTGCCGCCACGGCGGCAGTTTCGCAGCGCCGGGGGAGTCTTCATCGCGGTCAGTTTTCGACTGGCGCCGCAGTCCACGGCGTTGATTTTCGCGAGCGGTGCGGCGCAGGTCGCCGACCTCATCTTCACGGTGGACACATCGACGCTGGCGCGCGGACCGGCGTCGGTCACGCTGACGCGGCCGCCGGGGGACACGCTGCGATTGCCGCCCGATACCCTGGCGGTTTTGGGCGGCCGCTGGTCGCGATTGCGGGATGCCGGAGAGGGATGGGCGGGAGAGCTGTGGCTGAGTGGGCGGGAGTCGCGGCGCAGCCTGCAAGCGGAGCACGCGCTCGCCTCCGCGGTGCTACATCTGTCACGTATCCTGGAAGATACGCCTGCGCGCTTTCACGAGCGCTTCGTCGTTGCGCGGTGGCGCGTGTTTTGCCGGCGGCTGGTGCCGCTCGCGGCCTGCATCGGCTTGATCTTGTGCGCGGCCGCGGTTCCGCGGCTGCATCTGCCCGCGGCGTCGGGACTGCGCATGCTGATTCTCAACTCGCCGCCCTTGCTGATGATTGCCTTTTTCTGTCTGCGCGAAGTGCCCATCGTGGAGATCCCGCCGCTGCCGCGACGCCCGGTCGCGGCGTCGTGGCGGGAGGGGCCTGCCGCACCTGCGCCGACTGTGGCCACATCGGCGCCGACCGTGGCGACATCGGTGCGGGTCTAGGGCCAGGCCCACATGCTCGCCAATCCGATGAACATTCCGCCGATATCGGTCGGCGCGGCGAAGGCGGCGTTGATCGAACAATTCGCCGATGCGACCCTGCGCCGGCGCGCCTCGATGCTGTGGGGCACGCGCGGCGTTGGCAAGTCCTCCATCGTACGTCAGGTGGCCGGGCATTTCGGCGTGCCCCTGGTCGACCTGCGGCTCACGACCATCGAGCCGGTGGACATCCGCGGTGCAATTTACGCCGACGAGGTGCTGTCCAAGACGGTCTGGTTTCCGCCGGAGTTCCTGCCCACGGCCGACGTTGCGGAGGGCATCCTGTTCCTGGACGAACTCACCGCG
>Ga0116226_10006192_pt1 | contig 10738 bp, 5 predicted proteins | sample S1TSphfallax_FD_89692 | JGI IMG/M metagenome (GOLD analysis project Ga0116226, IMG submission 89692) | Host-associated microbial communities from peat moss isolated from Minnesota, USA - S1T2_Fa - Sphagnum fallax MG | ecosystem: Host-associated > Plants > Peat moss > Unclassified | place: USA...
CAAATCCTTAAGCGCTCCCTGTTTATCTCCATTGTTGGCGCGGGCGTTTCCTCGGTTATTATAGGCAGGGGCAAAGTTAGGGTTGAGGCGGATGGCTTGATTGTAATCGGCGATCGCCCCCTGTGGATCTCCATTGGCAGCACGGGCATTTCCTCGGTTATTGTAGGCGATGGCATATTTGGGGTTGAGGAGAATCGCTTGATCGAGATCATCTATTGCCCCTTTTTTGTCTCCATTGGCGGCGCGGGCATTTCCCCGGTTATTGTAGGCTTCGGCATAGTTGGGATTCAGGCGAATCGCTTCACTGTAATCTTTGACTGCTTCTGTGTTACCTTCTAGTGAGGCGCGGGCATTTCCCAGGTTGTTGTAAGCTTCAGCGTCGTTAGGATTAATACGGAGGGCTTGATTGTAATCTGCGATCGCTTTTTCCTTGTCTCCCAAATCAAAGTAGGCTAATCCCCGGCCGTTGTAGGCAGCACCATATTGAGAATTTTGACTAATTGCCTTACTATAGGAAGCGATCGCAGCTTGTAAATCGCCATTGGCGTGCTGATTCTTTCCCTGAAGATAGAATTTCTCACCTTTGAATGCTGTAGCTGAACGACGACTCGCTGGACTGACTCCTATTTCTGTCACCAAAACATTGTCATTCTTACTACAAGAAACACTGCTAATTGCTGTCAATGTAGTAAAAATAGCTATGGTAAATACTTGATTTACTCTTGTTCGCTTTTGTCTAAATAAACGCCGTCTCATAATTTAATATAAACTGCCATAACACCTGAACCCAATTAGTAGCAAAATCTAAATTTTAATTCTTTAACTCAATAGTTATTCTAACTTTTGATAGGCCTTTAAAGTCAATTAACAAATTTACCTGATATGCAATAGGTTCATTTAATAGTTATATTAAGGATAAAATATGTTCCATAAAGTATAAAAATTATCAATTTAGCTCTTTGCTGTTGTCATCTACGTGCTTCTTAACAAGAGATTTATGAACAGGAAAATACTGTTCATAATGTTTTTTAGGATACTTATAGCAATAGTTTAGAATCCCCACGCTTTCAAGCCAGAGAGAGGTCAATCATCTTCTGTTTCACTCTCTTGAGTTTTGGGAGTTAGCCGCCAAGAGGTAGTTTTTTCAATATCTACAGAGAGTTGTTCCAGATTTGCCCCTAAATCTTTTTGGAGTTTCTGAGTTAGTGTGATGGGAAAATCTAAATTAATATCTTGGGTTTGTGCTAGCCTTGATAATTCTGTAAAACTAGCTTTGACTGTAGTGCGTTCATAACTAGTCAGCTTATGATAAGAAGTTTCAGATATATTCTGAGCTTGCATGGCTTTTTTCATGCGTTCTTGCAAATGCTCAAATTCTGAATTCAACAACTTCCATTGTTGCTCAAGTTGCGAATATCTGGTATTTAGTGATATTAAGTCTTCTGTTACAGGTTCGGGGCTGGCTTGGGCTTGTAATTCTAACAAATTTAAGTGGATTTGAGCAAGATAAATACAATCTAAGTAAGCATACTCTATCTGTTCTTCAGTTAGTGGGCGTTTTCCCCAATCGCTTGTTTGTTCTTGTTTGTCGATATTATTAAAGCTACAAAGTGCTGTAGCTATGGTTTTGAGTTGGTAATTAGGTAATGGCAAAAGATAGTAGGGAATTTTTTTTGCCATTTCCAAAGTGCAAGTAATATTCTTGGCTTTCTTGTTACCGAGAAGTTTTATATCATAGCTGGCATTGTGAAAAACTTTTTCAATATCAGAATTCATCATGATTTTTTCAATAAATTCAGCTATAATACTAGGCTGATCTAGAACATCTAAAAGGTAGACGCGATCGCCACTCATATCTTGAGGATTATCTAACACCTGAATCAAGGATAGTCGAGGATTACGACTTTTATAGTCAGCTACTTCTGTATCTATCCACAGCATTTTAGTGTTGGTATATTCAGCAACAATGGCGCTAATTTCGTGGACGGAAGTAAGATACGGCATTGGCTAATATTTCCTGATTATTTAGGGCATTGTAAACAAGCCATAGTTTTATAAAGTAACATTTTGTTGGTAATTTTGCTGGCACAGTATTCCAAAAACACCGAATTTTTGAGTTGCGTAGGCGTAAACATCGCCAAACTTGCCTCAAATCTGATAATATCGAGTCACTACTGTCAGGCTGCATAGTCTACCTTCAAAAAAAGCTCCTTAGCATCTACACTAAGTTGACAAAGAGCTACACTGATTAGCAGCCGTCAAGAAAATTGAATTGGCGCTTTTCAAAAATGGCTGCAAAATCTTGGCCTTAAGAAATCGTCCAGGTTTCAGTTTTCAAGAACCTGAGTAATTGCTTGGGAACTTTTGCCACTTCATCTTTAATTGCTTTTTAACATCTGCTCCTCACCATGACACACCTCAACTAATCGCTTCAAATACTCAATTCGGAGATAGATAATGAAAAAGCTCATTCCATTAATAGTTAGTAGCATTTTGGTAGTTGGTACTTTTGGCTGCCAAGAGGCTCCTAAAACTGGTTCTTCGGAAACTCCTAGCACTACTAATGAAGCCGCTCAAGCACCAGCAAAACAAGCTTCTCAGACAAATGAAACTGCCACAATTCCAGGAACAGAAACGACTCCTTTAGCAGCTAGCACAGATACTAAAGTTAAAACCGATTCTGAAAAAACGGCAGCAACAAAAGTTAAGAGCGACTTAAAAACCGAAGTTAGTACAAAGTTGAACAAAGGCTTACCAGGCAATAAGTTACAAGTTGAAAACAAAGAGGGTGAAATTATCCTTAAAGGCACAGCAGTTTCTAAACAAGAACTCCAGAAAGCTGAAACCTTGGCGAAGGAAGTTCAAGGTGTGAAGACGGTGAAGGTGGAAGCAAAAGTTGAAGCTGTTAAAAAGCCATAAAACAATAACTGAAACTCTCAGTTAATATCGGCATGAAAGTAAAACAAGGACTTACACAGATGTAAGTCCTGTTTGTTATTTGCTCAAATGAACGTAGATTTGTTAAAAAGTAAAAAGATAATCCCCATAAATAAATTTAGGGGCTACCCTTTGCGGGAGCAACGCTACCGCGAACAGGAACGCTGTTCGGGTTCAGACCGTTTTCTTTTTCTTTATGAGTGCCTTTTTACTTTTTACTTTTTACTTTTGCCTTGTTCAGTGAACGGTTATTACTATCTTGAGGGTGGTGAATTTAAGAAACCACTACTAATAAAATATGAGAAGTATTTATCCAGCAGTTTAGCATCCATTGGTGGACAAACAATTGCAGAATCTGCCAATCCATCGAGGGTATTCTGATAGTCATAATCAACTGTATTTTGATACAACTCCATAATTGTCAAAGAATTTTGATAGACTTTTTCAGACATCATCGGTAAAAGCGGATGTAAAACATTTTCCTGAGAGTCCCTGAAATTTGCAATTAGCTCATCTTTCCACTGAGTATATGGTAACTTCTTCAGTTGATAACCATAAGAACAAATAAACTCAAAAAGCTCGATGATGCTAATATTTTGATCCGGCGGGGGTACAATATGGAAAGTTTTCCCTAAAGATTCTTGCTTTTTGGATAAATGGACAATTGCTTTAGTGGCGTAATCCACAGGAAGCAATTCTTCTTTTTGATCTATGAGTTCGGGAAAACTACCAAGCTGTATGCATCCTTTAATAACTCTAGGCACAAAAGCATCTTTTGTATTAGCAATGCCTGTACTGCTATGTCCCATGAGAAATCCTGTTCTGAAGATGCTAACAGGTATTCCCCTAGACTTGGCAACCCATACAAGATTTTCGGCTACCCATTTGGTTTGAGAATAGCCAAGATCCAGAGCAACATAGTCTTTAGAAAGCTCGATATTGTCATCTTCATAAACTACTTTTTGTCCTGTAAAATGGTTGATTGCACCAAAAACAGCAACAGTAGAAATGTAATGCATTGGTTTAATTTTGCCCAGACAAGCTAATCTGAGAACTTCTTGGGTTCCGAGAACATTGGGTGCTTTGATTGCAGAGTATGGTTTAGCAAAATTGACTTGGGCAGCACTATGATAAATAACATCAATTTGCAGAGCCAGTTTTTCAAACTGTTCAATAGAAAGACCCAAATATGGCTGTTCTAAGTCTCCCGGAATCGGAATCACATGAGAGCTAAAATTTGGGTGATGAAGGGAATATTTTTCTAGGTTTTGTTGAATCTTTTTCAATCCTTCATGCTCGTTTGGGGAGCGCACCAGGCAGTATATTTTTGCTTGAGTTTGCTGTAGCAGTTCATCAATTAAAAAAGCCCCCAAATAGCCTGTAGCTCCGGTGAGAAAAATATGACGCAGTTCATTAACCTGAGCAACAGCCCTTCCTTGGGCATCGATTGCGGGATCGAGTACTACCTCAGATTTTAGATCGATCGCACTGGTTAAAGAAGAAACGCCATCTCGACGCACTGTCTCTATTACCTGAACCAGTCCTTCTACAGTGGATTTCTCAAACAGGGTTTTTAGGGGTAAATCGACTTGAAAGGTTTCTCTCACAAAAAAAATCAACTGAGATGCTAGCAGGGAATTACCACCAAGCTCAAAGAAATTATCATGAATCCCAACTTCTGCGATCGCTAGAACTCGGCTCCAAATTTCAGTCATTTGTTCCTCAATCGGGGTACGAGGTGCGACAAATGCTGCTTCCAAATCGCTTCTATCCATTTCCGGCTCTGGTAGACTGCGAAGGTCTACATTGCCGCCTCGGTGAGTCTGACGATCGCCCAAGATTTGCTGATACTCAGGGACTTTTAACAGGGGTAAGTTGGAAATTGTCTGGTCTGGGTTAGAGACAATATTCTGTAATAGAGTAGAAAAATGTTCCACCATCAAAGCGATCGTCTCAGCTTTAAAGAGGTCAGTACTATATTCCAAGTTGCCCGATATCCCTGCTGCTGTCTCGCGCAGTTCGAGGTATAGATCGAACTTGGATGTCCCGTTGTCAATTCCCAAACGGTTCATTGTTAATCCAGGAACGGTCAACTTAGGCATTGGGGTATTCTGAAGATGAAACATCACTGAAATCAGGGGATTTTGTTTCAAGTCCCGTTTGATCTCTAGAGCATCAATTAGTTTCTCAAACGGTAAGTCTTGGTAGGTATAACCCCATAAAGCTACTTCCCGGACTCGGCCTAACAACTGGCGGAAACTTGGGGAGCCAGACAAGTTGGTTCGCAATACCAAAGTATTGAGCAAAAACCCAATTAGTCCTTCTAACTCAGAACGGTGGCGATTGCTAATAGGAGCGCCTATTAAAATGTCTTCTTGCCCTGTGTAGTGATATAGGAGTGTCTGAAATGCTGCCAACAACGTCATAAACAAGGTAGTTCCTTCTTGACGCGAGAGAGCATTGAGAGCATCGGTTAGGGATTTGGGGATAACGACCGATTGGCGGGCCCCCTGATATGTTGGCTCCAATGGTCGTGGATAATCGGTGGGCAATTCTAATATCGGTAGACTGCCACTCAAATTTTGCTGCCAATAGGCAAGCTTATTATCTAAAATTTCACCTTGCAGCCACTGCCGCTGCCAAGCTGCAAAGTCCGCATACTGAATAGCTAAGTCAGGAAGGGGAGAGGGGTTTCCAGTGGAGAAAGCTTGATAGAGGGCTGACAGTTCCTCGAACAAAACATTTAAAGACCAATCATCACAAAGAATGTGGTGTAGGTTGAGGAGGAATATATGCTCCTCTGAACTCAATTGCAGCAATGTTGTTCGCAGTAATGGCCCTTGAACTAAATCGAAGGGACGTTGAGCTTCTTCAAGGATCATCTGGCTGACTTGAGATTCCTGGTCATCTGGAGATAGCCCTTGGAGGTTCACTACTAAGAGTTTGATGGGAAAATTTGAGTGGATGACCTGTATAGGTTGTCCTTTTACACTCGCATAGGTAGTTCGCAGGACTTCATGACGGTTGATAATTTCATTCAAGCTCTGCTCTAATATGGTGGCGTTGAGTACACCTCTGAGGCGAAAGGCTTCGGGAACATTGTAAAAAGCATGGTTGGGCACTAACTGGTCAAGAAACCACAACCGTTCTTGCCCAAAGGAAAGGGGTAAATAGCGATCGCTACGCTCATCGCGCCCAATGGATTGTATTGGCAAAATAGAGCATCCTTTGTCTTCCTCTTGCGCTTTTCTAATGCTTTCAGCCATTTCAGCGATGGTGGCCGCTTCAAAGAAATGCCGCATTGGTAATTCAACTTGAAAGATATCGCGGATGCGGCAGAGGATCTGGAAGGCTAGTAAGGAATGTCCTCCCAACGCTAAGAAATTGTTATGAACACCAATGTTTTTTAGACCCAATACTGTAGACCAAATTTCTGCGACTCGTTCCTCAATAGGGGTGTGAGGAGCAACAAACTTCTCACTTGCATTCAAAGTTTGAGCGGGTGCTGGGAGTGCCTGACGATCGACTTTTCCGTTAGCTGTTAAGGGTAAAGCACTCAATTGCACAAAGCGAGAAGGGATCATGTGGTCAGGCAATTTCTGTTTGAGAAAACGGCGTAAATTACCAACATTCGTGTCTGGTGATTCGGGTTTGGGAACTACGTAAGCTACTAGGCGTTGGTCGCCAGGGGAAAATTCTCTAGCAATCACCACAGCTTCTTGCACGTCAGGATGTTGCCACAGTGCAGTTTCAATTTCTCCTAGCTCAATACGGAAGCCGCGAATCTTTACTTGTTGGTCAATGCGCCCAATATACTCAATGTTGCCATCTGGTAAGTAGCGAGCTAAGTCGCCTGTTTTGTAGAGGCGTTGTTTTTTGACTATTTGCTTGGTGTCTCCACTAGGCTCGTTGATGAATGGGTTGGGGATGAATCGCTGATCTGTTAGTTCTGGACGGTTGAGATAGCCTCTGGCTAGTCCCTCTCCAGCAATATATAGTTCCCCAGAGACACCTATGGGTACTGGCTGCATCTGTTCGTCCAAGATAAGACAGCTAGTGTTGGCGATCGCTCGTCCGATTGTCACACTGCTGTCTCCTTTCTTCACCAGGGTAAATGTGGAATAGGTCGTATCTTCTGTAGGCCCGTATAGATTGAAGACTTTTTGAATATTGTCCAACTCATAGATTTGCTGCACCAAACGATTTTGGAGAGGTTCACCGGCTAAGTTAACGGTGCGTACAGAAGTGGGTATCCCATTAATTCTGAGTAACTCTGCGATCGCAGATGGCACTGTATTGATCAAGGTGACTTCTTGAGCAGCCAGTAAACGAGGTAAATACAAGGCATTTTCTGCCAAAATCACCTTACCACCCCAACTGAGGGGAACAAATATCTCGAAAACTGAGAGATCGAAGCAAATAGATGTTGCGGCTAGAACTCCAGCTAGATCCTTGGTTGTAAAAACTTCTCTTGCCCAATGCAACAGAGCCACTGCGCTGTGATGTTCGATAGCTACCCCTTTAGGTTTACCAGTCGAACCGGAGGTGTAAATGACATAGGACAGGTTTTCATCTGTCACTAGGCTGGTTAAATTCTCCTGGCTTTGTTGAGTAATTGCCTCCTCATCACTATCTAGACAAACTATATGGGCCTGATGCTTTGGAAGCTTTGAAAGGAGATTTTGTTGGGTCAGTAGTATTGGTAACTGTGAATCCTCTAACATCAAGGCTAGACGCTCTGAGGGATAGGCTGGATCTAGGGGGACATAAGCTCCGCCTGCTTTGAGAATGGCTAATAGTCCAATGATCATTTCCAGCGATCGCTCCACGCAAATGCCAACTAGAAACTCAGGTTTGACATTCAGGGTCTGTAGATAGTGCGCTAGTTGATTAGCTCGCTGGTTAAGTTCTTGGTAAGAAACCTGCTTGTCTTCAAAAATGACCGCAATTTGCTCAGGTGTTTTTTCTACTTGGTATTCAAACAACTGATGGATACATATGTTACTTACGTAATTTCCGGGATGTTCATTCCATTCCAGAAGCAACTGGTTTACTTCTGTCTTGGGTAGATTCAGGTCTTGTTGAGAATGTTCAGTAGAATTCTTCATTGCAAACTAGTATTTTTTGCAACTACTATTTTATCTGCCACTACTTAAAATGGCTAGTCACAGAGGTATAAAAAAGCGCATATTGTTAAACGAAAATTTTCGGGAAACAATTTACGGAATGTTTAGTTTAGCCAAATTATTGGGAAACCTAAATTAGGAAAGATTAGATTTTTAACCTTCTTTTAGACATTATTAACTTGACACTATGAAACTGGCAGCAATTCCCTACTCGAATCCATTGCCGTATATCCCTGGTTATACCATTGTTGAGCAACTCTATGCAGGTTCTCAAACAAGAGTTTATCGAGGAGTGCAGGAGTCAAGTCAGCGTCCAGTAGTGATTAAACTATTACAGCAAGACTACCCCACCTTTAGCGAATTATTACAGTTTCGTAACCAGTATACAATTACCAAAAATCTCAACATTCCTGGCATAACCCATCCCTACAGCCTAGAAGCCTACGGTAACAGCTATGCTTTGGTGATGGAAGACTTTGGCGGCATTTCCCTACGGGATTATACCCAAAATTATTCCCTGTCTTTAAGGGAAATCTTAGAAATTGCTCGACAAATTGCCGATATTCTCCATGATGTCTGCCAGCATCAAGTCATCCACAAAGATATCAAACCCGCCAACATTCTGATTCATCCAGAATCGCAACAAGTCAAGCTGATCGACTTCAGCATTGCCTCCGTCCTCCCCCGCGAAACCCAGGAAATCCAAAATCCCAATGTGTTGGAAGGAACCCTTGCCTATCTTTCCCCAGAACAAACCGGACGAATGAATCGCGGCATTGATTACCGCAGTGATTTCTATGCTTTCGGGGTGACATTGTACGAACTTTTGACTGGACAATTACCGTTTGAGTCTAACGACCCGATGGAGTTAGTACACTGTCATTTAGCCAAGCTTCCACTCCCCCCACACAGCATGAATCCAGAAATTCCTGCGATCGTCTCAGAGATAGTATTGAAGTTGATGGCGAAAAATGCCGAAGATCGGTATCAGAGTGCCTTGGGTTTAAAGCATGACTTAGAATGCTGTCTCAATCAATGGAAAGCAACGGCTAGAATAGAAACCTTTGTCCTGGGACAACGGGATATGTGCGATCGCTTCATGATCCCCGAAAAACTCTATGGGCGAGAAACAGAAGTTGCAACCTTGCTCAAAGCTTTTGAACGTGTCGCTAATGGCAGTTCAGAAATGATGCTAGTAGCAGGATTTTCCGGGATTGGTAAAACTGCGGTGATCAATGAAGTCCATAAACCGATTGTGAGACAACGCGGTTACTTCATCAAAGGCAAATACGATCAGTTCCAGCGGAATATTCCATTCAGTGCTTTTGTGCAAGCCTTTCGTGATTTGATGGGACAACTGCTGAGTGAGAGTAATGTCCAATTAGCGGCGTGGAAAGCGAAAATTTTGGCTACTGTGGGTGAAAACGGCAAAGCGATCGTTGATGTGATTCCTGAACTAGAGCGAATTATCGGTCAACAGTTGCCAGTCCCGGAATTATCTGGTAGTGCTGCCCAAAATCGTTTCAATTTGCTCTTTCAGAAATTTATCCAGGTTTTCACCACCCCTGAGCATCCGCTGGTGATGTTTCTAGATGACTTGCAATGGGCAGATTCGGCTTCTCTGAACTTGCTGGAATTATTGATGAGTGAAGCCAATTCTGGATATTTACTGATTCTGGGTGCCTATCGAGATAATGAAGTGTTTCCGGCTCATCCCTTGATGCTGACGCTAGAACAGATTCAGGAAGCCCAAGCTAGCGTCAATACGATTACCCTGGAACCATTGGTGGAAATAACGGTGAATCAGTTGGTGGCAGACACCTTAAGTTGTCCCGATGAACTGGCTCAACCCCTGACACAATTGGTATACCAGAAAACCAAAGGGAATCCCTTTTTTACAACGCAGTTTCTCAAAGCACTGCACGAGGAGGGTTGGATTCAGTTCCAGCCAGAACTGGGTTACTGGCAATGTGACCTGGCTTCGGTGCGGCAGTTGGCATTGACCGATAGAGTGGTAGAGTTCATGGCATTGCAGTTGCAGAAACTTCCGGTGGAGACACAGGAGGTTTTGAAACTGGCGGCTTGTATTGGCAACCAATTTGATTTGAAGACCTTGGCAATGGTGTCTGAAAAATCAATTATTGAGATTGCGACCAACTTATGGACGGCGTTACAAGAAGGGCTGATTCTCCCCATTAGTGAAACCTACAAGTTCTTCCAATCAAATAACTCAGACCACATTAATCGCGCTGGTGAGATTGCCGTTCCTTATAAATTCTTGCACGATCGCGTCCAACAAGCTGCCTACAGTCTGATTCCAGAAGCTCAAAAACAATCTACCCACTTCAAAATCGGGCAAAAACTCTGGGCAAATACGCCTGAAGCAGAGCGGGAAGGGAAAATTTTTGAAATTGTCAATCAATTAAATTACGGTCTAAGATTGACGGCTGAAAAAAGTTCTTCCGAATTGTTGAATGCACAAAATGATGACGAAATCTCCAGTCTGCAAGAATTGGATCAAGATCAACGAAATCAACTGGCTCAACTAAACCTGCAAGCGGGACAAAAAGCCAAGGCAGCAACCGCCTATGAAATGGCAAGTAAATACTTCACAGCAGGGCTGGCAGTGCTTCCAGAAAACGGTTGGGAAGATGATTACGACCTGACCCTTGCCC
>Ga0116226_10006193_pt1 | contig 10737 bp, 4 predicted proteins | sample S1TSphfallax_FD_89692 | JGI IMG/M metagenome (GOLD analysis project Ga0116226, IMG submission 89692) | Host-associated microbial communities from peat moss isolated from Minnesota, USA - S1T2_Fa - Sphagnum fallax MG | ecosystem: Host-associated > Plants > Peat moss > Unclassified | place: USA...
AACTATTTGTATTTTTCTTCCAAAAATACAAGTTGGTATGTATGATTTTATATGGCATGTGGATGTAGGTAAAAATTGCAAGTTTGATTATGAGATCCATTCATTTTGCAAGTTGTGTAGGTGTTGGGTTAGATGTGCATAAACATTTGTTTGTGGAATGTTTATGTGGGTGCATGATTTCAAGGTTAGGGTCTAATTCCTTTCAAAGAGACATGTTTGTGCAGGGTGAAATAATTTAGATTAATGAAAAGTAGCCTTATAATAGTTGAAAATAGCCTAACATAGGTAGTATTATTATATTAACAAAAATTTTAGTTATTTTTAAACATTATTTTTTCAAAAGAATAGTCATTGAAATGTTATTAAATAGTGATATTCAAAAAAACATTTGTTCAAATGATTTTACAATTTCAAAAAAATAAATGTAATTATGTACATTATTGAATTTTCAAATCATTTCATTTGGACAAAATCTCAATAAGATATGAAATTTCAAAATTTATGTTTTTGTAACGTTTAGAATGAAACATTTGATAAATAGAATGCAATGTAACATCTTATCACAAAAAGTGGGATAACTTGATGGTAGGGATGTTTGCTTCCATTATAAAAGTCAAGGGATTAAACCTCACGAATGGTGTGTGTGTGGTTAACAATGTAAGTTGACCAAATATTTCCTATCTAGTTTCCTAAAGTAGGTGCTTAGGTTGATTATGTGGTCTACCTACTTAGGCTAGGTTTAAAATCTCACCTAAATAATGACATGTGTTGATAACTTATAGGTTGAAAATCATAAAATTATCAATATATATAATTTTAATTTAATTTATTTCCATGTTGCCTAGTTAATTAACTAGAAGGTGAATGGGTTATAAAATTGTATTTCACTTGAGAATAACCTTGTTTCACTAGGTAATAGTGAACCAATTCACTATCCATAACAACTAGTCCCCATTCACTAGGGGGTTGACCAGTTTCACCATGGTAAAAATGTCCAAATTCATTCAAAATCTAGTGAAACCCAAAGTGAACTAGGAAACATTTGGGGTTAATGTTTGTTTTTGAACTATTGAAAAATTGTCCAAAAATTGACATGTCTTTAAGTAATTTGTTATGTTTTGTAACCGTATAAGTTGTACCATAAACAATGATGCTTGTACATTTTAATTTGGAACACTTACAAGTTCCTAAATATCTTACAATTTAAACAATGCATTTGCCACCACATGTTTTTTGTCATGTTTGTACATAACTTAAAAATCATATTCTAAGGACAATAGAAGCCACTTATCAATTATCCTAGATATTCATGGTTTATTAACTAGGCCTATACATCAATGCCATGTGATCAACATAAAACACAAGCTTGTTTCCCAACAAATAATGCTTCAATTTATGTAGTGCAAATACCATTGTTAAAACCTTTTGTTTTGTCATGGTATATTTTTGTTCTACCTTTTCAACAACTTAGAAACATAGACTATTAGTTGGTCAAGTTTCTTTGTTTGGTTTTAAGCCAACATAGCTCCTATTACCAACAAAGGAACATCCGTATGAACATGGAACTCCAGTTGCTAGTTAGGTGAAATTAGTATTAGAACCTCAATGTATTGCTTTTTAATGAGCTTCCATGCATGTTGACATTCAATTGCCCACACAAACAATTTTATCTTTCTCATTAGCCTAATTACAAGTGCCATTATGAATGTAAAATCCTTATTGAAAGATCAATAAAATTGTGCCATGTCATTGAACACATGTATTTGTTGTGGGTTGGTAAAAATTGACATGTTCACTAACACCTATATCTTCTTGGGATCTGGTTGCTTCCCTTCTTTAGAAACTTTGAATCCCAATACCATTTTTTTTAAAACATGAAAACACATTTTTAGAATTCAAGCTGATACCATACTCTCTACATTTGGGGAAGTATAGCCTTAACTTGGACATATGTGTGTCCATATCATTGTAAACAATGAAATCACTTAAAAAATCGCCATGAATTAATCTAGGTACTTTTTAAATGCCCATACTGGTCACTAATATGTAAAAGGTTTGTTATTTACTCCGAAAGGCATGGCTAGCCACATGCACACTCCTTAGTTTGTTATGAAACTCATATTGTATTTATCTGCTTATGTAATGGATATTTAATGACATCATGATACCCATAATAACCATCAAGGAACAAGTACACTTCATGTCCAACCATTGTTTGAATACTTCATAAAAAATGGTAATGGGTATGGGTTTTTTTGGTTGTAGCATTCAACTTATGAAAATCTACAGAAATCTGTAATTTCCCATTTTTCTTTGGCACTACTACAATTGGAGGGAGCCATGTTGCCTCTTCTACTAGTTGTATGAAACATGTGACAAACATCTTGTTATTTTCCTATTTGATTACAAAAACATAATTTGGGTCCATGCATTACTTAGCTTGATGAACTGATGGAATTATAGTGTTTTGTTCAATCTTATGTCGTGTTAACTCAAGAGGGATCCCTTTTAGGTCTTTATAGGTCCATGCAAATAAGTCTTTGAAGTCATGTAAAAAAATCTTCAAAGAACATGTTTGTGTCATTATTAATTATGCATTAATCTTCATGCATTGTGGTTGTTCCATGGTACCCATATTCAATTTGATGAATTGTTCTTCTTTTGTTAGCATCCATCATGCCACCTACATCTATTACACCCACTTTTGAATAGGTCTTTCATCCACATGTATATCACCAATTGTATGGCGATAATGGGTCTTTGGTTACACCTTATTTTCTAGGCTTCCTATGAGTTGAGTTCTTGCCAATTTTGAAGTACTTGTTGCATTCATGTTTGGGTTTGTGCCATTTGTTATGAGAAATTGGGTCTGCAACAACTAAACTACCCTACAACTATAGCTCGAAAACAACTAATATATAATTGCATTACAATTGTCCCATGAAAATACGACAAATTAAAAAATAAAATGTCATGTCAGAAAGTCAAGGAGTTTTATTGTAATTGCAAATTAGTTGCAAAATGTATATTTATGTAATACAATGTATGGACTGTATATACGGTTTTAATCAACCATGTTCGACTTTGTTAACAAATGCACATTAGTCGCATGTAACAACTACATCACAACTAGGATAAATTTAATTATTAATCAATGACTACTATGCAACAAATCTATGGCCTTAAGTAACACGTACGATCATGCCATGTGTATACATTCTCACCGCCCAATATATATGACATTTCAACTTGTTTATAATTAACATGCATTTGTCTTTCAACTTAAAATTTAAAATTTGAGCGGAAAACCTTTAAACAAATGACACATGACAATATATCAATATATCCACCTTAATGCATCAACGACCTTCATACATTTATGTTCATTGTTAAGAAATTCAAGATGAACTTTTTTTAAAAATATTTTTATTCAAACATTTTGTGTATTTCCTAGTCTTTTGGTGATGTAATTTTCATATCATGTGTTATAACTAAATTATTTTTGTTTGTTTAATTTAGAACTAAAATTAAAAGGTTTTTATAAGTCATATTGTTTATTTAAATAACTTGGAGATTAAAGGCTTTTGTTTTTTAGTTTGGAGGTTGAAGGTTCTTGTTTTTGTTCTTCAAGAGGTTGAATGCTTTTTTTTTCTCTTGAAAGTTGAAGGTTTTTGTTCTTACTCTTAGAATGGTTGAAGACTTTTGTTTTTGCTCTTGGAGGTTGAAGGTCCTTGTTCTTGCTCTTAAAGAACTTAAAGAGGTTGAAAGCTTTTGTTTTTTCTCTTGGAAGTTGAAGGTTTTTGTTTTTGCTCTTAAAGAAGTTGAAGGGTTTTGTTTTTTCTTTTGGAAATTGAAAGTTCGAAGGTTCTTGTTTTTTCTTTAAGAGAAGTTGAAAGCTTTTGCTTTTACTCTTGGAGGTTGAAGGTTTTTATCTTTGCTTTTAGAAAGGTTGAAAGTTTTTGCTATTGTTTTTTAATGTTCAAAGTTTTTGTTGTTTCTTTTGAATGTTCAAGGTTTTTTCTCATACTTTTGAATGTTGAAGGTTTTTACTTTTACTTTTTGATGTTAAAGGTTATTGCTTTTACTCTTGGATGTTCAAAGTTTTTACTTTTGGTTTTAGATGTCAAAAGTTTTTGTTTTTACTCTTGGATATTGAAAGTTCTTACTTTTGTTCTTGGATGTTGAAGATTCTTACTCTTACTCTTAAATGTTGAAGGTTTTTTCTTTTAGATGTACATCAAAATTATGTATACAAGGTAAGATTTTTTCAAAAGTACTTAAAATTGTAATTCAATTTACTTGATTGTAAGCACAACATTTGATTATATTTGCAAGTGTACAAATTATAGTTTAGTTTGTATCAATGTTCTATATGTTGCATTTTAGTGATAAATAAGTTACATGTTAGTGACAATATAGTTATAAATTAGTTTTATTGAAATTGAAGGGATTATTTACATATTTGTGACATTACAATGTTATGATATGCTATTGATTTCATTTTACATGTTGAACTAAATGTCATAACATGGCATATTTCAAGTAGATAAGGTGCATTAAAGAAATTGCATGGCTCAAACTCCATTTCAACAAAAATAGAATAAAACATTCATTTATAAAACATAATGTTTTAAATGACAATATTTGATTGTTGTGAGTCATCATTTTTATGATCTAACCTTTTGTTTAGATAAAGAAAAATGTTTGTTATATATAGCTTAGGCATTATGTTTAGATTCATAGTTAATTGTCTTTTGATAGAAACATTTTTTAATTTGTTTGTTTTGTATTCTTCAACATGGAATGTAAATGTATTTAAAGTTTCAAATCCATTTCATGTTTATAAATAATGATATCAAATGCAATTCAACATATTCTATTATAATTAAGACTACATGATAATGGTTGTGTGAAGTCTAGATAATTGCATTTTAAGTTGCAATTTAATTGTTTTATACTACTAAAATCAACTACCATGTAATTGCTTTGAAACCTAAATTTAAACACCTAGTTATAAATTAGTCACTAAATCTTTTATTTTCATTTCATCTTTAGTTATAAGTTAGTTGCAAAGGATAGGAACAAAATTCATTATTGAAATGGATGAATGAAATGATTCAAAAATATATTCATTGGACTATTTATAAAATAGTTATAAATAAGTTGAAAAGATAATGATATTTGAAATTCATTTGTCAAATGAATGAATGAAATAATAAAGGAATATACTTGTTGAATTAGTTGTAAAATAGTTGTAAATAAGTTGTAAAAGGTATTAACATGTCATCTGTTGACAAATGGATGAAATGCCATGTTGGAATGTGTGTGGGAATTGGATGTGGAGATTAGTTACAAAGAAGTTACATATAATTGCATGTGAATTGCACCATATATATGATATTGTATACAATATAAGTGTTCGCTACAATTGTTACAATTGTTGCAACTTGTTTAATAACACTCAAGGTTGTATAAATACCATGAGTTACAAGTGTCTGTTGCAACTGGAAAACCTAGTTGCAAGCTTAGTAGTAAAACCTTATATTTTTTCATAATGTGTTGGTGGTATAACATTCGGTTCCACCCATGATTTAGGTCATATTCCAACTTTTTATAATAATGGAATAAACCTCAAAAATGGAATTCAATTCTTTTACCACCAAGCTGCCCCACTTGTTGTGTAAATATTATAATGTTTATTCCATTTAAACCATACTTCATTTAAACATTACACAAAATTTCAAATTTGATCATTCAAATTTCATTGATAATGTCCAAATGAAAAAAATTGAAATTTATTCATAAAGTTCTTTCAATAATGTGCACAATTATATATATATATTTTTAAATGTGAATTAATTTCAATTTTTTTTTGGAATTTCGTTATTAAATAACATTCTTTGGAAAAAATCAATATGATTTGTAGATGGAAAAACCTTTGTGGTTAATGGTTAATGCAAGAATAAATAAAATATATCTTTCATATTTTAAACCTTCATTTGATTAAAAAATTTATATTATACAATTTTTCTTATAATATATCATAATTTTATTAATAAGTTTTAATTTAAATGTATGGATCCATACAATTCATACACATAAAATATTTATAAATGGACCACAAATCAATTATATCAATTAGTCATATTAAGTATAATGTATAAATTTCATCTAAATATTATTTATTTAATTTTTTAAAAAGTAAAATATAAAATAATTTTCTAAATTATAAATTATATTCATTTTTACACGTAGAATTTAATATAATTGTGTAATAATATATATTTTTACACATATAAAATATTTTTTATACTATAGTATAAATTTTTTTACTTAAATTTACGATAAATTTTTAATGTACAAATAAATTATATATTTTCCACATCTTACACTTCTATTTTATTTATAATATAACATGTTTTTACCATTAAATTTTATTTCAATGTATAATATTTATTTCATTCACATATAATATTTAAAAATGATCATATATAAAGTATATTTAAGATAAAAATAATTAAAAAATTATCTTACTATAATATAATATTAATCAAAACCAATGCTTTACATTTTATAGTTCTTTATGTCTATTTATATTCATATTAAATGACTAATAGTCGTTTTTGAATCATTATAAAATATTTTTATGACCACATTGTCTATGTAATGACATGTCATTTTGTCAATTTTAAGATTATATTTGAAATGACTTTATCATTGTCACATTTCCAAATGATATTTTGGACATGCACATGACTTTGTTATCAATCATGGATGCTATATGGATGAAAAATTGCAATGAAAAAAGATGACATCCTTCATGTTACCACATCGTCATCTATTAGACGAATGCACCACTAATACATGACTACAACTTTTCCATGTAAAATTTGAAGTAACATCTATGACTACAATCAATTATATAGTCATTTAGGACATCTAATGATTGATTTCTTGGTTATAAAGGACATAATTCTTTCTAATGAATGGAAAACAATGTAGGTTTTGTTGTGAATATAATATCCTCCTTTTCATTTGTGATTCCATGTTGGAAATCATAACACATTAGCACCTCTAATCATTTAGTGTCATTCCTCAAGTGTTTAGTCATAATAATCATCTTGATTGTACCATTACCTTGGATGGTTACCAACTTGTTCCCCCAATCACATGAAACTTTGGCATCCTACAAATTCCACAATTTACCAAACAACATTGAGTAATTGGCATCCACTACACTATTTTGCAATATTGTAAAAATTACTACATATGATATCCCATGCACTAGAATCTTCATGTTTGAATTAAACTTACTATTTTAATAGTGGTTTGATAAGCCATCCTCAAGTTATAAAGTGCAAGTTTGGGTTTTGGTAACCTTGCTATGTAAGATGTTTATTTAGATCCACCATCTAATAGAACATCCTCGATGGTGTTTTTACCCACCTATACCTGTATCACCGCTAGGTGATCATCAATTCCTAATGCAACAAGACTTGTCTCCATTGTTGTTCCATTAACTATATTACATGTTTTTTCCAAAACTGATTTTGACACCATTATGTTCTTAAACTAGTTTCATCTTTTGCTAGAAATATCATTTCAAATTAAAAGTTGTTTTCAACAGATGCCTTAAATCTAGAGTATACTTGGTTTCCAACATTTGCTTGTTGATGTTTTGAAATATTTTGTCAATGGTTTTTACTAATGCATTCCTTATGGTGTTAGGTTTTGGTGTAACATGTATTTCAACCTATACCTCCATATTATGTAATCATGCCCAAGTATTATTCCAAATATTTGGAAATATCAATTTATCCTCTTTCAGGTTAACTACATATAGTTGTTGAATTATTTTCACAAATGTTTTCTTCATCTTTTCTTCTTTTGTCCAATATGCAACAACCATTTTTTTTCAATGGCTCCTTTTTTTTGGATACTTGTTCCTCATTCTTTTGATTTTTAATCACTAATGCAACCATATTTATTGAAGCAGTTGGTGGTTTTTTTTTTAATGTTGCCAAAAAAAATATTAGTTTGACATTTTTTGTTCCAGAACATATCTTGCATCTAAACAAATTATGGACAATCTACAATTTTGTGTTTCACTAGACCATAAACAAGACAAGGAAACCACATCAATTTAACATTTGGGTGTAATCGAATCTTGCTCCTAGTATGCTTATGGTTATAGTGGGAAAAATCACATTCCAAACATCATACATGGTTACATGGTAGGTATACATGAGGTACATTAAACACTTTTATGTGAATTTCCAAAATCATTGCTTGGATTCAATAATCCTCGTGACATCACTTGGATCAAGATTGAAAATTTGCCTACGTCCTCCTCAGCAACCATCTTTAATTTTTGATTGAGTACTTCTTTTGTTCACAATGGAATTACTTTTATTGGTATCCTAGAAATTTTGATTACATGCTTCAATCTACCTCTTGACCTTCTTACTTTGTTAGTTTGAATATTCCTTACATGGTACAAAAATTTAATAAGTACCGATCGAATTTATGCATCAAGTTGTGAAAGTATTAATTTCAAATTCATTAATTCTTGTGAAAAAAATTTGGATTACCAACAAAGGTTAGATAAACAATCTCTTTAGATCGAAAAATTGTTTAAACACTCACCTTGTTAATCTATACCAACTTTAGTATTCTTGTTATTAGTGGTTCATCATGCATGACCATTTAACTTTGAAATTGTTCCATTAGGTCGTTTGCTATCATCTCTCACAAATCATCATGTATGAATGGACATGTTTGTAAAAATGTCCTTCTTGTTTGTAAAAGGTACATTGTTCCTAATCAAATGCTCTAACTAGTCTTGAAACAAACCTTAGTTGAAACCTTTTTGGTAACGTGGTTGTAAACATTGCTCTTAAAGTCCAATGTAGACGTTTAGGATCACTAACACCATCATGAAAAGTGCCTAACATTCTCACTACAAGGCCTACTTTTCCTTGTTGTAATTGTATTGGTCGAACAATCAATTGTTTCAATCAAACTAGTGGCTGTTATTGTTGTAACCTTAGCCTTGGGTTCGCGACCAAGGCAAAGGCTTGCAAGGGGGCGGGCCAAGAGGAAGCCTGGAAGTCACATCTCATGTTCCCAGGAGTGTAAGAGAGTGTGAGGGAATAGTAAATCAAGGGTTGAGAAGATAAAAATGAAGAGGAAGGTGCGTAGCGAAATATATATATATTTTTTGTACACTTTTTTTAAAAGGCGCTCTTCTGTTGCGCCCTTTTAATTTCTACTTCTTTTCTTCACAAAGCAAAGAAAGTGGGTAAACCTTTGAGTAAACCCCCATAAAGCTAACATTTTCCGGGACTACAGTCCCGCTCTTCCTTCATAAAGCCAATAATGAATGTGGGGTGAGGGGGGGTGAATTTATTTTTTTTGGACGTGTGTTAAATAATAAGCTGGGCGGGCGACTTAAGTCCTGCTTTACTTTTTATTAGTCGAAAAATGGAAAAAAAAATTCTACATTTTGTAAAATAATTTGCTGTGTGTGACTTGCGCATTGCAATTGCTAATAAACGTAGAGTAGAACGACAATTAAAGATGGTGGCATGGCGACTCATTTTCTTCTCTAAGTTACTACATTGCCTTTGATACATTTATCTTTTATATTTAATTGAAACTTTTTTACCACAACTTTTGTCCTAATGGATATAACTTTTTAATATTAAGAGATGTGTAACTTGGCACATAAAAAGTACCTATTCCGTTTCATCACATTGAGGAATGATTAAATTTTTGTAAACAAGTCTCCACACTGGTATTGTACTTGTGTGACCCATGCTCCACATTTGAAATTTGGTTATTCAAAAATTACTAAGTCCCACTTTGGGAAGTTGGAGTCCTGATGGATTCTCAAATTTTTAGAGAGCGATTGCAAGGGTCAAAACGAAATGGATTGAGAAGTTTTTTATACCATTGAAACGTTCTTAAAACGTAAATGTTAAAAATGGGATTGGATGACCCATTTGGACATCTGACACACAAGTTATGGCCAAAAGAAGGGCGGGGAGTAAAATTGACAATTTGACTCCCTATCACTAAAAGTGAGGAATTGCCACAAATTCCTCATGTGCAAGTGTTTTGCGACATACCGTTGGAAAACTCTTAACTAAGGTTATAAATTTTCTTTAGACTTCATCTCAATTAGAGGTCTGCACACAAAGTTATGGGCCCCCAAAGTTGCAAAAGTCCTAGTTGTGAGAATTTCAGGACTCTCACTTGGGAGTCCTAAGACAAAATGACATTTGCGTGTTGGTCCCGTGGACATGCACATAATATACTATAAGGGGGAAGGTGATGGCTTCCCCCAAGTCGAGGCCGTGATGAATCTTGTGAGTTCGAGTTTCCTCGTGATTTTTTCTAGCACCAAAAATGTTCCAACTATGCACTAACCAACTTGTTGTTTGGTTTTGCGTAGGTCTGTGTGAGTGATTAAGTGCTTATCATTCTTCCTAGTCCCATCCTGGAGTTCCAAAATGCCCTTTTACCTCTAAAATGCTACGAGCTAAAGAGCGTGTCCCCAATTCTTTGCTTTTTTGTTGTTTTCACCTCAAACTCACATTTGAGTCTATCAAGGAGCTTGGGAGTGCGTTAGTTGCACAATTGGTGTTGATGGATATGTTGAACATGCTTTAGTGTTAAAAACATGCATTTCTTGCATTTCTACCACCAACTCCACATCATCAAATTCATCTTCAT
>Ga0116226_10006194_pt1 | contig 10737 bp, 10 predicted proteins | sample S1TSphfallax_FD_89692 | JGI IMG/M metagenome (GOLD analysis project Ga0116226, IMG submission 89692) | Host-associated microbial communities from peat moss isolated from Minnesota, USA - S1T2_Fa - Sphagnum fallax MG | ecosystem: Host-associated > Plants > Peat moss > Unclassified | place: USA...
GCACGGCGTGTGTGTTGCCGGGATCGACGCTCGCGAGGCGCATCATGATGTCCGGGTCGGCGTTGCGCAGGTTGGGGATCGCCGCCGGGTCGAGCACTTTCCAAAATCCCTTGGGAATTTCGCGGCCGAGCTCGGGCGCGGCATTCATGGTGACGATGTCGTAGTTCGAGTTGCCCGCGCTCAACTTGGTCTCGGCCATTTGCGCAGAATCGAACACCGTATAGTTGACCTGAATTCCGGTTTCCGACTGAAACTTTTCGATCAAGGACTTGGGAAAGTAGTCCGCCCAAGCGTAGATGTTGAGCACCTGGGCCCGATCGGCAGCGAAGCTCGGCACGCAGGCGAGGCCGAGAAACGACGCAAGAACGAGATGACGCATCAGCGTGGGCTCCTGAAACTTCTATCCGGCGCGCCCGTCGTGCAAACTGCGGCTCACGCCTGGCCGGCCGGATCATCATCCAGCACCGCCTCGCCGGGCACGCGGCCTGCGACGTCCTGCGGGTTGCGATGATCCGGATCTTCGAGGCGTCTCTGCAGCGCGCGCCGGCGTCGGCGAAACCGCGCGAGTCGAGGCGCGACCGCGAGCCATTCAGCGCGCATTGGCACATCGGGCGCGCGCGCGTTCGTCAGCGCGGCGACGAACAGGGTCTGCGACGCGTGCACGGCCGCAACGACTGGAGGCGTCACATCGCGCCAGGCCGTAATGATCGCAGCGGCTCGCTCGCAGCCCGCCAAGGACGCTTGCTCGAGGCGTGCCACCGTCTCCATCCAGGCACCGTCGTCGCCCTCGCCGGCCGGCACCGCCGCAAGAAACGTCGCGAGCAGCAATCCCGCGGCCGCTTCGGGGTTGACGGCGTTGGCAGCCGTGGCCGGAGGAACTGCCGTATCGGGTGCGGCCAGATCGAATGGGGTGGGGGCCGAGACCGGTCCGGACGGCAGCAGCAATTCGGGCAGACCGGCCGCGATCGCCTGCCGGACTTCCGCGATCAAGATGCGCAGCGCCGCTGCGACATCGAGTGCGCTGATGTCAAGCCGATCGGCGGCGGCGGCCACGGCGGCCTGCAAACCCTGATCCGCGGCGCTGGAACTCTTGCCGGCGGTACCGGTGTCTGGCACGGGCACGGGCACTGGAGATTCGAGCGAGGAACCGATCGTCAGCGCGCCTGGCTTGGCGACTTCCATGACTTGGGCTCAGGCGCCGAGGAAGATCTTGTGAGCGGGATTGTCGGTCTCGTCGACGAAGGCATACTGCAAATCGGCCAGGTGCAGCAAGAAATCGGTGCGCGTCTCCGGCGGTACCTGGATACCGGCGAGGACGCGACCGTAATCGGCGCCGTGATTGCGATAGTGAAAGAGACTGATGTTCCACTGATCGCCGATCGCGCGCAGAAACTTGAGCAGGGCTCCGGGTCGTTCCGGGAATTCGAAGCGATAGATCTTCTCGTGGTCGAGGCCCTGCGCGTGTCCGCCGACCATGTACCGCACGTGCAGCTTGGCGACTTCATTGTCGGTCATGTCGCGCACCGCGAAGCCGCCGGCGGCGATGGACTTGAGCAGCGACTCTCGCTCCTGTTTCCCCTGACTGAGGGCCAAGCCGACGAATATCTGCGCCGCCTTGGCGCTCGAATAGCGGTAATTGAATTCGGTCACGCTGCGGCGTCCGATGATCTCGCAGAAGCGCAGGAACGAGCCCGGGATCTCCGGCATCTCGACCGCGAGCAAGGCCTCGCGTTGCGCGCCGATATCCGCGCGCTCCGCGATGTAGCGCAGGCGGTCGAAATTCATGTTGGCGCCGCAATTGATGGCGACGAAACGCCGGTCGGTGCAGCCTTCGCGACCGACGTATTTCTTGATGCCCGCGACCGCAAGAGCGCCCGAGGGCTCGGCAATCGAACGCGTATCCTCGAAGATGTCCTGGATCGCCGCGCAGATCTGGTCGGTACCCACCAGCACGATCTCGTCGACGTATAGCTTTGCGAGCCGAAACGTCTCCTCCCCGACGCGCCTCACGGCGACGCCATCGGCGAAGGTGCCGACGCGCGCAAGCGTCACGCGTTTGCCCTCGCGCAGCGACTCGTACATGCCGGCCGACTCCTCGGGTTCGACGCCGATGATCTTGATGCGCGGATACAAGGCCTTGGCGTACGCGGCGATCCCGGCGATCAAACCGCCGCCGCCCACCGGCACGAAGATCGCGTCGATCTCGTCACCGTGTTTCTGGCGGAGGATTTCCATCGCAACGGTGCCCTGTCCGGCGATCACGTCCGGATCGTCGAACGGGTGGACGAAGACCAGGCCCCGCTCGCGCGCGAGTTCGACGGCGTGCTCGTAGGCTTGATCGTAGTCCTCGCCATGCAGCACGATTTCGCCGCCCAGGTCGGCGACCGCTCGAACCTTGATCTCGGGAGTCGATACCGGCATGACGATGACCGCCGGGATGCCGCGCGTCCGCGCCCCGAGAGCGACCCCTTGGGCATGATTGCCGGCCGAGGCGCAAATGACGCCGCGCTGGGCCGTTATGGGCGAAAGCTGGGCGATTTTGTTGTATGCACCGCGAATTTTGAACGAAAACACGGGCTGAAGGTCTTCCCGTTTGAACCAGACCTGGTTGCCCAGGCGTCGCGACAGCCGCGGCGCGGCTTCGAGCGGCGTTTCGATCGCCACATCGTAGACTTTGGCTTTGAGGATTTTTTCTACGTAGTTTTCTTGCATGCGTGGCTGTCGGTCCCGAGTGACCCCTACATTAGCCGATGCAGGGGTCCCAAGGGTATGCTGGCCAGGGATTGTGAGACGGTCCACAAGCTTCGGTCTTGATGGGCAGGGAGGGCTCCGGATTCGGTACCATGACGAGATGCCCATGTTCCTGAGAGTGTTGTCTTGCCTGTTGCTGACGCCGGTCCTGCTGGCGGTGCCCCGCCTTGCCGCAGCGGACGCCGGACCTTCCGTGTCGACTACCAATGTCACGGCGCGATTGGTCAGCGACGTCCGCAGTGTCGCGCCCGGAGAATCGTTCTCGGTCGCGCTGGTTTTGGACATTCGCGACGGCTGGCACACCTACTGGCGCAACCCGGGCGACTCCGGACAAGCCACGAAGATCGTTTGGGCCTTGCCCGCCGGCTTCACCGCCGGGGACATCGAGTGGCCGACACCGCACCGCTTCGAGCTGCCGCCGCTCGTCAACTATGGTTACGCCAAACAGGCCGTGCATCTCGTCAAGATCACGGCGCCGCACGATCTGCCACCGGGGCGGCCCGTCGATTTCGACGCGAAAGTGAGCTGGCTCGTCTGCGCCGACCTGTGCATACCCGAGAACGCCCAGCTGCATCTGACGCTGCCTACGGCAGCGAGCGCAGCAGCGAGCACACCGCTGGACACGGAGTACGCGGCTCTGTTCGCCGAGGCGCGCAAGGAGTTGCCGGGCTCGGCTCCGGCGACGAGCGCCGAAGTGCGCGGCGATCGGATCTTCCTCACGCTCGGCAAGGATTGGGGTGGCACTCTGGCGCAGATCCGCTCGCTCGCGTTCTTTCCCTACGAGGACGGCGTAATCGAATATGCGGCTCCGCAGACCCTGAGCCACGGTCCCGGCGTGCTCGAACTTTCGATCAAGTTGGGCTATCAGCCGCCGACCGCGGGACCGATCCGCGGCTTGCTGGTGGCAACCGAGGCCGACGGCAGCGCCACGCGAGCCGTCCCGCTCGAAATCGCCGCGAGTTTCACTCCGGCGGTAACCGCAGGCGCTGCGCCTGCCGGCGCGGCACCCGTGGCAGCCAGGCCGCAATTTTTGCCGGCGGCCAAGGCGATCGGCACGGCTGCCGCGCCGGCGGTCGCGGCAACACCCGTGCCGCTCGCGCTGTTGCTCGCCCTGTTGGGCGGTCTGATCCTCAATCTGATGCCCTGTGTCTTTCCGGTGCTGTCGATCAAGGCGATCGGCCTGGTCGAACAGGCGAAGAAGCACCGGGCCGCGGTGCGCATCAAGGGCCTGATGTTCGCGGCGGGCGTGATCTGCTCGATGCTGACGCTCGCGCTGGTTCTGCTCGCGCTGCGCGCCGGCGGCGAGCAGATCGGTTGGGGCTTCCAATTACAGTCGCCGCTGTTCGTGACCTTGATGGCTTATCTGCTGCTCGGTGTCGGTCTGAATCTCTCCGGCGTATTCGAGATCGGCGGTGGACTTGCCGGCCTCGGTGACAGCCTGACGCAGGGCGACGGGTATGCGGCCTCGTTCTTCACGGGTGTGCTCACGACCTTGGTGGCGACGCCCTGTACCGCACCGTTCATGGCGACCGCGGTCGGAGCCGCGCTCACCGAGGCGCCGCTGGTCGCACTCGCCATCTTCGCGACGCTCGGCTTGGGGCTCGCCCTGCCCTACTTGCTGCTGTCCTTCGCACCGGTGCTGCGCCGCGCGCTGCCCAAGCCCGGTGCCTGGATGGACACGCTCAAACAAGTGTTCGCCTTCCCCATGTATGCGTCAGCTGCGTGGCTGTTGTGGGTCCTCGCACAACAGACGGCGGTGCTCGGCCTCGGTGCCGCGCTCGCCGGCGCGGTATTGATCGGACTCGCCGCCTGGGCCTACCAGAAGGCGAAGCTCGGCGGTCCAAAGTCGCGCGTGGCGGGACTGGTGACGGCAGTCGGCGCCTTGGTGGTGGCGGTGTTGCTCCCGGTGCAGATCGCGCGCGTAGCGACGCCGGCAGTGTCCACGGCGGGCGCGCACACCGCGGTCGAGGCAGACGGATGGCAACCCTACGACGCATCGCGCTTGGCGACGCTGACGGCCGCGGGCCGGCCCGTGCTCGTCAATTTCACCGCCAGCTGGTGTCTGACCTGCCTCGTCAATGAGCGCAACGCATTCGGCGATTCGGCGGTCGACCAGGTGTTCCGCGAGAAGGGGGTCACCTTGATGAAGGGCGACTGGACCAATCGCGATCCGGAAATCACCAAGGCACTGTCCTCGTTCGGCCGCGCCGGTGTCCCGCTTTACGTCGTGTACAACGCCAGACCGGGGACCGCGGACCCCGAGGTGCTGCCGCAGCTGCTGTCGGCCACGGTGGTTCGTGACGCGTTCGCCGCATTGCCCAACCGCGATTTGAAATAACGCCGCAATGGCGCATGCTCCCGGCATGGGCAGGGACAACCTCACGATCGTTCCGGTGATCGACTTTCGCCGCCACAGCATGGTGCTCGAGTGGCACACGCTCGGTGGCACTTGGACGGCATACGACGTCCCGCCACCGCGCGTGAACGGCATTGCCTTGATCCGTCCCTCGCAGCCCAACGTCTGCCTCTTCGGCCAGGACGGCCGCTTGCGTCTGCAGATCGGTGCCGAACAATTCGAGTTGTCGGAGCACCTGCCGCGCATTCGCTGCAACCGCGGTTTCGCGAGCTTCGGATTGCGGCGGCGCTTCAGCATTGAATCGGATTCGGGTGAAGTCTTGTACACCCACGCCTACTGGACTCGACAGGGCGCGGATTTCTTCCGTTGGCTCGCAACGAGCGCCGCGGATCCTGTGTGGCGCACGACCAGCGGTCGACAATGGTCCGCGGGCGTGAGCTCGGCCGACCTGCGTCCCGCGAACTGAGATTCAGCCGGGCTCCTGCGGCAGCAGACCCGCCAGTTCCCGCTGCGTGAGGTTGCGCCATTCGCCGGGACGCAAGCCACCCAGGTGCACATTGATGATGCGCACGCGTTGCAGGCGTTGCGCACGATAGCCGAGCGCGGAGCACATGCGCCGGATTTGCCGGTTGAGTCCTTGAGTCAGGACGATGCGGAAGGTCGTGGGATCCACGCGCGTGACGCGCGCCGGCTTGGTCGTTTCGCCCATGATGCGTACGCCGTCCGCCATCATGCGCAACGAAAGCTCCGTGATCGGTCGATCGACGCTGACCACGTACTCCTTTTCGTGATTGTTTTCCGACCGCAGGATCTCGTTGACGATGTCGCCATCGTTGGTCAGCAAAATCAGTCCTTCGGAGTCCTTGTCGAGACGTCCTATCGGAAAAATCCTCTCCGGATGATCGACAATCGCGATGATGTTATCCGCAACGTGCGCTTCGCTGGTGCAGGTGATCCCGACGGGTTTGTTCAGCGCGATATAGATCGGCGCCTTCTTCGCTCCGATCCGCTCGCCGTCGATGCGGATCTCGTCGGAGTCCGAGACCTGCGTGCCGAGCACGGCGACCGAGCCGTTGCAGGTCACCCGACCGGCCTCGATCCATTGGTCGGCCTGGCGGCGCGAACAGACGCCGGTCTCGCTGATGAACTTGTTGAGTCGCATGACGGACCGCCGCCGGGCGCCCTTCAGGCGCCGGCCTCTGCGTTGAGGAACTCCGCAAATTGCTTGGCGAGGGTTTGCGGGGCGGCGGTGAACAGATCGGCCGCGTATTCGGGCACGTGCGCGTGCCGGGCATTGGGCGGTAAGCCGCGTCCCAGTTCGCGCTTTGCAGCCGGGTGCTCGCCGATCGAGAGGACGAACGCAGGCTGGCGCAGGAGGGTCCAGCGCTCGGTCGGCGCCGCCGCAACGAGCACGACGCGCCTTACCAAGTCAGGTTTGGCAATTGCCAGTTCGACGGCAACGGCGGCGCCGCTGTCGAAACCCAGCACGTCGATCTGTCGCAGGCGCAGATCCGCCGCGAGATCCGCTATCGCCGCCGTGGGGTCCTCGCTGCCTGGTTCTGCCGCATCTGATTCGCCGCTGCCCGGCAGATCGGGCGCATAAACCGAGCGCTGGTCCGCGATCAGCGGCAAGAATCGGGCGAACTCGCGACTGGCGCACGTCGATCCATGCAGGCAGATCAGCGTGACCTGCTCGTCGAATCCGCCGGTCGTCGGAAAGGCCGTGCGCACGTGCAGTTGACCGAACCTGCAGTCGAAGTAAGCGCGCCGGGTGCGTACCGACGATTCCGGCGTGGCACGTTTCACGGTCGTAGGCAAGTTGAAAGCTCCTGTTGTACGAAAGCCACAAAAACTTTTGCATTTCTTTGCATTTGCACTGGCTTCCGTCCGAACTCACAGCTAGAGTGTTGCATGTACGCACACTGAATCTTCGGGAAGTAAAGCAGACCGAACCATCGTAAAGCGCGACGACAGCGCGGCTATCTTAAAAGGCATGGGGATTTGAAAGCCGGGCGGAGCCCGGCTTTTTTCTGCGCGAAAACAACGAGTAAGGCTCATTGGCCATCGCGGTCCCAGACTCTCGACATGGCGAAGCCATCCAATCGTCCCGATTTGATCAACACCAGCTGCACGAGTCGCCGTCCATCGGTGGAAAGCTCGTAGTGTTCTTCGAATTTCGGTCGATCATCGTCGGGCTCGACTTCGACGATCAGACTGTTTCCCGACCATCCGACCACTTTCTTCGCGCCGTGCTTGGGTTTCTTCTTGCCGGGGTCAGTTGGCTGATAGACCCGATCGATCCCGTCCGAGGTGAATGCGGCGACGCCGCCGATCTGCTTGATTTCCAGATCTCGACCAGGCCATTGCAGCACTTCTGCAACCGCGGATACAGGCAGTGTGGCGCCGACGGCCGCAGGGTCGGACGCGGGACTTGGGCCCTGACCTCCGCCGCCCCGACCGCGGCGGCCACCGCCCGGGCCCGCGGCCCCGTTACCGGGCGCCGGCACCGACAATGCTCCGCCGATTCGCTGTGGATCGTCGCTATCGGCCACATTGAGCTTCCAGTGACCGCTGAGATCGACGCCCGTGGCAGGGACCTCGGCAAGCTTTTCACCGGCACATGCTGCCAGCAGCAGCACACTGAATCCCAAGATCGCGCGCATTCGAAGCCCCTGGTTGGAGGCGCCCAGTTTAGCAGGAGGCTGTCCCTGTATTTGCCGTGGCTGCGACGGCTCAACCGGTTGAGCGAGACTTGTTGGCAACGCGCGTTTCGGTCGGGCCGGAGATCCAGACGCGGCCTTCGAACGGCTGAAAATAGACCCGTATCGGCTCGATGCGCCGCAGCGTCTGCGTGCCGCAGGGGATCTTGCCGTCCGCGAGATCTGCCTTGATCAAATCGACGAGCGAAGCGGTCGGTTCGCCGGGGCCCGCCGGCGGCAGCGCGTGCGCGAGGATGCGCGCCTGCACCTCGTCCATCCGGGCGGAGTTACCAAGGACTTCGCGCTTGAATCGATCCAGCACGAGCAGCACGCAGCTCAGGGTGTTGTCGGTAACGTCGCTGGGCCGGCCCGTGGCGCCGATGAAGCGCAAATGCAGCAGGCCGCCGACGCCGCGGCCCTCGTCATGCAGGCACAGCGCGAGAGCACCGTGCAAATCGGCCACCAATAGCACGGGTTCCGGCGACACCTGATAGGTGTCCACCGCGACCGTTACTTCCTGCACACGCAATGACACAGATCGGTTGCCCTCTTCATAACGGACCCATGCTGCACGCCGCAGCGGCGGCGCTCTGCCGAGCGAATCACGGTTTTGGCACTCGCCGGGCGCCTTTAGTTTCGAGCTGCGACGCAGGCCGCGAACCTGACTACAATACCCGGCCGCGTCCTGATCGCATGCGGGCGGGTCGCAGGGGCTTCTCGGAAGTTAATCAAGGGTAGCGGGTATGTATCGGTACGATGCCATCGACAAGACACTCGTCGCGGAGCGCGTGCAGCAGTTTCGCGAGCAAACACGGCGGTTTCTCGCCGGGGAACTTTCGGACGACGAATTCAGGCACTTACGACTGCGCAATGGCCTGTATATCCAGCGGCACGCGCCGATGCTGCGGGTTGCGATCCCGTACGGACTGCTCTCCTCGGCGCAGCTGCGCGTGCTCGCGATGATCGCCGAACGCTACGACCGCGGCTATGGCCATTTCACCACGCGCCAGAACATCCAATACAACTGGCCGCGCCTCGAGGACGTTCCCGACATTCTCGCCGATCTGGCGACGGTCGAGATGCATGCGATCCAAACCAGCGGCAACTGCATCCGCAACGTCACTTCGGATCATCTCGCCGGAGTCACGCCCGATGAACTCGAGGATCCACGCCCTTGGTGTGAAATCATCCGGCAGTGGTCGACGTTTCACCCGGAATTCGCATACCTGCCGCGCAAGTTCAAGATCGCCGTGACGGGTGCGCCGGAGGATCGTGCCGCCTCCCTGGTCCACGACGTTGGCGTGCACATCGTGCGCAATGCCGCGGGCGAACTCGGTTTCGAGATTCTCGCCGGCGGCGGTCTCGGCCGCACGCCGATCATCGGCGAGGTGATCCGCGATTTCTTGCCGCGCGAACATCTGCTGTCCTATCTCGAGGCTATCTTGCGCGTCTACAACCTGGAGGGGCGGCGCGACAACTTGACCAAGGCGCGCATCAAGATCCTCGTCCGCAGCTTGGGTGTGGAGGAGTTTCGGCGGCGCGTCGAAGACGAATGGCTGCGTATCGTCGATTCGGCGCTGCGGCTCGACGCGGCGGAAATCGAGCGGGTGCGCGCCTGCTTCGAACCCCCTGCCTATCGTCGGCTGGAGGACCGGGACCCCGCGGCCGGTGGCGAACCGGCATTTCGCGCCTGGTACCGGTACAACACCCATGCGCACAAGGTGCCGGGTTATCGCGCCGTATTCGTTTCCCTGAAGAAGCCGGGCATCGCGCCGGGGGATGCCACCACCATCCAGATGCAGGTGCTCGCCGAACTCGCCGATCGTTACAGCTTCGGCGAGCTGCGCGTCACGCATACGCAGAATCTGCTCCTCGCCGACGTCGAGCAGGGTTCTGCGTTCGAGCTGTGGCGGGCACTCGACGCCGCCGGTCTCGCGACCCCGAACATCGGCACGCTGACCGACATGATCTGCTGTCCGGGACTCGATTTCTGCAGTCTCGCCAACGCCGGTTCCATCGACGTGGCACGACTGATCAACGAGCGCTTCGAGGATTACGATTACCTCTACGACCTCGGCGAACTCGACGTGAAGATGTCCGGTTGCATGAATGCCTGCGGTCACCATCATGTCGGACACATCGGCATCCTCGGCGTCGACAAGGGCGGAGAGGAGTGGTACCAAATTACGATCGGCGGTGCCGCCGGAGCCGATGCCGCGCTCGGCAGCGTCATCGGTCCGTCCGTCCCCAAGCATGCCGTGGCGGAAACGATCGCACGCCTGCTCGCGGTCTACGTCGAGCGGCGCACCGCCGACGAACGCTTCCTCGATACCGTACGCCGGCTCGGCGTGAAGCCTTTCAAAGAGAGGGTCTATGCCGCGCCGGCTGCTGCGTGATCACCTGACCGTAGTGGACGAATGGCGTTACCTGGATGAAGCCGCAGAGGATTTGCCGCTCGCCCCGGCGGCGCCGTCACGGGTGATCGTGCCGTTCGAGCGCTGGCTCGCCGAACGGGAGAGCTGGATCAGTCGCGGCGATCGGCTGGGCGTGCGCTTGGATCCGGCGGATCCGGTTGAGCGTCTCGCGGCGGACCTGCCGCGCTTGGATCTCGTGGCGCTCCGTTTCCCGGGCCCCGCAGAAGGCCGTGGTTACACCCAGGCGCGACTGCTGCGCGAGCGCCTGGGCTTTGGCGGCGAGGTGCGCGCCACCGGTTACGTGCACCTCGACCAACTGTTCTTCCTGGCGCGCTGCGGCTGCAATGCGTTCGAACTTCCCGATGCTGAATTCGCGTCCGCCGAACGGACACTGCGGACGTTTTCGGCGGAATATCAAGTGTGCAATGACACCGGGCTTGCGCAGCCATTGCGCCGGCGTTGATTCCACTGCGCGCGCCGCAGCGCAGAACCCGCGATGACGTTGTCCGAGTCTGCC
>Ga0116226_10006195_pt1 | contig 10735 bp, 8 predicted proteins | sample S1TSphfallax_FD_89692 | JGI IMG/M metagenome (GOLD analysis project Ga0116226, IMG submission 89692) | Host-associated microbial communities from peat moss isolated from Minnesota, USA - S1T2_Fa - Sphagnum fallax MG | ecosystem: Host-associated > Plants > Peat moss > Unclassified | place: USA...
AGAATATGTCAACAAATAAATAAATATATGCATATTTGCCGCATCATTTTACAATGTGAATCATTCTAAATAAAATAAAAAAGAATTATTCGAGCGAATAGAGTGTGTATTTGTTTCATTATATAATGATCTGGCGATAAAAAAAGGCGTTGAAGCAACGAGAAATAAAGAAAAGAAAAAATACGACATAGTTTACAACGTATTCATCGCTACTCAGTTGGTAGTGGGGGAGAATGTGAGTGCATGAAAGGATGAATGAAAGACGAGGAAGGTTCTTTTACTTGTATAGAGTGTTCTTTTATTTGCAATCGCGAGACAGACGACAACAGATGGTAATAACAAGAAAACAATTTTTTTCCATATGATTTAACTGATCTTTGGAAAATATCTAATGAAGAAAGTCATCGATTATTTAAAAAAAGACAATATCAAATAAACATATTATTAGAATATGTTTGTTTTGATTACAGATGGGTTTTTTCCTTCTTATTGCGATAAAAAAGTATGATAATCGATGTTTTTGTTTTGATAACGTCTGAATTGGACAGATGAAAGAAAACAAACAAGTCACTCAATCTTACCTTATGATGATCGTGTTTTGAAAAAAAAACGATACTTACGCATCACGAGACGATAAGAACACGAGTTAAGGAAGTGAAATATGATTCTCGTTAACTCCGTAGTCCCTAAGTGAAGAAAAAGTCCTGTTTATTACCAACCACTAAGTCAATTTTCTAGCTTCTCTATTTAAAATCATGCTGTGTTTGTCATACATTAATTATGCAGTCAATAAAATCCCCCAGCCACTTAAAGAAGAAACCAAACTCAATATATATTCAGTCATAAATAACATCTGACTCATAGAAAATGTTGATTCCATTTCATCGGTCTCCTGCTGGGAATGTTATGATTCATAAAAAATGTAAAATCATTTGATTGGATCAATATTATTCAGAAAAGAATTCATTTCAATGCATATCATCTTATATCTAAAGAAACTTGCATCAATAACTAATACTTTGCAAACAAAAAATTATCTCTAATCTTACACTGTCTGTCGACATGAACATTTGTTTGTCTTTACTTGTAATACCTTGAGATTTTCAACACTATTATATTAATTATAAGAAACATTGAATACAAGGCTTTCAGAAAAATCAACCATACTGTATGAAAGATATCTTTAAAATTTGACTATTATTTTTATCAAATTTTATTGAAAACAAAAACAAAATAGAAAAAAACTTTATGAATTACTAAAGTTTTACTATTAACATTTATTTATTTCAGTTTATTTAGCTCCACTTTCGAATATTTCTTTTGCTTCATTGATTTTAGCAGCAATATACGGCGATCCACCTAGTATTAAAAAAAAAGACATTAAAACTAATTTTAAAAACAAAAACAAAATCCTACCTCGATCAGGATGATTAAGAATTATTAATCGTTTATATGCATCACGTATTCGTGTTTTACTCGTTGTTGGACTTAAAAAACAACAACAGATACAATGAAAAAAAGATTAGTTTTTATATTCATACCTAATACCTAATACAAGTGCAGCTTCACGTCGATTCATTTTTGCATCTAATAATAAAAATCGATTAAATCTTAAAATTTTTTTTTTCGTTCTTACCAAATCCACCTTTGTAATATTTTGACTAAATAAAAATACAAAATAGTCCTATTAATTCAATCAAAAACTAAATAAATGATAATTACTGAAAGTCCTTCTGCAACAATTCCACTTGTTTTCATTAAATTTTCAGTGATTAATTTCCCATATCGAGCAAGATAACGTCCTTAAAACAAATCAAATAAAAGAATCAACAACTCGAGTAATCTCTTACCAGAATATCCAATTAAAGCTAAACCAACACCAACAAAAACTGTTGTACTCTATTAAAAACTAATCATTTATTTCTATCCAATTATCAAATAACACTCACCATATTATCTAGAAAAAAAAAGGATAGATATGAGATTACTTTTTATTTTTATCTGACAACAAAATCGACGAAACAACAATATATTTAAGAATAGAACAGAAAAAAAAAAGATTAATAATATCCTCGTGGAGAAACAAATGTTAAATAATCTCCAATAGGACCCATTTTTGTACGTAATAATTGAAATGTTATATTCCATCCGATGATAATAATTACCCAAATAAGTGTACCAATTGCACTTCGAATAACATCTGAAATCATGATTTAAAAAATTTTTATCAAATAAAAAGATTGTTTTTTTTCTTATTTACATGTACGAATTTGTGCTTGTTGAGGATATGGTTCTACTTTAAAAGCTTGTTTATAAAACCAAATTGCATTAATAAACCAAAGAAGTGGTAGACAAGCAAAACCAGCTATTAGAAAAAAAAACGAGATATAATAAAAAGAAGTTTCCTGTTTTCTTACCCATGTAATATTTACGACAAATAGTTAATCGTTCTTCAGGAGATTTTTTTTCTAATGAAACCATCGTATTATTTTATCTTATGTAATGCTGCTTCTAGAATATGATCGATTTCGTCAGCAATCGCCTTTTTATACTTTGACAATCTTTGTCTTTCCTAAATTGGGATTGGTTATTTAGAAGTATTCTTTAAAGCGGCCTCTTCTTATTTGCAACATCATTGGATTCAATGATAGTAGAAAGAAAGAAACAAAATATCCAGTGTTTCTTCATTCCATTTTATTTCAGTAAATCAAATCAAACATTATTCAATAATGATAATAAGGTCATGATATGCCATTAAAGTTCACATCATACCTCGAATCTTACGTATCTGCAGTTCAGTAGAAGATAAGAATTCAATTCACATATGATAATTCATTACGAAACTAGAATGATTGTCTTTTCATTTCCCTGACGAAGTCTGTTTTTCTTCGCTCGATGAACAGGACACAATACATATTTCTATTCGAATAAAGTCAATCATTATTATCTTAAAGTATTTTTTTATAAATCTATATTCTCAAAAAATTCATTGATAATCGATTATGAAACAAATTAAAATGGTGCAAACTATCTTAGGATTTTAATTTGAAACAATAGAAAAATAAAGCAGTTGCACTCTTACTAAAAATCAAAAAGATAATAATAATTGTAATTTTTTTATTTTATGTATGAGTACACAGCTGCTGCAAGATGACTCGTGCCGAAATGTCTTTAAAAGGAAGGCGTTCGAGAATATAGCAGTAATTGACATAAAGAACAGAACAAACAAATAGTGCGCCCGTGTGGCTCAGTGGCTAGAGCACTGGTCTAGTAAACCAGGGGTCGACAGTTCAATTCTGTCCTCGGGCATAAAAAAATTTCTTTTTTTTTCTTTTCTATTATTTTTACGATAAGCATTCATTTTATTATTTTAATAAAAAAATGACTATCAACTAAATACATCATTGAATAGGGGTCCGGTTATGATCGAATCATCCAACTGTTTTTTGTTAACAGAAATCCTTCTAGATTTACGATAGGCACCATATCTCGAATAAATAATGATAATAAAATTGAATCAATTATCGTACAGTTATGACATAAGAGCTAATAAATGCAAGACTGTTATTTTTAACGAAGCTTCATTTTTTCACAAAAAAACAAACACAACCTATTCTCTCTAACTCTTAATACATTTCGTCTATTATTAGTAAGACTGTAAACTTCCGAATTAAAAACAAAATGAGTGTCAATAAGTTTATGAATATTTAATTTGATTCTGAAAACTAAAGAGAGACTGATTCTTGTAAATAAACATAATTTTTTCCTATGACCTCATGGAATCTTTAGGTACATTCATGTTCATAATAAAATATTGTGATATAAAAGTCGATTTTAATAATGACGCTCGAAAATCTCATAAATTGACGTAATAGAAAATCTACGCACGCAGATTAAATAAATCTTGACTTATTTTTATTCCATTCTTTACGCTTTTAAAAATAGGTTTGTGGATGGATTTAGAGGAAAAAGTTTTTACTTAACTTTGGTTTTCAAAGAATAACATTCGAACAACGCAGAAATCTGCTATGTTCTATCTATGAAAATATTTGTTATCATTTTAGGGTCATTGCAGTTGAATCTTTGAAAAGTTGATTAGTATCTGAGCTTTTATTTTAAAATAAGGTAAACATTTTTATGATAAAACTCTGTACGGAATAACCTGAAATCTAGGTCACAAAACTATACTTAAATGCTAGACATGTTGAATATAAAAGAATCTCGTTGAGGACAACATGTGTGTTTTTGATTAATTTTCATGCTTTCGTTCACAGCCTGAATACCTTTTTCTTCAAATTGATTAGGACGATTGCCTATATTTTTTTATCATAATTGTCATGCGTATAATTTCTAGATTGAAAAATGCGCACTAATTGCATGTCAGAATAACTTTTGAAGCCATTTCTAGCAATTATAATATTCTATTTAATACAAAGACATCTTACCTTTTAGTAGATCATAATGAATTCTGATCCAAGAGTGTCTTTTCTTGTTGATCTTACTCAGCAAATGACTTTCTATTGTCCGATCATTATTATTACTATTGGAACTATTGGATGTTTCTGCAATTTTATTACTTTTTCTTCTCTTAAATTAAGAAAAAATTCATGTTCGCTTTATTTTCTTGGTGCAGCCATATTCGATCTCCTGGCACTTGACTTTGGCATGCTGACACGGCTTCTTGCTGATCGTTTTGCATATATTCTCTATCAACAATCAAGAGTTTTTTGCAAAATACGACAATATCTTGCTAATCTTTTCCCTGCCATTGCCACATGTTTCATTGTTTTAGCAGCTATGGATCGTTATTTGTCGACATCATCAAAACTCACCTATCGTTCATTTGCTACAGTCAAGTGTGTCAAATGGATAGGTTCTTTTTCTCTTATCATTTGTATTTTATCATATATACATTATGTCATTTTCTTCGACCTGAGACCAATATGTAGTTTACAATCAGGAACATATGGAATCTTTGCAATCGTCTATAGTATAGTATGGACATTATTCATTCCACATTTTCTCATGCTGTGTTTTGGTGTTGGTACTCAATGTCATATTCGAATGATGCATCATCGAGTTATCCCAGTCAATAATCAACGAAGACGAACGAAAAGAATACAAATACAACTTGTCAAAGTGAGTTGATTTCTATCTTATTCAGTTGATATTTACTATTTAATATTTCTCGTATAGATGATGTTATTTCAAGTCGGTATATCATCATTATTGATTTTGACTCGAATGGCATATTTTTCATACAATGTGATCACAACTGATACACAAAAAACCGCCTATCAACAAGCATTGAACGCATTTTTTTCAGAATTAACAGCGGAATTCTTTTATTTGAATTATGCTAAATCATTTTATATTTATACTTTATTTAGCAAATATTTTCGAACAATATTTGTAGAAAGAATTATGAAAATCTTTCGCCGATTGTTTCTGATCGAATAAATAATTTAATAATATATCAAACAAATTTGAATGAACACCGTGATATAAAATGACAGACAAAACAAGCCTTGGATAAGTCACAAGTATGATGAAGTAGAAAGAATGATCGAGATTTCAGTTTAATGTTTTTTTTTTGGTTTTTAAGTAACTCATTTAATAAAAATGATTGAATAAACATAAATAACTGCATTTGAGTTTTATGATCAGTCATATACACAACATTATCCATTTGATGTTAATAAGCAACATAATACGTATTTTCGTATCAATTAAAGAAGTTCTGTAAACTAAATCTAACCTTGATTTAACATATTCGTGATATACTACATTGCAAATAAATAATAAAAATGAATTAATATATTTATAGGAAAATTGTTTTCATAAACTGAATATTTTAGTCTGCTATATTGTTTATTCAATCGTTCTTCTTAATTTTCTTCCGATTTTAATGTCCTCAATGCATGCAAACTTAATACGTAAAACGATGATGAATACAAGGAAATAGATTTTTATTCTACGGCAATACATATAGAAGCTAACATTTCATTGTTGCATGTTTCTTTTGTTCACAAGATAATATTCAATTGAAATTGAAGAATATGTGCCATAGCAAACTTGATACTACTTTGTTCCACTTCTTTTTCAAATTTATATATATATATATAAGACTAGAGTCGGCACGCAGATAACTCATTGTCATGAACAATGAATTCGTCGATAGAACTCGTGGAAACCATAATAGAACCAAGTGAAACATTCTTTATTGCTGTTTTCTCTTTTATTGGTGTATCGATTTTAATTGGTACAATCATATCATTAATTTTTATTATATCTGTCAGTAGGAACAAGTCACTTCAATCGGTTGCGAGTCTTTTATCTTGCAATTCATGTGCTATAGGTCTATTCTATTTTATATTTCATACATTTTATGTTATTCTGGCATTTCATCCATTACCTACTTATCGACAAAATTCAATTTTATGTCAAATTATTGGTTACATGTATTCAGTAACATGTTGTGGTATTAGTTGGTCTCATGCAGTTCTCGCAAGTAATCGTCTTTGCTATTCACTTTTTGCACGACATCGATGGTTACTGTCATATACATGTGCATGGTATACTATTGCTATCCATTGGGCATTAACATTTGGTTTACCATTACCACTTATATTTTTTAATGCATATCAATATCAACATGAATCACGTATATGCATTCTTACCACACGACAAACAAGCACATCACTTCTAGGTGTTGTTCTCTTTTATAATATACCTTTTACTAGTGTAATAGTTGTTTATATTCTTGTATGGTGTCATGCACGTCGATCAACTAGTGCAACAATTTCTCGTAATACACGTGATTTGGCTATAATGCGTCACATTCTGACATTAGTCATCATCGATATAGTGTGTGGACATCCATATATGACTCTTATTTTACTTGATTATTTTGGCGCAGCTGCTAAAGAATGGTATTTATCTGTCACTGTTTTTATTACATTTAGTGTTACAGCTAATATGTGTGCAATATTTATATTTAATCGTAAATTACGGCAACTCTTACGTTCGAAATTGAAATATTGGGGTATACCACAATCGAATACAAGCACAACGACATCAGCAATGATTCCTATGCGTGCTCTAACATTTAATTTTATGAACGGCAGTACACAAACTGGCATCGCAAGTAGTACAGCTAAATATGAGATACAAACTGTTGAGTAACACTAGTGATAGATAATTTATAAAAAATATTCTTGATGAATAAAAATAAATATTTCAAGTTTTTCTCATATGTATTCATATTTTTAATCTGTAACTTGTTTGATAAAATTTAATTTTATTGCATGTTTTTTTTCTATACTGCGAGAAATAAAAGCAGAATGATTACACTGATCAATTATTTAGAATAAAAATTCTTATCATGAATTATTCTAAATTTATTCAGAGAAAGATAAAATTGCAAATCCATCTACAAATATCGATTTGCCAAAGCAAATAAATAAAGGATAGATAAGATTTTCTTCTCCATTAATCTCAATATATTTTATCCATCTTTTATTAAATCAATCACAATTGGTGAATGAGCGGTACGAAAATAGTGATCGCACAAGGATGCATTAACAAACAATGTTCTTCCCAATTCATCATCATTTTTAAATTGCCCATGTCCTCCATGTACATGACCAAAAACATGAAGTTTTGGTTGAACAATAGTTGATACAGATTTAAGTAATTCTTTGCATCCAAGATGAGGTGTACGAGTTGATTTATCCAAAATAGAATAGGGTGGACCATGTGTGAGAAGAATATCAGTATCAACTGGTATTTCAGACCAATGACGACGAATTTCATTTGGATCTTTACAATGTTCAGATAACCAACCACTATTTAAAAAAAAAAAGGAATTAAAGATTTTTTTTTTCAATAAAATATCTTTTATAATTACCTTCCATAAAACTTCCATCCAGTTAATGGATCTTGAAATGCTTGATCTTGAAGATAGATAATACCATAATTTGAAACTAATGATTTATCTGTTTTTAATTGTTCAATAACTAATGGTTGTTTTTTATATCTTTTCTTTGTATAAAATCGTTTAGATTCATGATTACCAACAATAATTATTTTTAAACGATATTGACTTAGTGTTTTTAGCCAAGTTAAAAATGTTTCAATTTCATCTTCGGTTCCATTACGAGTAAAATCACCTGAATGAAGTAAAATATCACCATCAGGGAGTGTGAAATCATAATTATCATGATTATCACTGACGCATACAAATCGTGTTATGGAAGTTGATAAACTATTTGTAGCATTCGTATTCATTTCAGCCATTTGGTGTTAGAAAATGTGACTCTCCGAACAAATAAATATAAAGAAGTGAGCTTAGGAAAAGAAAGAAAAATGTTTTTCTTGCCATAGTAATTGCGCAACTGAATGCAATCATTAGTAAGTTAAAGAACTGATGTTAATAGTCAGTTTTGTGATATTTTCTCTTTCAGTACGTCGATAAAAATTATTATTTTATTGAAAAAATGACAAATAACAAAAGATATTTAATTTATTCAAAGCAGAATGAAATTTATCAAAAATTACATCTGTAGTATCTATTAAGAATATCATTTAACACAGGTTAAATATGGTTTCTAATCTGTCCCGAATTAAATTCATATCTGTTCTCAGTCCACATCCTTTTCTCATGATTTTATTCAAGTAATACATGCGAATGTATTATTCATCATCGAAACAGACAATTTATATGAGACAGATCAAAATCTTTATAAAACAAGTTTTAAAATGAAGCTAATAATCATGCGTGAGGGAAAAGTGTATCGACAAAATTACTGTGATAAGATTTTTGGATCAATAGAATTAGCTGCATCAAATGAAACACGATCAATGATTACTCATCATATTCTATCGATCAAAGTTATTTCGAGTAACAAAGAAACAGTAAATGACGATTTTTTTACATGCACCAAACGTTTATTTCCACTAACTGAGAAACTTTCGCACAAGCAGAAAAATACACTTCAAAAAAGAATAATGGTAAATCTACCTGTGTGATCAGATAGTTTATTTGAAAGTTAAACTATTGATTTAATTTTGATATTTTTGACAAATACAGTTGAAGAAAACAAAACTTTTACATAATATTTAATATCAAAATGGTCATGTCTAATTTATATTATAGAGAATATTAAGATTATACAAATTTGTTTTCTTTAAGCTTCAATCAATTATAACATAAATGGGTAAACTTCGTTTATATCATTGTGAATTTTTTATGCTTTTGGAAAAAGCTTTCTTGAAGAATCTAAATCGTTATGTTCGTCAAAAAATAAATGGATGTTCAATTATTTATATGTGCATGCGCTTCTTTTAATTATTTTCTACTAGCAATATCAACATTTATTGAAAATCATTTAAATCTTGATGAAAATTCTAATCAAGAAAATAATCGATTCAATGAGATTAAAAATCGTTCATCCGAAAAATGAGTTTTATACTAAAAACTGGATAAAAGAAAGCAAGCACATATTAATAATAGATTCAATTATTATTAAAAGTATTTCATTGAATATTTACATATTATCTATCTTTCTTTCATCCTCTTTACACTTGACTTCTTCGTAGAATTTTCCTCTCTCTCTCTCTCTCTCTCTCTTTTGATGATATCTAGTTCTCATGACCTGTCCAACTAAAAAGAATCATGGTTAGTGAAAGTTGAGCAAAAGATGTCTCAAGTACAACGCAAACGATCTTTTTCATTCGAAAATTTAGTGGACGTTTAGGTATATTCTATTCTATTTGCTATATGTCGTTTATTTTGAATAATGACGAGAATAAATGGTATGCAAACTTCTCTGACCAATGAAGTATATTATTGCTAAAAATATTTCGAAAATATCTTTTTATTTCAACTCGTCCTATGAATCTAAATGTTTGACTCAAATTCTATAGGTGGTGCTCGTGTAGGGTATGCTAATTGTACTTTCTTTTCATATATTCATGTAAAAAAAAGCACGTAAAAATATTAATTCGCGTTTTTATCTATTATTTGCTTCCGATGATTTTAATACTTCGTGCAAAACAGATAGAGTATTTTGCAGTGATACAAACATAGTTCTATCCTGTGCAAGAACCAAAAACAGGATGAATATGCAGAAGAATTCGATTTTAGAAAGATTTCTTCATTTTCTCTTACCACATTATTGAAGCAATAAGTTTAGAGCGTACACAGACATTTATTCGATATTAAAATCAATACTCTCTCAAGACAATCGAGTCAACCAATAATCACACAAATCCAATCTATTTTCATATTTCAATTAGTTGAAAAAAGGAATTATAGGAAAAAATGTTTATAGGGTTAATATTGATATTGACGAATTTGGTTCAGTGTGTTTATTCATTTTCGAATGATCAGTATAACAGGCATAGTAGCCACTTTGGGATGAGGATCCAATGGATCGATCCATTGAGTTACATTCCATGGTGCATCAGTGGTATTGAACGAATCTAAAAGTCGATAAGTTAATTAGTATTTGAACTCCAATTTATAGGAAGTAAACTTTACGTGCATGTGGACGATAATCAAATTGACCAGGATAATGTTGAGTACTATATTAATATAAGTAGATCTTTATTAATTTATCATAATCAAACAAGAAAGTTACTTACGAGTTTGCAAGTGAATTTTGCGAAGCACGTTTTACTCGATATAGTACATTACCCATTTCTTAAATTCAAAATATATATTAAAATTTAT
>Ga0116226_10006196_pt1 | contig 10734 bp, 7 predicted proteins | sample S1TSphfallax_FD_89692 | JGI IMG/M metagenome (GOLD analysis project Ga0116226, IMG submission 89692) | Host-associated microbial communities from peat moss isolated from Minnesota, USA - S1T2_Fa - Sphagnum fallax MG | ecosystem: Host-associated > Plants > Peat moss > Unclassified | place: USA...
GATGGCGGGCGCCTGCGGTGCTTTAGGCTCCGACGTCAGCGCCAACTCCGCAGGAAGAATGGGCTGCCAGTCTTCGGCGAACGCCGGGACGGTCCACAAGAGCACGCTCGGCGCGAGCGCGAGCAATGAAACGCACAAGCACGACAGACGCGCGGCGCCGAAGACGCGCGTGGCGACGGATTCAAACTGCATGTTCCCCCCAACCGATAGTCGGCGCCGAACTCTTCAAAAATGGTTCCGGTCGCCTCGCGTCGAGTATGGCCCGTCTCTGACAGTTCCGTCGAGATCGCGCCGTCGTGAAGGTCGCGCTCCGCGAGCGCATCGGCGAGGGGGAGTCGACCGATGGCTCGGGAGGCGAGTGCAGTGGTCGGAAGGGGGGGGTCGAGCACCGCACGAGCACCGTTGTGCCTGGTGATGAGACTCAGGACTCACTCGAAAGTTGCATCGCAGTGGGTTCGCATTCGGAGGCCGAGCGATCCATCGAGCAGCATGACCGGTGATCGGCCATTTGATCGGCCATCGTTGTCGAGCGAGGTCTGTGGCCATCCGCACACAGGAAATTACCCAAGGGACGAGCGTTTGCGCTACACTTCTCGATAGTTTGTCGACGATGCAGACGGTCTGCATCATTTGAGGTTCTTCGGTGTCTCCGTTCGAGAGACCCTCGCGGGCCCTCCTGCAAATTATCGGATCAGGAGGGTCACGCTCGGCGTGGTCCCGCTTTTCACGATTCTTAAATCAACTGTGTCGCCTCGACCGGTGTTCGCGCAAGTGCGCGGGCAGGGCGCTCGAAGGTCTATTTTTATGTTCAACGCATCGCCTGTGTCCCCCTCTGGTTCCCCCACCCCGTCCCCTTCCACCCCCGCCGCTACGCCGTCATTCGCCGACTTAGGTCTCTGCGAGCCGCTGTTGCGTGCCGTCGCGGATCTCGGCTACACCCAGACCACGCCGATCCAAGCGCGTGCGATTCCGGCGGCGCTCGCGGGTCGCGACCTGCTCGCTGCCGCCCAGACGGGCACCGGTAAGACCGCGGCCTTTGCGCTGCCGCTGATGCAGCGCCTGCAGTCGATCGAGTCTGCGGGCGGTTCCTATCGGGTGCCGCGCGCGCTCGTGCTCGTTCCCACCCGTGAGCTCGCGGCGCAAGTCGCCGAGAGTTTCACCGAGCTGGGTCGACATTTGCAGCTTCGATCGACGCTGATCTTCGGCGGCGTGAGCCCCAAGCCCCAGGTCGAGGCGCTGCGCCGCGGCGTCGATATCATCATCGCAACCCCGGGCCGGCTGCTCGATCACATCAACCAGCGTGCGGTGGATATGTCGCGCATCGGTATCCTCGTGCTCGACGAGGCGGACCGCATGCTCGATATGGGCTTCATCCGCGACATCCGCCGGATCCTCGCCGGCTTACCGAAGACGCGGCAGAACCTGCTGTTCTCCGCCACGTTCTCGGAGGACATCCGCGGGCTCGCGAAATCGTTCCTGCGCGATCCGCTCGCGATCGAAGTTGCGCAGCGCAACGCTCCTAACGAGCTCGTCGAGCATTCGATGTACAACGTCGAGCAGTCTCACAAGCGGGCCGTACTGAGCCATCTGCTGCGCAGCGCCGGCTGGCAACAGACGCTGGTATTCACGCGCACGAAGCATGGCGCGAATCGCCTGGCGCAGCAGCTCGAGCAGGACGGGCTCACCTGCGCGGCGATCCACGGTAACAAGTCCCAGGGCGCACGCACGCGCGCGCTCGCCGATTTCAAGGCAAACCGGATCGAAGTGCTGGTGGCCACCGACATCGCCGCGCGCGGTCTCGATATCACGGAGCTGCCGCACGTCGTGAACTACGAGCTGCCGCATGTGCCGGAGGATTACGTGCACCGTATCGGTCGTACCGGGCGTGCGGGGTGTACCGGTCAGGCCGTGTCGCTCGTGAGCCGCGACGAGCGTGATCGCTTGCGTGCGGTCGAGCGCGTGCTCGGCCGTGCCATTCCCGTCGCCGAAGCGCCCCAGGTCGAGGCGCGCGCGCCGGAGGCGAACGTCGAGCGGCGGCCATCGGCCCCGCAGCGTTCCTTCGGACGGGGCGGCCACAGCGGTGGTGGGAATGGCGGTGGCGGGAACGGTCATGCACCGCGCCGTGGGGGCGCGCCGCGCCCGGCCCACGGCGGGTCGCGCAGCGGCGGCCAGGGCCATGCCGCGCGGAGCTTCGGACCGCGCGGCTCGCAGGCGGGCGGCCGCGGCGGCCGCTCGGGCGTTTAGCCTAATGCGGTAAGTACCTCGAGCGAGACGCGCTCGGCCGATTCGAGCGCGCCTTCCATGCCGCGGCTGGCGACCGAGGTATGCTCGCCGCAGAAGAAGAGTCGCTGGTGAGGGTTCGCGAGCAGGTGTGAGAACTGCGTGACTTGTCCCGGGCCATAGATCGCCCAGTCGCCGGCGGAGAACGGATCGAGCGACCAGGAATGAACGGCTCCGACCTCGAGCGCTCCTTTCGATGCGGGGCGCAGCCGCGCGAGATCTGCCAGCACCGCGCGGCTCCCGGCCTCGGGTCCGAGGCGATCGATCTCCAGCGCGCGTGCGCCTCGCGACCAGCAGGTAATGCTCGTCACTTCGTCGTCGGTCTTGCCGAAGCGCTGTGCGAGTACCGAACCCGCGGTGCTGTCGGTCCACATGGTCGGTAGCAGGCCGTCCTTCTCCCAGAACGGGCGCTTCGGGATCAGATGGAACTGGGTGATCGGGATGTAGCCTAGGGTCGATACGGCCTTGGCCTGCATGGCGGGCAGCGTCGGATGGATCGCGACGTAGCGCAGTGTGGCGAAGGGCATCGAGCACACGATCGCCCGCGCGCGATAGCGGCTGCCATCGGCGCAGGTCACCGTGCCGCCGGTAGCCTCAACGTCGATGGCGACGACCTGCTTGCCCATCAGTCGATCGCCCTTGAAATGCTTCGCCATCGCGATCGGCAGATTCTGGTTACCGTCCTTCATCACCCCGACGAAGGCCCCCGGCGGACTCGTGGGTGCGCCCGGAGTCTTGTTAGGAGTCTGAAGATTCCCGAACAGGACGCCCTTGTTGACGGCCTGCCAGTAGTCAGAGAACGCCTGGGTGAGCACCGAGACGTCGTAGGCCGTGGTCCCGTAGCCGATGTTGGTGTTGTAGCCGAGATTGATCGCGTCCTCGGTCGCGCCCTGACTTGCGAGGAAATCGTGCACAGAGATGTCGTACTTCGAATATTTCGGATCGGACCACGACTCGAGATCGCGGAACGGCATGTAGCGACTGAACATGGCGCTCGGCCAGCCCCAAGGCGGGACGTCCCGCATGCCCTCGGCGAACGGATTGCGGGGGTGAGTAGGCCAGTCCGCGAGCGGCACATGTTTGCCGTCGAGGAAGAGTTCCTGGCCGCCCTTGCCGAGCACGCGTGGGGCGACGTTGACGATCTCGACGCCGTACTTCGCCGCCGCGGCGATCATCCGGCCGTAGGCGGTCGCGATCGAGTTACCGCCGACTTCCGGATGACCGGGTAGGTTGAACAGTGAGTAGACCCGGCCGCCGACCCGCTCGCGTCCTTCGAGCAGCAGCACCTTGAGGCCGTTCTCCTCGAGGGTGTTGGCGGTCTCGAGGCCAGAGAGCCCCGCGCCGATCACGATCACATCGGGATTGCGCGTGCCGCCACCCGAGGCGCCGCCCGGGGCGCCACCCGAAACGGTAGCCGAACCCAGGTTTGGAAGGCTCGCGGCCGCGGCGGTGGCGGCGGTTGAGGCTAGAAAGCTACGGCGGGACACAGACATGCGCGCTCCAGTGGAAGACAGACCCTCGAAAAACTTCAGGACCGCAGGCAGCGTAGGAGCTTCGGCTCCCTCGGCGCGCCGATCAGTAGGGTGGACCCTAAGGATACCGCGCTCGAGCCGGCGGATAGCTGTTCGCCGCGGTCGAGGAATTCCTCGACGGGCTTCCAGTCTCGCGGCGAAATCCGGAACACTTGGGTGGGCGAGCGATGTGCGGCGTCGCGCAGATGTCGCCATAGGTCGAGCGCCCGCGGTTGCGCCGCCACCCAGAGGTCGCCGTTGGAGTCGACGGATATCGCTGCCGGGCTGCTGCCGAGTTCTATCTTACGCTCGAGCGTGAGCGCCCCGGTCGCGGAGTCCCGGGCATAGACCGAGACGCGATGCGCAAGGCCTTCGCTCAAGTAGATATGACCGCCATCGGGGCTCGCCGCAATGCCGGTGCCCGAGGCGACGCCTGTGACCACCGCGTGCATGGACGAGCCGTCGTAGTACACGACCGTCGAGCGTCCACGCGGGAGAAGCGCATCGAGGAAACGCGACACCGCGCCGTTCGCCCCTCCGTCGTTGGCGACGTAAAAGGCGCGCGCGCCGACCGCGAGGATCGCATGTGGTGATACCAGCAGCGGGTCGCGGACGCTCTCGAGGGGTCCGAACGGGCCGGAGAGCGACTGTTGCAGGATTTCCACGACGTTCTCGGCGGCAGGAGTCGGTCGATGGCTGATGACGAACAGGCGCGCCGGGGAGCCGGCCGGCGCGTAGAGACTCATTCCCTCCGGTCGGAATCCGGGCGGGTCGTGAGTCAGCGCCGCCCTGGGCCGCGGCTCCGGCGCGGCGAGATCCACCAACATGACCGTGCCGAACAGCGTTTTGCCATCCGCAAGGCCGCGACGGTCAAGATAGGACAGGTAGACGAGCGGATGACGCGGGTCGAGCTCGAGCTCCTCGGCACTCGCGCCGAGTGCGATCTCCTTGCAGTGACCCGAGAAATGCGGCGTGAGCGCGACGAAGGGGCCCGCCACCCGAACGACCCCGAGCACGACCAGCCCGAGCGCCACGGCGACCAGTGCCAACCCCACTGCGAATGATCGGGAAACCCTCTTCAATCGACGCGCTCCGCGAGGCAACTTCCCTCGAGAGCACATTGTGCCGCGCCGCTGGCGCCGCGTCGCGCGTCGTCAGGCGGGACGGTGTTCCACGGACTTCGCCGCGAGCAGGTTGACTACGGCCTCGACGTTCACGGGTTTCACGAAATGATGGTTGATGCCGGCCGCTTCCGAGCGCTCGAGGTCCTGGGGCAAGCCAAAGCCGGTCAGCGCGCAGATGAAAATATCCCCGCCCCAGGGTTCCGCACGGATGGCTCGAGTCGCCTCGAGCCCGTTCAGGCGCGGCATCGCGATATCCATGAAGATGACATCCGGACGGAACGCTTTCGCCTCGGAAACCGCTTCCACGCCATCGCGCGCTGAGCGAACCTCGTGGCCATGCAGCTCGAGCAGCTTCGAGAGCGAGGTGACCGAGTCTGCGTTGTCATCGACGACCAGCACTCGTCGCTTTCCAGGGCTGGTATCGGTCTGTTGCGACACGGGCGGGGCCGCGACCTGGAATGCGCCGGCCGTCGCCCCCTCCGCGAGCGGCAGTCGCACGCTGAAGCGACTTCCCTCGCCGCGGCCGGCGCTTTCCGCCGTGACGCTACCGCCGTGCAATTCGACCAGCTGCTTGACGAGGGCGAGGCCGAGTCCGAGGCCGCCCTTTGCGCCGGCGTGTACGCGGCGCGCCTGGCCAAACATCGTGAACAGATTCGGTAGTTCCTCGGGCGCGAGACCAATCCCGAAGTCGGTGACCGAGATACAGATCTCTCCAGCGGCGTGGGTCGCTACCACCCGGATTTCACCGCCCGCATCCATGAACTTGGCGCTGTTGGTCAGCAGGTTCGAGAACACTTGTGCCAGGCGTATCGGGTCGGCATCGAGCGTCACCGGCTCCTCCGGCAACAGTAGGCGCACGTTATGTCGGGCCGCCGAGATCGTCGGGCGCGCCGTTTCGAGCGCTGACTCGAGCACGGCCTTCAGATCAGTCGGCCTGCGGCGCAGTTCGAGCTTGCCGCGAGTGACGCGGCTTACGTCGAGGAGGTCATCGATCAGGCGGATCAGCTGGGCGACCTGGCGCTCCATCATCTCGCGCATGGCGCCAACCTTGCGCGGTCGGTCCTGCGAGAGCTTGAGGATCTCGAGAGCATTGCGCAGCGGCGCGAGGGGATTACGCAGCTCGTGCGCGAGCACCGCGAGGAAGTCGTCTTTCTGCCGGTCGCTTTCCCGCAGCCGCGCTTCGGCGTCTTTCGTCTCGTGGATGTCCATACACGCGCCGAGCCAGCGCAGCACCGCGCCGGACGCGTCCCGCATGGGGAGCGAACGCAGCGCGATCCAGCGATACGCGCCGTCGGCCCGCCGCAGGCGAAACTCGATACGCTGTGCCTCGCCGCGCGTCAGCGTGTCACGCGAATGTGCCATGACCGCCGGCCGATCGTCCGGATGCACGAACTCTTCCCAGCGCCATCCCAGCAACTCTTCGGGCGGGCGGCCGACGAATTCCTGGTAGGCGTGATTGGTGTAGATGGTTTCGCCTACCGAATTCGATACGTACACCAGCGCGGGTACCGATTCCGTGAGAGTCCGCAGCTCGAGCTCACTGCGGGCGATGGCCTCGGCGGCACGCCGCTGGTCGCCGATGTCGCGTGCGATCTTCGAGGCGCCGATGATCCGACCGCTGCGGTCGCGGATTGGCGAAACCCGCAGCGATACGGTGATGGTCTCCCCGAGGCGGGTGATGCGCTCCGCTTCATAGCGCTCGACGAGGAGGCCTGCGCGGATCCGCTTGAGGATGTCGGTTTCCTCCGCCCAGAGGCTCTTCGGGATCACCCGTTCGATCGGTGCGCCGATCATCTCCTCGGCGCGGTAACCGAAGAGTCGTTCCGCCGCCTTGTTCCAGGAGGTCACCCTCCCCTCGAGCGTCTTGCTGACGATCGCATCGTTCGAGGATTCGACGATGGCGGCGAGCAGGGCGCCGTCGCGCTCCCCCTTGCGGGCCAGAGTAACGTCGGCCACGGTGCCGATCAGTCGACTCGGCTTTCCGGACTCGAACGCGACCCGGCCTCGAAGCGCGATCCAGCTCTCCCCGTTTTCGCCTTTGGCGGCTAGGCGGCACTCCAAGCTGAAACGGCCGTCGGTTTTCGACTCGAGCGCTGCTGCGAGCGCGAAGCGGGCCGCCTCACGATCGTCGGCATGCACCAGCAGGATGAGGGCATCGAGGCGCGGCTCGCTCGCCGGGGGCAGCCCCAGGATCTCGCGCGTGAGGTCATCGAGCACGAGTTCGCCGCGCTCGAAGCCGTATTCAAAGAGCCCGAGGCCGACCGAGTCGAGCACGACCCGTAGTCGCTCCGCATTCCATTGCGGATCAGTGTGAGATTCCTGAACGGAGTCTTCCATTGGAGTGCCCGATCTCTCAGCCGCTCTCGACGGCAGGCAGTTCTCTTCCCCGGCGATACTGTCAAATCTGTTGTACCCGGGAGTATGCCTACGAAGTCCCTGCCATGGCGAGACGCAATCCTCAGGTTTCCCGATTCGGTACACTCACTTTATGAGCGAACGCCGAGTCAGTGCGGAAACCATCACACACCTCGCGGAGGTACAGGGGATACCACTCGCGGACTCGAGCATGGCGGAGCGGCTCGCCGCCGCGGCGACGGCGGCGATTGCGGTCGTAGAGGACGCGCAGCGTAACGAGGCGGCGGCCCGGGCGCTCGCGGAGGGCTTCGATCCGCTCTGCGAGGGTAATCCGTGGTTCGACTGCGAGCCGGGCGATTTTCTGGGTACTCTCGAGCGTCTGGCCGTGGCGGACGAATGACCGATATCGCGGAACTCGGCCTCGTGGAAGTCGCGGCGCTCATTCGCGACGGCTCGCTGAGCAGCGTCGCTGTGACCGAAGCGGTACTCGCCGCGGCGGTTCGGGCGCAGGCCCGTACCGGTTGTTTCATCGAGATCGAGGCCGACGCGGCACTCGAGTCGGCCAAGGCGGCGGATCGCGCCCGGGGCCGCGGCGCGCCTCTCGGGGTTCTGCACGGCGTGCCGCTCGCTCACAAGGACATGTACCCGATTACGGGCCGTCGACAACGTTATGGATCCAAGGTCGCGGGCAGCGGAATCGCGACCCGGGACGCCGCGGCCATTGAGCGGCTGAACGCTGCCGGCGCATTTTCGATCGGCGCGCTGAATATGGCCGAGTTTGCACTCGGACCGACCGGACACAACGTGAGTTGGGGCGACTGCCGTAGCGCCCTCGATCCTGAGTACATGGCGGGGGGCTCATCGAGCGGCTCCGGAGCGGCGGTCGCAGCCTGCGCGGCGTTCGCGAGCTTGGGTTCGGATACCGGCGGCTCGGTACGCATCCCCGCGGCCGCCAATGGAATCGTCGGCATGAAGGCGAGCTATGGTCGGATTTCGCGCTACGGCGCGATGAAGCTCTCGCCCTCGCTGGACGTAGTCGGTCCGTTGACGCGCTCGGTTCGCGACTGTGCCCGAATGCTCAATGTACTCGCCGGTCACGATCCGCGCGATCCGCACTCCTCGAGACTCCCCGTACCCGATTTCGAACGAGCAGTCGAAGGCGATCTCCGCGGCTTACGGATCGGGATTCCGCGCGAGTACTTTCTCGCCACTGCCAGCGAAGATGTGACCGCGGCCATGCGCGCAAGTCTCGCGGCGCTCGAAGCCGAAGGCGCGCGGCTAGTCGAGGTCGATACGCCCGGCATCGAGGTGTTGGCGGAGTTGAATCGAGTGGTGGTGTACGCGGAGGCGACGGCGCTGCACAGCGCCTGGCTACGTGATCGGCCCGAGCTCTACGGACCGCAGGTGCGAACGCGGGCGTCGACCGGCCTCGGAATTCCCGCTCCGGTATATCTCAAGGCGTTGATGCTGCGCGCGCCGCTGGTCGAGCGTTTCGTGCGCGCGGTGTTCTCACGTTGCGACGTGCTGCATACGCCGACCTTGCCCATACCGATACCACGGCTGGACGAAGTCGATGTCGGAACCGGAGCGGCGCTGTGGAAGACCATCAACCAGCTCGTCCACTGCACTGGGCCTTTCAACTATCTCGGGCTACCCGCGCTCGCCGTGCCCGGCCTCTGCACCGGCAACGGCATGCCCTCGAGTGTCCAGCTCGTCGCTCGACCGTTCGCTGAGGATGTGCTGCTGCGGGTCGGAGCCGCGCATGAGCGGGCCACACCCCGCGTCACGGCCCGCGTTACGCAATAGCCGCCGCCGCTCGCAGTCCTTCGATCATCGAGGTTCGAAGCAGGTAGCGGCGGGAGAGTTCTCGGTCGCCTGCGATCCGAGCCATCTCGCGCTGGCGCTCGGCGCGTCGCGTTGGATCGCGCTCCTCGAGCGTTTGCTTGTTGGAGATGGTCTGAGCCTGCAGGAACTGCTCGGCCACCGTACGCCGCTGTCGATCGTACTGCGCGAACAACTCGTCGCCCGGCTCGCCTCGCCACACACGCGCAATACGGGCTGCGAGGCTATGCGCATCGTGGATGCCGAAGTTGAGACCCATGCCGCCGAGCGGATTATTGACGTGGGCCGCATCGCCCACCAGAAACACCCGACGCTCCCAGTAGCGGGTGGCTACGCGCTGATGTACGGCATAGAGATTGGTGTGTACGACCTCGTAGGACTCGTTAGGCGGCAGCACCTCGGCGAGCTTCGCGCGCGCCTGCGCAAAGTCGAGTAGCTGCGCTTCCTCGAGCTCGGGATCGGTCGGAAACACGCAGCGCCATAGTCCGCGCCCGTCCTCACCCGGGATCTTGAAGGTAGCAAACCATTCGAGCGGATCCATCGTGTAAGAACTGTAGGCGAATCCCAGCGGCTCGAAATCGAACGGCGTCGTGATCACGAGGAACCGCTCGGGCCAGGTGAAGCCTTCGAAACCGATGCCCTGCGACTTGCGCACCAGGCTCCGCCCGCCGTCGGCGCCGATCAGAAAGCGACCGTGGTGCGTGGATTCACCCGCCGGGCCTGCGGTCGTCACGCTCACGCCGTCGGCGTCTTGCGCGACGGCGATGACTTCGGCGCTGTGCCGGATGTCGGCGAGCGGCGAGGCGGCCACACGCTCCTGCATCATGCCGACGAGCTTGTGCTGCTCGCACTGGAGTCGATAGGGGTAGCGGGTGTCCTGGTCGAGCGCGCCGAGATCGAACTCGGCAACGAGTCCGGCCTGGCGGTCGCGGAACTGCCAGCGGCGGGTGACGATGCCGCGTCGGTGCAGCTCGTCCGTCACTCCCGACGGCTCGAGCATCTCGAGCGTGGGTGGATGGTAGGTCGCGGCGCGCGGATCGTCGTGCGGGCGGGAGCCGCGTTCGAGCACGCGCACCGGGACCCCGGCGCTCACCAGAAACAACGCTGCGGCCATGCCGGCGGGTCCACCTCCTGCGATGAGCACGCGCTCGTCATCACGCTTGCCGTCCATGCTCACGCTCACAGGCTCCTCCGGCTCAGAATCGCTCGAGCACCGAGCCGTGCCCGTAGATGCGGTCCTCCACGCCTGAACGGCGCAGGGCATCCCAGTAGGTGACCGCATTGATGGCGAGCACCGGCTTGCCAAACCAGCGTTCGGCCTGGGCGCAGAGGTCGACTGCGGGTAGGTTGGTACCGACCTGTACCACTGCCTCGACATCATCGCCGTTCAACTCACGCAGCGCGTCGATGACCGTGGCCTCGGTGGTATGGGCGATGAGGGTCGGTGTCGCGCACTTGAGGCCAATCAGGCGACGGATCGTGAATCCCGCCTCCTCGAAGTAGCGGCGTACCTGCTCGTCCCCACGCGGCTGGTGGGGTGTGAGCACGGCAATGCTGCGGGCGCCGAAGCGCGCCAGTGCGGCGGTGGTGGCAGTCGAACCCATCGAGACGCCGACCCCGGC
>Ga0116226_10006198_pt1 | contig 10733 bp, 7 predicted proteins | sample S1TSphfallax_FD_89692 | JGI IMG/M metagenome (GOLD analysis project Ga0116226, IMG submission 89692) | Host-associated microbial communities from peat moss isolated from Minnesota, USA - S1T2_Fa - Sphagnum fallax MG | ecosystem: Host-associated > Plants > Peat moss > Unclassified | place: USA...
GAGGAGGGCGAGGCCGGTGGCGGCGTTGTCGTAGGTGTAGGCGGTGTTGGCCTGGGTTTGGTCGAACAGGGCGGCTCCTTGAGTGTCGTAGCTGCGCAGGAGGCCTGGGCCTTTGAGCGCGGCGACGCGGGAGGCGAGGGCGGATTGCCAGGTGGGGGTGGTGGAGAGCAACGGCGTGGCTGCGGCGGCGAAGAGGGCGCGGCGGGTGAGGCCTTGGCCAGCTTGAGATCCCCACCCCGGCCCTCCCCATAAGGGGGAGGGTGACGTAAGCCGTTTCAAGCGAGGGCGGCGGAGAGCGTTTCCGCGGTGCGGCCGTTGGCGATGGTGGCGCCCAGGCCTTGCCAGTGGATGCCGTTGACGCGGGCGAAGGCGTGGTCGGCATCGGGGTAGACGAAAGCCTTGATGTGGTCGTGGCCTTTGACGGCTTCGACAACTTTGGCGCGGCCTTCGGGAGGGAAAAAACCATCCTTGTCGGCGATGTGCAGGATGAGGGGGGCGTGGATTTTGTCGAGATCGCTCAGCAGGCCGTCGAGGCCTACGCCGTAATAGGAGATGTTGGCGTCGGCGTCGGATTGCGTGGCCATGAGCATGGCGAGGCGGCCGCCGAGGCAGTAGCCGACCGTGCCGACTTTGCCGTTCGCGCCTGGATATGTGCGGGCGGTGGCGACGGTGGCTTTGAGGTCTTCGATGCCTTTGGTTTGGTCGAATTTTTGCATCAGGGCGAGGGCCTGGTCGAATTCTTCCTTGGATTTGTCGGTGAGATTTACGCCGGGTTGGATGCGCCAGAAGAGGTCGGGCACCAGGGTGATGAAGCCGAGATCGGCGAGCCAGGCGGCGGTTTGCTTGAGGCTGTCGTTGACCCCAAAGATTTCTTGGATGAGGACGACGGCGCCCGCGGGGGTGTGCTGCGGTTCGGCGATGTAGGCGTCGAAGGTGCCGGTGCCGTCGGTGGCGGTTATGCTGATGGTGGGCACGGGTGCCTCCTTGGGTGGTTACGGGCGGACATTAGCGGGGATTTTGGGAAATCCCAGGGCTCTTGCGCGGCCGAGAGCCCTCACCCTTCCCACCGCTACGCGGTGGGCCCCTTCCCTCTCCCGCAAGCGCGGGAGAGGGATTTTTAGGCGTTCTTATGCTGTTTTGTCTGATGCCGAGCCGAGCGCTGCTTGTGCGGCGGCAAGGCGGGCCACCGGAACACGATATGGGGAGCAGCTGACGTAGTCGAGTTTGACGGCTTCGCAGAAGGCGATGCTGGAGGGGTCGCCGCCGTGTTCGCCGCAGATGCCGAGTTTGAGATCCGGCTTGGTGGCGCGGCCTTTTTCGGCGGCGATGCGGACGAGTTCGCCCACGCCTTCGATGTCGAGCGAGACGAACGGGTCTTTGGGCAGGATGCCGGCTTCGACGTAATGAGGGAGGAATTTGCCGGCGTCGTCGCGGGAGAGGCCGAACGTGGTTTGCGTAAGATCGTTGGTGCCGAAACTGAAGAAGTCGGCGACTTCTGCGATCTTGTCGGCGGTGAGGGCGGCGCGCGGGAGTTCGATCATGGTGCCGATCAGGTAGTCGATTTTCTTGCCGGCGCTGTCGAGCACTTCCTTGGCGACACGTTCCACCTGGGAGCGCGTGATCTCCAGCTCGCGGCGGGTGCCGACGAGCGGGATCATGATTTCGGGCACCACCGGATGGCCGGTTTCCTCGGCGATGGCCAAAGCCGCTTCGAAGATGGCGCGCGCCTGCATCTCGTAGATTTCGGGGTAGGAGATGCCGAGGCGGCAGCCGCGATGGCCGAGCATCGGGTTGGCTTCGGCGAGTTCCGCGGCGCGGCGGCGCATGGCCTCCACATCTTCGCCGAGGGCTTCGGCGACGTCGGCAATCTCCTGCTCGCCGTGGGGCAGGAATTCGTGCAGCGGCGGATCGAGCAGGCGGATGGTGACGGGCAGGCCGGCCATGATTCGAAAGAGTTCGATAAAGTCCTGGCGCTGGAAGGGAAGAAGTTTTTCCAGCGCGACGCGGCGGCCGGCTTCATCACTCGCCATGATCATCTGGCGGACGGCGCCGATGCGCTCCGGCGCGAAAAACATGTGTTCGGTGCGGCACAGGCCGATGCCTTCGGCGCCGAATTTGCGGGCGGTTTCGGCATCCAATGGGGTTTCCGCGTTGGTCCGGATCTTTAACCGGCGCGACTGATCGGCCCATTCCATCAGGGTGGCGAAATCGCCGGACATGGTGGGTTCTACCGTGGCGACCGTGCCCACAAAGATTTCGCCGGTGGCGCCGTCGATGGTGACGGTCTCGCCGCCGCGGATCACCTTGCCGCCGGCCGAGAGCGTGCGCGCGCCGTAATCGACGCTGACGCCGCCAGCGCCGGCGACGCAGGGGCGGCCCATGCCGCGGGCGACCACGGCCGCGTGGCTGGTCATGCCGCCGCGCGTGGTGAGGATGCCGCGGGCGGCGTGCATGCCGTGAATATCCTCGGGGCTGGTTTCGATGCGCACGAGGATCACGGCTTCGCCCTTGGCTGCGCGCATTTCAGCATCGTCGGCGCTGAAGACGACCGCGCCGGAGGCGGCACCGGGGCTCGCAGGCAGGCCTTTGCTGAGTAGCGTGCGGGGGGCTTTGGGATCGAGCGTGGGGTGAAGAAGCTGATCGAGCGCCTGGGCGTTGACGCGCATCACGGCTTCCTGCCTGGTGATCAGGCCGCCCTGCGCCATTTCAACCGCGATGCGCAGGCTGGCGGCGGCGGTGCGTTTGCCGGTGCGGGTTTGGAGCATGTAGAGCTTGTTTTGCTGGACGGTGAATTCGATGTCCTGCATGTCGTGATAGTGACGCTCCAGCGTTTCACGCACACGGCACAGATCCGCGTAGGCTTCCGGCAGCGCATCCTCCATCGAAACTTCGCCGCTTTTGGCGGCAGCTTTGGAGAGCGGCTGCGGGGTGCGGATGCCGGCGACCACGTCCTCACCCTGGGCGTTGACCAGGAACTCGCCGTAAAACATGTTTTCGCCGGTGGATGGGTCGCGGGTGAAACATACGCCGGTGGCGCAGTCCGGGCCCATATTGCCGAAAACCATGGCCTGCACATTGACGGCCGTGCCCCAGTCGGCGGGGATATCATGCAGGCGGCGATAGGTGTTCGCGCGGGGATTCATCCAACTGCCGAATACGGCGCCGATCGCGGCCCATAACTGGTCCTTCGGGTCCATGGGAAAGGGCTTGCCGGTCTCGCTCAGAACAAGCTCCTTGTATTCCTCCACCACACGCTGCCAGTCCTTTGGCGAAAGGTCGGTATCCTCGATCACGCCGGCATCGATCTTGACGGTTTCAATCACTTCCTCGAACCGGTGGTGATCGACACCCAGAACGACACTGCCGAACATCTGGATGAAACGCCGAAAACTGTCCCAGGCGAAACGGTGGTCCCCAGACGTTTCGGCCAGGCCGCGCACGGTTTCGTCGTTCAGGCCAAGGTTCAGCACCGTGTCCATCATGCCGGGCATCGATACGCGGGCGCCGGAACGGACCGAGACCAGCAATGGTTTTTTCGGATCGCCAAAGCTGCGGCCGACGGCGGTTTCGATGCGGGCCAGGGCTTCCTCGACCTGGGGGGTGAGGTCGGCGGGATACTGTTTTTGGTTCTTGTAGAACTCGGTGCAGAGTTCGGTGGTGATGGTGAAGCCAGGGGGCACGGGGAGATCGATGCTGGCCATCTCGGCAAGGTTGGCGCCCTTGCCGCCGAGAAGATTGCGCATATCGGCGCGGCCCTCGTTGTGGCCGGCACCAAAGCTGTAAACCCATTTGGCCATGTGGTGTGCTCCTTATAGGAAGGACCTGCGTGAGAAGGTGAAGGCAACTAGAAGTTTAAAAAACGTTCTTTTCTGGCAACCGCCCCAGATGGTGCGTTTCGATCCAACACCGACGCCTGCGCGCAGCAAGAAATTTTAACCACGAAGACACAAAGGCACGAAGAAGTTCCAGCCTCTTCTTCGTGACTCCTTCGTGCCTTTGTGCCTTTGTGGTTGAAATTTTTCTTTTTGGCTTGCAACTAGCTGGGCGGATCGTGGCGTCGACCCAGCCCGCGGGCGGTGTCCGATCGAGACGGGGACTCCGTCCACACAGCAGAAAGCGCCTTCCCGCATCGCCCAAGCGCGACGCGGGCTACGACGACAGGCTTCGGAAAAAAACACCTCCTAGGCTCCTTCAATCTGGGAGAAATCGGCCACGCTATCGATGCGGCGGCGCAAACTGTGCAACAGGTTCAGGCGGTTGTTACGCAATCCGGCAGCGTCGGCATTGACGGTTACCTGATCAAAAAACATGTCTAATGGGCCACGTAGTTGCGCGAGGTAGGCCATGGCGCTTACGTAATCTTCTTCGTCCAGGAACTTCTCTGCGACCCGTGTTGCATGAAGGCTTAGCTGAAGCGAGCGCTCTGCCTCATCTACCAAAAGGGTTTCGTCTACCTCGCCGCGATGCGGGCCGTCCTTCTTGTCCTCGATGCGCAAAATGTTGGCGGCACGGCGGTAGGCCGCCAAAAGATTGGCGCCGTCTTCGGTTTTCAGCAGTGCTGCAATCGCCTCGGTGCGGGCGAGGGCACGCACCAGATCGTCGTCGGCGCCGGCGGCAAATACGGCGGCCAGAACATCGTGCCGAGCCCCCTCCCCGCGCAATTGCACGCGCAAACGCTCGGTGATGAAGGCCAGGATGTCGGCGGCCAGGACTGGTGCATCGGTCTCGTATGCGCCGGCTGCTGCCACCAGAATATGGCGCAGCGGCAGCCGCAGGCCGTTTTCGCGGATGATGCGCACAACGCCCAAAGCCGCGCGGCGCAATGCGTAGGGATCGCCGGAGCCGCTGGGCCGCTGGCCGATGGCGAAGAAACCGGCGAGCTGGTCGAGCTTGTCAGCGAGGGCTACCGAAATGGCGACCGGCTCGGACGGGACCCCGTCGGACAGGCCCTTCGGCGCGTAATGGTCGCGCACCGCACGACTCACCGCCTCCGGCTCGCCATCATGCGCGGCGTAGTAGCCGCCCATCACGCCTTGCAGCTCGGGGAATTCGCCGACCATGCCGGTGGTGAGATCGGCTTTGGCCAACAACGCGGCCCGCTCGGCCAGGCCGCGATCTGCGCCCACGCCGGGTGCGATCACGCCGGCCAGGCGAACCAGACGCTGCACGCGCGCACCCTGCGTGCCCAGCTCGGCCTGGAATGTTATTTTCGTCAGCGCCGGCACGCGTTCGTGCAACGGCGTCTTGCGGTCGAGATCCCAGAAATGGCGGGCGTCGGAAAAACGCGCGCGCAGCACACGCTCGTTGCCGGCGACGATGGCAGCGCCGCCATCCGGTGCTTCGATGTTCGAGATGAAGGCGAACCAGGGGGCGGCGGTGCCTTCAGGCGTGCGCAGCGCGAAATAGCGCTGGTTCACGCGCATGGATACCTGCATCACTTCGGGGGGCAAATCCATGAAGGCGTCGTCGATACGGCCGAGCAGCGGCACCGGCCATTCGACCAGTCCGGCAACTTCCTCGAGCAGACCTTGATCTTCCACGACGGATAGGCCGTGAGCGGCGGCGAGCGCCGCGATGCCGTCGCGAATAAGATGGATGCGCTCGGCGGCATCGGGAATGACGTTGCGGGCCAGCAGCGTATCCCGCCAGGCGGCAAGGCTGTGCACGGCAACAGGGCCGGGTGCAAGGAAACGATGGCCCTCGGTGAGGTTTGAGGAGGCCAAAGCGTGGCCGTCATCCTCCGGAGTGGCCAGGGCGAAGGGCACGGGTGCGCCATCCAGCAGGCACAGGATGCGGCGCAGGGGGCGTACCCAGGTGAAGGCGCTGGTGCCGCCCCAGCGCATCGATTTCTGCCAGGGGAAGCGCCAGAAAAGGCCGGGGAGCACGCGTGCGATCAGCGTGGCGGCGTCCAGCGCCTGGCTGGTTTTTTCCAACACCCAGAAATCACCCTCCTGCCGCAGGGCGTCACGCGTGGCGCCGTGTTTTCGTAGAAAGCCGGCGAGCGCCTGTTCCGGGGCGGAGATGCGCGGGCCTCGTTCAATGGTGGAGGTGGCGGCGACGCCGGCGGACACGTCGGCGGCGAGCGCGATGCGGCGCGGGCCGTAAAAGCTGCGGATATTGGACGGCGAAATCGGCGCCAGGAGGCCTGCAAGCAAACGGGAAAAATCCTCGGCGCCGCGGGCCTGGAAGCGGGCGGGGATTTCCTCGCCGAAACATTCGAGGAAGAGTTCGGGCATTACTGAAAATCCTTCAGCGCCGGCTCGATGTCGGTGCGGGCGAAATCCTCGCCGGTAAAGAGCAGCTTTTCGCCGGTGCTTTTGGCGAGCGCATACGCAAAACAGTCGCCGAAATCCAGGCGGGCGGAATGCTTGTGGCGGCCGAAATAGCGCCAGGCGGTGCGGGCGGCGGCGGCCTGCTCCACGGAAACGGGGGTGATCTCTATGCCGGCGGCACGAAAAAACTCGTCCAGGCGCAGACTGGCGAGGCGGCCGCCTTTTTCTTCCACGATCATCGCAAGCTCCAGCCAATTGGCCGCCGAGATGTGGAGCGCGGCGGCGTCAACAATCGCTTCCAGGATGCGGGGGGCGCCAGGCTCGTCCAACAGCACGCAGAGCAGGGCAGAGGTGTCCAGAACCATCAGCTTTAGCGGGGCCGGCCGCTGGCATCGTACAGAAAAGCGTGATCGGCGCCGGCGGGCAGGCGCAGCGAGGCGCGGATTTCGGCGGCAAGTGCGGTCAGGCGGGCGAGTTTGGCGGTGCGGTCGCGGGCGCGCTGCTCGCGCTCCAGCCGCTCCCGCAAGGCTTCGGTGACGGCGGCGGTGAGGCTCTCCCCCGTAAGGAGGGATAGCTCCGTGGCGAGGCGGTAGCCATCTTCACTCTTGATGTTAAGCTGATTGGCCATGTGAGCCGGTAACGCCGCCTTGGTAGAAAGTTTTACCTGGGTGGTAGAAATAGCGGAAGGGACGGAGAATGTCACGCATGAAAAGCATGCTGGTTTTTGGCGCCTGCTGCCTGGCGGCGCCGGCCCTGGCGGATGGGCCGGCGGGTGGGCCGCAGCCGATTGCGGTGTTTCCGTTCACCATTGAGGATACCAGCGGGTCGCCGGCGCCGGGGCAGAAGGAGCGTCTGGAGACCGCGACCAAGGAGCTGGCGGATACGCTGGCGGCGACGGGTTTGTACAAGCCGGTGGACCTGGCGCCGTATGCGAAGGAGATCGCGGCGCTGCAGCCGGCCGATGAGTGCGGCGAATGCTGGGCGAACCTGGCCAAGAAGGCGGGCGCGCGGTACGAAGTGATCCCGAGCGTGCAAAAAGTGTCGGTGCTGATTTCGCAGATGACGATGTGGTTTGCCGATGTGCAGACGATGAAATATTCGCGCCTGGTGCAGGGACAGATCAGGGGGGATACGGCGGAGGCCTACACACGGGGAATCGATTTTCTGGTGCATGGCGAGCTGATGAAGAAGAAGGGATAAGGAAGATTTTTTAAGTGGATGAACACAGATCGGCGCGTCTTGAATTTTCCTGACTGGCCTGGCCATTTTTTGGGTCATGAGCTTTTTATATCTGTGTTCATCTCTTCTTATCTGTGTTCATCCGCTTAAAAAATTCTTCTTTGCTTGCCCGGCATATGGCGCGCGGCGCGCGGCGGACGCAGTCCGCCCTACGGTGTGTGACCGAAGTGGGGGGTGTATTGTGAAGGGAAAATGAAATCCTGGGCGACGAGGGTTGAGAGAGTAACCTGCGTCAGGGTTACGGTGTCGTCGGTATTGTATGTGATAACGACGTTGCTGCCTGATTGAGTGGCATCCTGCATGACGGATGTATATGAAGGAAACAGGGAGCCGAACGAGAGCAAATCGTGAATGGCGCCGGCGCCGGCGATAAAGTTGGTTACGAGATCCATGCCGAAATTGGGGCTGAAGATGAAGGTGTCCGATCCTGCGCCGCCCACCAGCGTGTCGTTTCCGCCCTCGCCGTTGAGCCTGTCATTGCCGGAATTCGCCGTCAAAACATTGTTTAGATCGTTGCCGGCGCCACTCAGGTTGCTGTTCCCGATGAAGGTCAGGTTCTCCACATTTGCGGGGAGCGTGTAGGTGATCGTGCTGATCACCGTATCGATCCCGCCGTTGGGCGCCTCAATCACCTTGTCGTCTGCATCGTCCACCCAGTAGGTGTCGTTGCCGGGGCCGCCGGCCATGGTGTCCGCGCCGCCCTCGCCGTTGATACGATCGTCTCCGTCATTGCCGACGATATAGTTGGGCAGGCTGTTTCCGGCGGCGCTGATATTTGCATCCCCAGTCAGCACCAGGTTCGATGCGCCCGCCGGCAACGTGTAGGTGGTGGCGCTGTAGGTGGGGTACCACATCGACGTGCTCGAGAGCGTGCCATTGAAGCCGCTGCTTGAATAATCGTGCGCAATGGTGCCTTGGCCCTCGTCCAAATCATAATCCAGCACGGTATTGCTGTTGGCGGTTGGAAACGTCGTCGCGGCCGAATGCTGGCTGATCCAGGTGGGAGAATAGACCTGGTCGGCGAGCCAGAAATCATCGATGGCGCCGTCCATGGTGAAATTCAGGTGGTTTTCCTGGTTGCCGATGCTGAATACCTGCGATCCATCGACGATCGATCCCGTCAGCGTGGTTGCAGTGGAGGTCATCTGCAGCAGCTTGCCGTCTTCGTAGATCTTGACGCCGGCGGCGGTCGAGGAGCCATCGTATGTTGCCGAAACGACGTGCCATTTTCCGTCGGCCAGGTTTGTCAGGCCATACACGCCGATGAAATCATCCTTGGCGAAGTCGGAAATGATCCGGACGAGCAGATGGCCGGACTGGTCGATGACGAGCTCGTAGCCGGCATAGGTTGGCCGGTTGGTCACATTGGTGAAGATGACCGATGCACCGTTGGGCGGCAGCGCGTCCAGTTGCACGGCGGCCATCACTGTCCATGGCTGGGTGGCCTGGAATGCGAGTTCATTGAGGCCAAGGGCCACCTGCTGGCCAGGGCTGAACAGCAGGCCGCTGTCTGCCGTGAATGGTTGGTTTTCCTCGCCGAGCATTCAATGGTCTTTCGGCTAAGTGTAAAATAGCGAAAGGTAAGCGTGTTCTTTTCTGAAGAAAAGAAGAATCCTGCGTGCCTGGTAGGGCGCGTTACGAATTTACGATTTGGTTACGACCTGCCGTGCTGGTGGCGGCCGAGTGATGGGTGACGCTTCGAGGCTGGGCGATGTGGCACGGCCGCCGTTCGGGCGCTGTGGCCGCCCGCATCGCCCAAGAGCGATGCGGGCTACGATTCTCGCCTGGCCCACGAGCCCTCTCGCACTTCGTGGGCGAGGGGTTTTTGGCGGCTCATGATGCATTAATTCGCCTGGATGTGGGCGCCGAGGAGGTGGGCGCGGGTTTCGGCGGGGGCTTTGCCGATGTCGGCGAAGGTGATCGGCTGGGGCGGGGCGAGGGTGACCGAGAGCGTGTTCGGGTGGGTGAGGAAGGCGGTGAGCTGGTCGGCGACGTCGGGCTGGTCGGGCATCAGGAAGCCGAGGGTAAGGAGGGGCATGGCGAGTTGGGCGCGGACGGCGTCGGCCGTGGTGTGCATCTGCGTGGCGGCGGCGTTGAGGGCGCGGTTGACCAGGCCCTGGTCGTGCCAACTCAGGTCGGCATGGTCGATCGGGGTGTTGAGCAGCTCGGTTTGCGGATCCTGATCCGGGTCGGCGGGGATTTTGAGGCCCGCCGCCATGGACAGGTGCAGAGTGCCGAGGTTCTGCAGGTCGATGTCTTCCACCACCTTGTAGACCCCTGTTGCCGGGTCGGAGGTGCTTTTGGCGGTCATATCCAGCGTGAACGTGTTCATGCCGAAGGCGGCGATCAGCGCGGCCGGGGTGGGGCCGAGGGGCGTATCCTTGAGGGCCACGACGAGGCCTTGCAGCGTTGCATCGCCGGTTCGGGGAATTGCGGCCTCGGGAGAGCTGTGCGCCTGCATGGACGCCAGGGTTATCCGGGGGCCGGGGGAGATGTTTATGTCGAGGCCGCCAAGCTGGAAGGCGCCGCCGCGCAGGACCCTGCGGGCGGATCCGCCGGGCGCCAAGGCGAGCTGCAGTTTTTTCAGCGGTTCAGTGGCGTTCAGATCCTTCACCGCGACGCTCTCCAGCGTGGCGTGGACGGTGACGGGGGTTGGTTTGTCGGCCGATACGTCCAGGGCGAAGTTGGTGAGGTCGGCTTTGCCTAGGCGCCCGGCATCGTAGTCGCGCATGGCGAGGGCGCCGATGGAGAGATGGGTGGGCTTGGGGGAGTCCATCTGCAGCTCGATGTCGTGCAGGTCGAGGATTTGCAGGGCGAAGGCGAGTGCGGCATCGGCGCGGAAGGCGGGGGATTGCAGAGCTTCGCGGGTGGGTGGCGCCTGGAAGGGGCGGCCGCGGAGCTGGTGCAACGATAGGGATTTGATGCGGATTTCAGCGGCTTGCGGCCCCTGATCCGGGATGCGGACGTTGGCGGCAGACGCGTCGGCGATCAGCAGGCGGGGGGCGGTCCAGGCCGGGTGGCCGTTCCTGTAGGCGTCTGCGTCGAACACGTCGTGCAGGGCCTGCTGGTCGGCGCCGGTGATGGTGACGGTTTCGGCGGACCAGAGGGGTTTGTTGGCGAGGCTGACGGCCAAGGTGTGGATAGTCAGCGTGCCGGTGATGGGGTTCACGCTTGTGGCGCCGTGGGTGAGGGTGGTGCCGGGCGGCAGGCTGGCGGCGATCC
>Ga0116226_10006199_pt1 | contig 10733 bp, 8 predicted proteins | sample S1TSphfallax_FD_89692 | JGI IMG/M metagenome (GOLD analysis project Ga0116226, IMG submission 89692) | Host-associated microbial communities from peat moss isolated from Minnesota, USA - S1T2_Fa - Sphagnum fallax MG | ecosystem: Host-associated > Plants > Peat moss > Unclassified | place: USA...
CTGGTCTGCAGCCAGGGCGCAATCGGAGTAGCCTGATGCGTTCCGGGCCTATGGGGTTCGCCGACGACGGCGTAGCGGTCGGGGCGCGTTCGGACAGCGTGCTCAGGCAGCAGGCAGCAGGCGGCGCACGGCTCAGGCCTGGCATCGTCAACGGCAGTGAATGATGGGCTCATCACGGATACATTCGACTTAGTGATTCAAGGAGGGCGTTGCAATGGAATTCAGACAGTTGGGCGGATCAGGTTTTACGGTACCTGCACTCAGTTTGGGAACCGGCACTTTTGGCGGCGGCGATGATTTTTTTCGCGCCTGGGGTTCTAGCGACGTGGCGGAAGCGACGCGACTGGTCGACATCGCCCTGGAGGCGGGACTGAATATGTTCGACAGTGCGGACATCTATTCGGCGGGCGCCGCAGAAGAAATTCTTGGCCGCGCGATTGCCGGCCGCCGCGATCAGGTCATCATTTCCACCAAAGGCACATTTCGTAATGGGACCGGAGCCAATGACGTGGGTTCGTCACGCTTCCATTTGATCCGGGCGGTGGAGGCAAGTTTGCGCCGGCTCGGCACCGACTATATCGACATCTATCAATTGCATGCCTTCGATGCCAAGACGCCGGTAGAGGAAACGTTGCGCACTTTGGACGATTTGGTCCGTGCCGGCAAAATCCGTTATATCGGGTGCTCGAATTTTTCCGGCTGGCACTTGATGAAATCGCTGTCGATATCGGACCGTGAAGGCCTGGCCCGCTATGTCGCGCACCAAGCCTATTACTCGCTGATTGGGCGCGACTATGAATCGGAATTGATGCCGCTGGCGCTGGATCAGAAGGTGGGTGCCATTGTCTGGAGTCCGCTCGGTTGGGGCCGGCTGACCGGCAAGTTGCGGCGTGGGGTCGCGTTGCCGGAACAGAGCCGTTTGCATGTCACGGCACAATACGGACCGCCGGTCGCTGACGAATACCTGTACACCGTGATCGATGCACTTGAAGCGATTGCCGAAGAAACCGGCAAGAGCGTGCCGCAAATTGCCTTGAACTGGTTGCTGCAACGTCCTTCGGTCGCCAATGTGATTGTGGGCGCACGTAACGAACAGCAATTGCGCGACAATCTCGGTGCCGTTGGTTGGAACCTGACGCCTGCGCAAGTTGCCAAGCTCGATGCCGCAAGTGCGGTGACGCCACCATATCCTTATTGGCATCAACGCCAATTCGTCGAGCGCAACCCGTTTCCGGTTTGAGTCTTGACGGGCGGCGCCTGCGTTGCCGCCCGTCAAAAATGCAGGGCGATAACCCTGATTTTTCCAGGCTGTTTGCCGCACGCGGATGAACTCTGGCACAGTTGGAACTTCGCATTGTCGTCGCATCGCTTATCGTCTGGCCCGTGACGATGCGCGCCATCGCGTTCGGTGATCGCCTGGCGCCAGCCCCACTTGCCATGCGCGAAGCACGACCCAATCGATCCCAGCCGTCACCGCGGCGCTCGCTCCACAGCTTAGACCATGGCCTCTGTCGTTGCAGACAAAAAACACGATAGCGCGAAGGCGACCTTGCACTTCGTGCTGGTTCAATGGCGCCGTCAACTCGGACTGGCATTCGCTATCGCTTGCGGCACCGCCATTCAGGCCGCGCTCGAAATGACAGCGCCGGTGTACGCCGGCCGACTGGTCGATGCGGTGGCCGGCAGTACCTCGCACGAGCGCGCGCTGCATCAGGCCTTGGGCAGTCTGATCGTGATGTTGGCGCTGGGCCTCTTGATTGTCGGCGTGCGCTATCTGGTGATGCGCGGCATCGTGAGGTTTACGCTGCGCATCATGTCACATGTCGCTCGCGATACGTTCTGGCGGGTCCAGCGTTTTTCCACCGATTGGCATGCCAACAGTTTCGCCGGCTCGACTGTGCGCAAGATCAGTCGTGGCATGTGGGCGTTCGATATGTTGAACGACACGGTATTTCTCGCGCTTTGGCCTTCACTGTTGGTGCTGATTGGCGCCACGTTATTGTTCGGTTGGCGTTGGCCCGTGATGGGTGCGGTGGTGGGCTTCGGCAGTGCTGCCTATGTGGTGGTCAGTGGCTGGATGTCATTGCGCCTCGTGATGCCGGCGATGCGCGTGTCGAATGCGTGGGATAGCCGATTTGGCGGCGTGTTGGCGGATGCGGTCAGTTGTAATCCGGTGGTCAAAGCCTTCGGCGCCGAACATCGGGAAGATATTCGCATCATGCGCACCGTCGCGCGCTGGAAGATGCGTACGCGCCGAGGCTGGGGCACCATGGTATTGAGCAGCACCCTACAGCAGGCGGTATTGGCTCTGCTGCGCTTCGCCGTGATCGGTCTGGCAATTGCCTATTGGTGGCGCGGGCGGGCCACGCCCGGCGAGATGACCTTTGTCTTGAGTGCCTATGGCGTGATCGAAGCCTATCTGCACGGCATCGGCCAGCAGATCCGTAACTTCCAACGCGCGATCAACGATCTTGAGGAAATGGTCGGCTTTCACGGTCAGCCCTTGGGCGTCGCCGATCGCGACGATGCCGTGACAGTCGAGATCGCTCGCGGCGACATCGTGTTCGACCGGGTGTCGTTCTCGTACCCTGCGCAGCGGCGCCAGATCTACCATGATCTCTCGGTCCATATCCGTGGCGGCGAGCGGGTCGGCCTGGTCGGGCCGTCCGGCTCGGGCAAGACCACGTTCGTGAAGTTGGTGCAACGTTTATACGACGTCGATGGCGGTCGTATTGCTATCGATGGTCAGTCGATAGCGTCGGTGACGCAGGAGAGCTTGCGCCGCCATGTGGCTATCGTGCAGCAGGAGCCGCTGTTGTTTCACCGCTCTCTGGCGGAAAACATTGCCTATGGCCGGCCGGGTGCCACGCGCGCCGAAATCGAGGAGGCGGCCCGTCTGGCCCATGCGCACAGCTTTATCGAGCGCTTGCCCGACGGCTATGCGACGCTGGTCGGCGAGCGCGGCATCAAGTTGTCGGGTGGGGAGCGGCAGCGGGTCGCAATTGCGCGAGCCTTTCTGGCCGACGCGCCGATTCTGATCTTCGACGAAGCGACGTCCAGCCTGGATAGCGAATCCGAGGCACTGATTCAGGATGCGATGGAACGGTTGATGCGCGGACGTACCACTTTGATTATCGCGCACCGACTGTCAACGGTCAGGCAGCTGGACCGCATTCTGGTATTCGACCGCGGCCGCATCGTCGAGGACGACACCCATCAGGCGTTGATGAAATTGGCGGGTGGCATGTATCGTCGCCTGGTCGAGCGACAGGCGGCGGGCATCGTAGACTTGGTTTGATGTGAGCACAGCCGCGGGTCGCTGGGATCCGCGGCTTGTCTTTGGTTGCTAAACGAATGGCGGGTGCGAACGGTCAGGCCTGCTTGGCCAAGGCGTCTTTCAGCAGCGCAGCCAGTTCAGAGAATTGGGGCTCGCCGACATAGCGCTTCAGAATGTGGCCGTCGCGGTCGACCAGGAAGGTGGTCGGCGTCAGCTGGACATTGCCGAAGTCCTTGGCCGCGCTGCCATCATCGAGTGCGACCATAAACGGCAGATGGCGCGTCTGGCTATAGTTGACCACGTACATCGGCGCGTCGTAGTTCATTGCCACCGCCACGAATTCCAGACCTTGATCCTTGAACTGATTGTAGGTTTGTACCATTTGCGGCATTTCCTTGATGCAGGTGTCGCAATCGGTCGCCCAGAAATTCACCAGATACACCTTGCCCTTGAGTTGGGCGGTCGACACTTTTTGCCCGGACAGCAGGGTGAAGGTGGCATCTGGCACTTGTTTTGATGAGCCAAACGCAAACCACGCGGCAACCGCAATCGCGAAGGCGACGATGATACCGACCAGATGGATGGGGGCAAAGCGGCGGGGGACGGATTGCGGGGCGTTCATGGTTGATCTCGTAGCGCAAATTGGGCGGCAATAGGCTGCATTTTAGTCGATATCCGTTGACCGCGCCGGCTGTGCTCCGCTTGCGGCGCCTCCCTCTCTTGTTGAACATGGGCACGACCACGGGGTAGCGGATAATAGTCGTTTTAGACGTTTTTCGGATCCTGCTTTCATGTTGACGAATATCTTGCGACGCATTCCGGCGCCATCGCTATCGCATCCCCAACGGGCGGCGCTGGTGCTGGTTGCGGCACTTACCCTGGGCGCCTGCACTCCCACCTTCGACTGGCGCACGGTGGTGAATCAGGACGGGGGCTTTGAAGTGATGTTCCCGGCCAAGCCCGGGCTGGACCAGCGCAGCGTGAAAATTGCCGGGCAAACGCTGCCCATGCTGGTGCAAAGTGCGCGTGTTGGCGATGCGTCGTTCGCGGTCGGTGTGGTGACCCTGCCCGCCGACGACCCGGGCCTGCGCGCCGCCGTGCTCGACGCGTTGGAGCATGGCCTCGCGCACAACATTGACGCCGCGTTGCAAACGCAACCGGTTGCGATCGATACGGATAATCCATCCGAGCGGATCGCTGGCGCGGAATTCGTCGCCAGCGGGGCCGTGCCCGACGCACACCACACACATCGTGTCATGCATGCACGATTTACCGCGCGGGCCACCCGCGTCTACGAAGCCGTGGTCGTTGCACCTCAGGAACCTGCCGCGGAGCAGATCGATCAATTTTTTGGATCGTGGCGGGTATTTTGACCTGGGCGATGATCGTCCGAAAGGGCGGGCGGCATGTTGGATGCGTGATTTGCGCCATCCTGCGGCTTTCGATCGCATGCGTGGAAGATTTCGGGTCGTAATCTTTATCGATACCGAAGCCTGCATCAAGCTCAAGTAAAAGCGTATGAAATGTACTTATCCAGATGATTCAGCACGATTTTTTTAACTATCCACAGATGGTGTGGATAACTTTGTGGATATCCCTGAAAAACCGCGCTAAATACTTGACCGATAAGGCTTGGAGACAGATTGCCGGGAATCTGGGCAGCGCATAAAAATCGTTTAAAATCAATGGCATAATGATTTTGTCAGGTTGCTGTTGCGACACCGATCACCGTGATTTCGAAATAGATCGAGTTGTGAATAAGTCAAGTCTTGACAGCGATTTTTTTTATCCGTGATGTACCGGTTTGTGTTGACAGGGCAAACCTGGGTGTCGCGCTATTGGTGTGACTCTGGAGCCGCCTGCTTGCAGCCGTGTGCGACAATTTTGCGTGACGCATGCTGACCTGATCGAGCCGGATTGCCAAAACTGCTGCCGTTTCGCGGTCATGATGCGTCCGACCAGGCGGTGGCAATATGGCCGTTTAATCGATCCAACTGTGCCAGCCGCGACGCGCATGTGCGCCGTGGCTTACACATTGGTTCCTCCGGATTGAAACATGGATGCCAGAACCGACTTAATGCCTCAACTCGCAAGCGTGAACCGACAGAAGGTCGTCGATGTGGTGTATGGCCAGTTGTTGAAGGCCATCGTTGATGGTGAATTCAAGGCGGGGGAACGTTTCGCCACCGAGGAGGCACTCTGCCTGCGCTTCGGCGCCTCTCGTCCCACTGTGCGCGAGGCGCTCGCGCGCTTGCGCGCGGACGGTTTGATTGTGTCTCGGCAGGGATCCGGCACTTACGTGACCCACGCGCCCAGCAAAAGCGTATTGCGCTTTGCACCGGTCGAGAGTATCGCCGATATACGCCGCTGTTACGAATTCCGCCTGAGTATCGAGACCGGCGCCGCACGCTTGGCCGCCAAGATGCATGATGCGGCCGACCTCGGCGCGATCGAGGCCGCATTGGAGGCCTTAGGTGACGCGATCGCGCAAGGGCGACTCGGTTATACCGAGGATTTCCTGTTTCACCGGGCCATCGCGCTGGCCTCGAAAAACGACTTTTTCCTGTCGACGCTGGATTTGATCCAGGAGCAAACCGCGTTCAGCATGCAGTTGTCACGCAGCTTGTCCCAGGAGAAAACCGAGCGTCGGCGTGCAGAAGTGCAGACTGAGCACCAGCGGGTACTCGATGCGATTCGGCGCCGGGATGAACTTCAAGCCGAAGCGCTGATGCGCGAACATATCCTGAACGCGCAGGAACGGATGTTCCTGGGTGATCACTGAGGCGTTGCCAGCGACGCCGTGCGCGGCCTTGGCTTGAGCCTGTTGCAGGCTGAGTGACAGGGTTGGACACGAATGATGGGACCCAGACTAGGGTCCAATGCCTCTGCCCAAAAGTTGTAATACAAAAATGCCGGAGGGGTGGAAGCTTTATCCGTTTCCGCAGTATCGATATTTGCAAAAAATAAATACAAATTGCTGAAAATAAAGCGATAACGCGGATATCTCATTTTGCCATCGGTCTGCTTTTTGCTTGACAATGGTATGACAACTTTATTATTGTGATCCTTGTGGATCTGCTCGCAGAGCGGTCCAACAGACCGATCCCATCAGGAGCGGTGTGAAATCGCTTGGGCCGAGGGCGGCATGACCGTCGCCGTGCGCCCAGTTTGTTGCCAGCGCCACGTGACGCGCAGGTGCCGGATCAGACTCCGGCCTGTCTATCGCGCGGGCCTCGCCTGTCGGCAATGTGCCGATTGCTGGCTTTCAACCCGGTTAAGGCAAATCTTCGACGCGCATCCGGTGTCAATGCCGACACGGCGCCGCACGCGCTGCGGGTTGCCGGACCGGTGCGCACAGCGTGTATTGCTTGGCTTTAACGCGCGATGCCGCTATCGAGCTTAATGGGGCCTCCGTGAAAAAGAATGACGCCAGGAAGATAGAACGTGCTTGAAGTTTCTGAGTCGCCCGACCCAGCTGCCGGACCCGCACCGCGGGAGCTGCGCCCTGAGATTCGCGTGCTGACGGATGTCGTTGCGCGTACCGGCGAGTCGCCGGTTTGGGATGAGCGCTTACGTGTGCTGTACTGGGTCGATATCGATGGTCATCGACTCTGGCGATGGACCATGCAGGACGGCGCAGTGCAGGACTGGCAGTTTGATCGCGAGGTGTGCAGTCTGGGCCTGACGCTGGGCCGGGAACTGGTGCTGGCTTTGCGCGACGGCGTCTTTTTGTTCGATCCAGCACATCGAACCTTGAAGCCTGTGGTGCAACCGCTACCGGCGCGTGAGGCCCAGCGCTTGAACGACGGCAAGGTGGGGCCGGACGGCGCGTTCTGGGTCGGCGCGATGGATGAGCGTCCGACCAAGGATTTTGTCGCCGGACTGTATCGGGTTGAGGCGGACGGTGCCTGGCGCGAGCTGGGGCAGCGTTCGCGCGTGTCCAACGGGCTCGGTTTCAGCCCAGACGGCCGCTGGGTCTATCACTCCGATTCCCGTGCCGCCTCGGTCGTGCGCTACCCCTTCGATCCAATCGGCGCGACCTTGGGTGCAGCACAGGCGTGGATCGATGTGCACAGTAGTTGGGGCCGGCCGGATGGCGCGGCAGTCGACGTCGACGGATGTTATTGGAGTTGCGGTATCGAGGGCGGTCGAATCAACCGCTTTTCGCCGGAAGGGGTGTTGATTGACGTGATACATCTGCCTGTCAGTCATCCCACGATGTGCTGCTTTGGTGGCGACGATATGCGCACGGTCTTCGTGACCTCTTTGGTGCCGACCAACGTGACCAATCCGGTGCGTTATCCCCATGCTGGGTGTGTGCTGTTTTTCCGCGCCGAACGGCCCGGTTTGCCCGCCAATCGCTTTGGCGAAGCGCACCGTTTGGAGCGGCAGACTGCGTTGTAGAAGGTGCGGAAAGTTTTGGCTGGGCCGCCCTCGTGAGCGGCTTGGCGTATCGGTCGTGACGTGGCGCCTGGCACGCAATGCGTGATGGGTGCCTCGGGACGAAGGGCGGAGCGAGCCGCCTTGGTGGTACAGCGACGTATCGCTGTGATCTCTCCTGCTTGCGCGGGTTTGGGCCCGGCTAATCGCCGGGCTTTTTTTATGGGCTTGGCGCAAGTGAATGAGCGGTCGGGTATTCGTACTGCTGCGTCAAAAAATTCGTGTGCTACCTGATCGTTAGGAATATTTCCTGAAAAATCCGGCGCCGAGAGAAATTGTGATCATTTGCAGTCGAATTGTCCGCCTCTCCTCGATCCGGACGCCGCCTCGGAATCTTTCCATATCTATCTGATTTCTTTCGAATTTTTTCGATGTCCACAACTTCTGTGGATAACCGTGTGGAGAACTTGACGATCCGGCCTCAAAGGCCTCTGCCCAAGCCGCTCACGCTACTTTGCCAAATCTCGAGGCATTTTAAAAAAATATTTTGAATCAATGCCTTATATCGTAATTGCGTGATCCTGGCGAGGTCTGTCCGAATTCGTCTGTCAAATGCGGAAAATGTGTATAAGTGTGCGGCGAAGAAGCGAGGCCACCGCGCCGTGGGTTGGTCAATCAAACCTGCGGGAAGGCGCTACGGTAGCGTATGGCTTCCGCCAGATGGCCAGGTTCGGGCTGTGCCGCGCCGGCCAGATCGGCAATCGTGCGGGCGATTTTCAAGACGCGGTAGTGGGCGCGAGCGGACCAGGCAAAACGACGGCCGGCGCTTTCGAGCAAGGCGCGACCGGCGCTATCGAGTTGGCACACGCGCTCGATATCACCGCCGCTCAGGGCTTGATTACTGTGGTGCTGGCGCTCGTACTGCCGCTGCCGCGCCGATGCCACGCGCGCCGCAATCTCGGCGCTGCGCTCGGCCGCAATCTGCTGGGGCTCGGACAATTCCTGTGGTGTCAGCGCGGGTAAGGCAATCTGGATATCGACCCGGTCCAGCAATGGCCCCGACAGCTTGTTACGGTAGCGTGCGGCTTGCTCCGGCGAACACCGGCATAAGCCGCGCGGGTCGCCATGCCAGCCGCAGGGACAGGGATTCATTGCGGCGACCAACTGAGTGGCGGCGGGGAATTCCACTTGGCGGCCGGCGCGCGAAACGGTGATGTGACCGCTTTCAAGTGGCTCCCGCAGCATTTCAAGCACGCGCCTATCGAACTCCGGCAACTCGTCGAGAAACAATATACCGAGATGGGCCAGGGAGATCTCCCCGGCGCTAGGCGGGTTGCCGCCGCCGACCAAGGCGGCGGCACTGGCCGAATGATGGGGCGCGCGAAACGGCCGGCGGCGCCACATCTGAGGGGCAAAGCCAACGCGGGTTGCGCTCAGCAAAGCCGCCGAGGCGAGGGCTTCGGCATCCGTCATGGGCGGCAGGATGCCGGGCAAGCGCGCGGCCAGCATCGATTTTCCGGCGCCCGGCGGACCGACCATCAAGATGTGATGGGCGCCTGCCGCGGCGATCTCCAGCGCACGTTTTGCTGCGCACTGGCCGATTACCTCGGCCATATCGGGTGGCGCGGCGCCCGCGCTGGAACTGTCGGCCGGGAGCACCGCCGGCGTGGGCTGGAGCCGTCCATCCGACGCCCCGGCCAGATGCGCGCAGAGACGATTCAGATCGGACGCACCGTACACGTTGACCCCGGGCACCAGCGCAGCGGTCGCGGCATTGTCTTGCGGCAGAAAAAATTCAGGCAACGCTGCCGAGTCGACATTACCTTCGGCGCTGCGTTGATGCGCCAGTCCACACGCCATCGCGAAAGCGCCATGGATGGGCCGCAACGCCCCCGACAGCGATAGCTCGCCAGCGAACTCGCGGTTTGCCAGTGCCTGGAGCGGTAGTTGTTCGCTGGCGGCAAGGATGCCCAGCGCGATGGGGAGGTCGAAGTGACCGGACGCCTTGGGGAGATCGGCTGGCGCGAGGTTGACGGTGATGCGTCGAGCGGGAAACTGAAAGCCGCTGTTTTGCAGGGCGGCGCGCACCCGTTCACGGCTTTCGCGCACCTCAAGGTCGGGCAGACCGACGATGGTGAAGGCGGGTAGGCCATTTGCCAGATTGACCTCGACCTTGACCTCGGGTGTACTTCCTGCGGCCAATGCACGACTGCGGACGACGGCCAGCGACATTGGCGTGGGGGCGAGGGGCGTAGGCGGGCGAAACGCAGGCGCGGACCGTGAGGTCGGCGCCCATGCGCGACAAATCTGGCTTCAGGCGCCAGGCTGAGCTACTTTCAACTGGGCTTCCAGTTCCGCGACACGCTGCTCCAATTCTTCCAGGCGCAGGCGGGTACGAGCCAGCACTTGGGCTTGGGTATCGAATTCTTCGCGCGTGACCAGATCCAGTTTCGAGAAGCCTTGCGTGAGCATGGCCTTCATATTGCGCTCGACGTCTTTGGCCGGCGAATTCTTCAACAGGTCGTTGAATTTGGTTTGGATGTCCTGCAGGACTTCGTTCGGTTTCATTGTTCCATCCTCAATTTGCACGGAATCGGTGCATATCCGGCGGCGTGCTCACGAGCGCCGATTGCAATGCGCGTTTATGGTGCGACGCATCTAAACGCGGCGGCGCAATCATAACGACTTTGGCTGTGCTTAGACAGTACAGACCTGATGCAATGCACTTTAGCACGCAGGTTCGTGCCCAGACAGGATTGCGTTTGGCCAAGCCGAACGGGACAGGCCGTTTGGTCGAGTGCTCAGAAAAGTATGACATGTCGTGCCGGATCGGGTGCGCCGATGATTTGACCCTCTACATGGCATGAGAGTTGCTGTGTCTTCTAATTGTAAAAAAGATGTAAAGGCAGTTTGATCACGCGATTGACATCATCACAGCAATATCTAGCGAGGATTTCATGAAACTGATAACCGCAATTATCAAGCCGTTCAAGTTGGACGAAGCGCGGGAAGCGTTGTCGGCGATCGGGGTGTCCGGGATCACGGTGACGGAAGTCAAGGGATTTGGGCGTCAGAA
>Ga0116226_10006200_pt1 | contig 10733 bp, 14 predicted proteins | sample S1TSphfallax_FD_89692 | JGI IMG/M metagenome (GOLD analysis project Ga0116226, IMG submission 89692) | Host-associated microbial communities from peat moss isolated from Minnesota, USA - S1T2_Fa - Sphagnum fallax MG | ecosystem: Host-associated > Plants > Peat moss > Unclassified | place: USA...
ACTTCTTTCTTTTTTCTTCCTAAATCGCGGCGATGGGCCGGCGATGTCTTGAATCACGCATAGCACAAAGGAGCTTTCGCCGATGGGTATCCAAAACTTTCCGGCTGCACTGCAGCCGATCATTCAGCAGGGCTTTCTGGAGCGTGAGTTCGAGACGGCGCTGAAGTCGCGGCTGGGGTATCGGCTGATTGCCGATCGCGAGGAGTTCGCGGTGGGGATTGGCGAGACATTGACCAAGACGCGGGCTGGGTTGAAGCCGAGTGTGACGGTGCCGCTGGCGGCGGCGAGCAATACGAACCTGGATAATGGTCTGACCTCGACGAATTGGGGTGTGGAGCAGTATACGATTTCGCTGAATTTTTATGCGGCGACGCAGGATCTCAACATGGTCACGAGCCGGGTGGGGATTGCGAGCCAGTTTTTGCAGAATGCGGCGACCAATGGCGAGCAGGCGGCGCGCAGCCTGGATGAGCTGGCGCGCAATGCGCTGTTTGCGCCGTATTTTGGCGGAAATACGCGGGTGATGACGACGCTGGGTTCGGCGGGGCCGAATGTTGAGGTTGATGACGTTCGTGGGTTCCAGACGGCGTTTTCCAATGGCGTGCAGCAGACGGTGTCCTCGACCTATCCGCTGACGGTGATGGTGGGTTCCAATACCTACACGCTCGTGAATGTGGTGCCGGATGTGACGAATGTTTCGACGGCGCCGAACGGGATTTCTGGGCAGTTGACGTTTTCCGGCAATGTGACGGTGGCGGATGCGACCGCGGGCAATCTGGTGCAGGCGGCGACCGCGAGCAGCATTGTGCGGCCGGCGAGCCGGCTGACGACCGCCGCGTTGCAGGCGACCGATACGCTGAGCATGGGCAATCTGCTGGATGCGGTGGCGCTGTTGCGGCGCAATGCGGTGCCGCTGGTGGATGGGGTTTATAATTGCTATCTCGATCCGGTTTCGGCGCGGCAGTTGTTCTCAGACCCCGATTTCAAGCAGTTGTTCCAGGGGGCGACTTCGTCGAATCCGGTGTTCCGGCAGGGGATGGTGAGTGACTTCCTGGGGCTGCGGTTTATTACGACCACGGAAGCGTATGTCCAGACGCACCCGAGCATTTCGAATCTGTTTGTGCGGCGGCCGATTGTTTGCGGGCAGGGTGCGCTGATCGAGGGTGATTTTGCCGGCATGGCGGCCGATGATGTGGCGCCGAAGGACAGCCTGGTGAATGTGATCGACAATGTGGCGATGGTGACGCGCGAGCCGATTGACCGGCTGCAGCAGATTATCGCGCAGAGCTGGTATTGGATTGGCGGGTTCTGTGCGCCTTCCGACACGACCACCACGCCGAATGTGGTGCCGACCGCGACGAATGCGAATTACAAGCGCGCGGTGATGATCGAGCATATCGGTTAAGGAGCGGAGAGATGTCAACGGGAGCGACGCAACCATTCCGGCCGGCCGGGACGGCGCATGTGAGTGCTACCACCAGTGCGGCGAGTATTGCGCTGGTGGGCGGCGGGAACGCGGTGCTGATTTATAATTCGACCAGTGCGACGGCGTTTTTCCGGCTTGGCGGCGCGGGTGCGCTGACGGCGACCACCTCCGACACGCCGGTGCCGGCGGGGGCGCGGATGCTGGTGGGTGCTGGGCCGTTTGTGAGCTATGCTTCGGTGTTGCTCAGCACCGGGACCGGCACGGTGTATTTCACGCTCGGCGACGGGGATACGTACTGAGATGTCGGGCAATATCCCGGCAGCCTTCACCGATGGGCAGAAGGCGGATATTCGGCGGTTTTGCGGCTATCCGGCCTATGGGGCGGGGGCGGCCGGGTTTGAGTCCTGGCGGTTTTTTCAGGCCTATGGGACGCTGGAGTATCGGATGAATAATCTGGCGCCGGCGGAGATTGCGGTCTCCCTGCAATATCTCTCCACACTGGCGACGCTGGAGGCGGTGATTCCGACGACTTCTGAGAACCTGGATACCGAGAATGCGGCGGCGTGGACGCATAATGCCGATGAGCTGCGGGACCGGAGCAATTTGTTCGATAGCTGGCGGCGGCGGTTTTGCGGGTTTCTGGGCGTGCCGCCTGGGCCGGCGCTGGCGCAGGCCGGCGTGACGCTGGTGGTGTGAGATGGATGGGGTGAGGTTGGCGGACCGGCTTGCCTATGGCGCTGGGTGTGCTGCGCGGCGGGCGGGATTTCTGCACGATGCGTATCGGCCAGATGGGCCGGAGGCGCCCGTGGACCTGGCCAAGCGGTTTCTGCGGTTGGCGGTGGCTTATGTGCTGCCGGGCGGCTCTGTGGCCGCTCCGAGCGGGTTTGGCGTGCCGTTCCGGCAGGCCTGGGCGGATTGGAGTTATCTGCGCGAGGGCGATTATCTGGCGGGGCCCGAGGGGACGGTGTTTGTGGCGGCGATTGAGCCGCCAAAGCCGATGCTGGTGGTGATGACGAACACAGTGGTTGACCTGGCGCGGCCGGCGGCACCCGTGCTGGCGGGGTTGAATGCCTATGGCGCGGTGTTGCCGGGGACGGAGACGAAGCTGGTGGCGGGGTTTCCGGCGAGTTTGCTGGTGGGCGGGGTGGATGACCGCACCAGAGCGGGGCTGCCGGATGATACCAAGGTGCCGGGATTTACCGCGCTGCTGCCGCGGGTGGAGGGCGTATTGCCGCATGTGGCGGATATTTTGACGAATGATCGGAATGAGCGGTTTGTGGTGACGGCGGTGGAACAGGTTTCCGCGGTGTGGCGCCTCTCGCTGGTGCAGGCGGTGAGCTGATGGCGGACCAGGCAGATGTGGAGACCGCGCTGGCGGCGATTGTGGCGAATGCGCTGTATCCCAATGGGACGGCGGCGGCCAGTGTGATTGGGAATGTTTGCCGGGTGTATCGGGGGTATCCGACGGCGCCGGCGCTGGATGCGGATCTGGCGGCCGGGGTGGTGCATGTCTCGGTGGCGGCGGGGGATGCGCCGGCGCGGAATGTGACGCGGTATCCGCGCAAGTGGATTACGGTGGCGCCGGTGCTGACGGTGTTGGGTGTGGCGGTGACTGGGCAGTCCGCGACGTTCAGCGGGGCTTGCGCGGTGGGGCAGCTGGCCGGCGTGATTGTGAATGATTCGGCCTATGCCTATGCGGTGCAGGGCAATGATAGCCCGGCGACGGTGGCGAGCAATCTGGCGGCGATTCTGCGGAGTGCAGGCTGGCTGGTGGCGTATGCCGGCACGAGTGTGGGCGTGCCGGGGGCAATGCGGTTTGAGGCGCGGGTGGTGAGCGGGGCTGGCGCGTTGCAGGAGATCAAGCGGCAGGCGCAGGAGTTCAAGATTTCCATGTGGTGCCCGGATCCGGCGAGCCGGGATGCGGTGGCGCCGGTGGTGGATGAGGCGCTGGCGGGGGTGAATTTTATTCCGCTGGCGGATGGGTCTTATGCGCGGGTGATTTTTGCCAATAGCGATGCGCAGGATGGGGCGGCGGATGCGGTGCTGTACCGGCGAGATTTGACGTATAGCGTTGAGTATCCGACGACGGTTTCGCAGGTGATTCCGGCGATGTTGTTTGGCGATACGAATTTGTCTGCCAATGCGGGCTTTGTTGTGGATTTGCCGGTCGCTTAAGTAAGCGGTCGCTCAAGGCGTGGATGGCCGCTTTCGCGGCCATGACGGGAAGTTTGAGTGGCAAGGGCCCAGACTCACAGAAAGTTTTTTGCGGAGCTTTTTTTCAAAAAAGCGACCTCTTTCTTCAAAGGATTTTCCATGAAATTTCATCTTGTGGTGCTGAAGCCCTTTGCCGGGTTCAAGCGCGGCGACCTGATTACGGACCAGGCGATGGTCGAAAAAGTTCTGGCGGGGCCGCAGGCCGGTTCCGTGGTGCGCATTATGGCCAAGGAGGGCTGAGCCATGCCGATTGTACAACAGGGCGCGATCAACACGACCGCGCTGATCGTGCCCGATCTTTATGTGCAGATTGTGCCGCCGCAATCGCTGTTGCTGAATGGCGTGCCGACGGATGTTCTGGGTGTGGTGGGCACGGCGAGCTGGGGGCCGGTGGGCGAGCCGACGATTATTGGCAGCATGAGCGATTATGCCGCGGCTTTTGGCGCCGTGATGCCGCGCAAGCATGACATGGGCACGCAGGTTGCGACCGCGGTGCAGCAGGGGGCGGGGAATTTCCGTTGCGTTCGCGTTACGGATGGGACGGATACCGCGGCATCGATTACCGTGCTGGGCGGTGTGACGTTTACCGCGCTTTATACGGGCAGCCTTGGGACGGAGCTGACGCTGACGTTTTCCGCGGGTTCGGCCGCGAGCACCTGGCGGATGTCTGTTGCGCTGCCGGGGCAGAGCCCGGAGGTGTATGATAATATTTCGGGCAGCGGGGCGACATTCTGGGGCAATCTCGCCAATGCGGTGAATAATGGGAATGGCGTGCTGCGGGGGCCCTCGCAGTTGATTGTGGCGACGGTTCTGGGTGGGGTGGCGACGCCGGTGGCGGGGGTTTTCTCGTTCAGCTCGGGCACGCCGGGCAGTGATGGCGCGGTGAGCATTACGGCGGCGACGCTGGTGGGTATTGATACGTTGCCGCGGCTTGGGATGTATGCGCTGCGCGGGCAGGGCTGTGCGATTGCGCTGCTGGCGGATGCGGATGATGATACGCAGTGGAGCGTGCAGACGGCGTTTGGGCTCTCCGAGAGTGTGTATATGATTTTGACCGGGCCGGCCGGTGATAATATTGCGAATGCGGTGACGATCAAGGCCGAGGCAGGGATTGATAGTTATGCCGCCAAGCTGATGTTTGGCGATTGGGTGTATTGGTCCGACCAGGCGAATGCGTTGATACGGCTGGTTTCGCCGCAGGGGTTTGTGGCGGGGCGGCTGGCGAATTTGTCGCCGGAGCAGTCTTCGCTGAACAAGCCGCTTTATGGGGTGATTGGGACGCAGAAATCTGGCCAGCCTGGGGTGGGGACGGCGAGCACGTATGCGACGGCGGACTTGTCGGCGCTGCTGGGGTCGGGGATTGATGTGATTGCCAATCCGCAGCCGGGCGGGGCGTATTGGGGGGTGCGGGGCGGGCATAATTCCTCGTCTAACGCGGCCACCAATGGGGATAACTATACGCGGCTGACGAATTATATTGCGAGCACGCTGGCGAGCGGGATGGGGGCGTATGTGGGGCAGCTGGTGAATTCCACGCTGTTCCAGAATATTCGAGCGACATTGCTGGCATTTTTGAATGGGCTGCTGAGCCAGGGATTGCTGGGGAGCACGAATGGGGCGCTGCCGTTTGCGGTGGTGTGCGATGTGAGCAACAACCCGCAGAGCCGGACGGCGTTGGGCTATGTGCAGGCAGATGTGCAGGTGCAGTACCAGGCGATCAACGAGAAGTTCATTGTGAATGTGCAGGGCGGGCAGACGGTGCAGGTGAGTGTGCAGACGATACCGTCAAACGGTTGATGTGGGAGCAGGGATATGCCGTATAATACGTTTTCCGTTGGCAGCGACTGCCAGATTGTGGTGATGGGGCCGTTTGGCCGGGTGGATCTGGCGCATGTGACAGGGTTTGAGGCGCGCCAGATGACGATGGCGGTGCGGGTGGACCGGCTGGATGGGGTGCAGCTGGGGGCGGAGTTGCCGAAGGGGTGGACGGGGAGTTTTTCGCTCGACCGCGGGTCCTCGGCGGCGGATGATTTTATTGCGCAGATCGAAGCGGCGTATCTGGCCGGGCAGTCGATCGCTGCCGGCACGTTGTATCAGTATGTGAATGAGCCGGATGGGTCCACCTCGACGTATCAGTTCAACGGAGCGGTGTTCAAGCTGACCTCGGCGGGGCAGTATAAGGGGGATGCGGCGGTGACGCAGCGGCTGGATTTTTATGCTTCCGGGCGGGTGAGGGTTTGATGACGGACATTGTGACGGATAAAGCAGGGCGGAAGATTCAATTGCGGCGGATCGGGGTGCTGGACCATTTGCGCTTGTTCAAGGCGCCGGGGCCGGAGCTTTCGGAGAATGTCCCGTATATGCGTGGAGCATTGATCGCCGCGGCGGTAGCGATGATCGATGATGTGCCGGTGCCGTTTCCAGTCAACGAGGCGGCGCTTGAGGCGACGTTGGATCGAATCGGCCTTGAGACCATGCCGCTTATCGCGAAAGCCATGACTCAGCGCCCAGAGCGGGAACTGGCGGCCGAAGCGGGAAACTAGCGCGGCATCCCGCGCTCACGGATTGTTTGTATCTGGTTCGCTGCGGGGTGCCGTACGACGTTGCGTTCAGCCTCGATGAGGCGGAGCGGATGGCATATGTCGTCTTGCTGGGGCAGTTTTCTGGATTGAGGTACAACTGGAACCTATTGCGCTGGGAGGCTGTTTGACATAGCTTTCTCTACCTTTCGTTGAATTAAACTTTAGGTCTCGGGCAAAGTTGTGGTTAGGTTTCGTCGGCCGGTTTTAGTTCTTGCTTTGGTGGCTTGGTGCTTGACGCTGGGCTTGGGCGTCTTTCTGTCCTATTGGGCAACCATCGCTTGGATGTATGATATTGACTTTGACACGCTTTGGTCGTCTCCGTGGTGGATGTTGATCCTTTATACGCCGGTTGTCGCAGTCGGAACGTTAATCTGTTTTTTTGTAAGGTTTCGTCTGGGTCTAGGTTCCGCAGCCATTTTGATACTCGTGATTTCTATTCAGGCAGACTCGGGCCCGATTTGCCATGCGCTCTATATCGCAGGATTTTACGCCGAGACATTCCCTACGTCGCGCTACGTTACGCAGGATTGTCACCCGATAGCTTTCCAACAGGCCGGCCGGCCCTATCGCTTTGGTGTTTGTGACCTGATCTTGGATCCGAACGGTCAAATGAATTTTGAAGGGGAAATAGTCTACGACACCAGTGGTGACACAGCTAGGTACTCTGAAACTGCGAGCCGGTATCCGAAAGCTTATGTCGATGCAGTTAGGAAGTTTTTCCACAATGACCCGAATGAGGCCTTTGACGTTGCCGATTTTCAAGCGACTCCAATATTCGGAAGTTTTTATTTGGTAAACTTCCTTCCTGAAGACGCTGCTGGATTTACAGCTGATTATGGTCCGCCACCGTCTGATAAAATGAACATATTTAAGCCGATGTTCTATTGATATGGAGTTGGTAGATCATGAGTGACCCCAATACTCGACAGTTCGGCGATTCGGTTGGCCCACAGGAAGTCTTTTATGCCTACCCGGATGGTAAGCGCAGCGTATCATTTAGGACCCCACCCCAAAACCTGGGATTCGATAAAGGGAAGGAAGTAGCACTCGAATACCTGTCAATAGACGGCAGTCTGATTGCCGACAGTTACTATTTCCAGAACGGTAAGGGCGGTTCGAGTTCCAACAATTATTATAAGAGGTTGAAGTCCGATGGATCAATAGATGAGCAAAGTCAATTTCAAAATTCTCACAACTTCCTGGTCGTTCAGCAGAATTTTGATTTGTCTCAGGTTATGCTCACGGCAAAGGCTGTGGGCGACCTTTATAAGCAGCATCATGAGCTTCAGGCGGATGCGATGCTGGTTTTGGCGTTTAAAGAAGGAGGAACTCTAGATTACCAGCGTGGAAAATTATACGGCGTGCCGCCGGGCGAAATTGATGTGGAGGCTGTGGACAGCGCCTCATTTATGTTTGGTTTTACAACGGAACTGGGCGGAATTCCGGAGCAAGAAGCGGAAAAAGGCGCCGTTAGATATAACACTATCGTAAACCGCCATACTGCGACTGGCCCATTTGGCATGAACCCGCGAGACTACGAGGAGTTTTCCGCTGGATACGACTTTGCTCGCCATGCCGCTGATGACCCCAATTCATCGATATATAAGATGATGAAGGCTTTTGGTCTGGGTGTATCGAACCAGCCTGGTAATGCCAAATCGTTTGCGCCTGGGGCATCGCTTGTTTCCCCTGCGCCTACGAAAGGGAAAAAGCACACGTACAACGATCACAGGCTGCCGGCGACGTTTGGAGGTTTTTTCCATATGGAATCCTCCGAGCCAGCCTTTGCAAGTGCGTTGGCTGATGGGCTGAATTGGATGCATCAGTTCGAGGGTGCAGCAGGATCGATCCAACTTGGACACGCTTCGCTTTTCTCTCCCTTCAAAGAAAGACAGACCGGTGAAACTGCGTTTATGGCTCTGGCAACGCATTGGTTTTTTGGAGGAGCGCGCTTGCCTGGAAGTCGATCGTTCGCGCCTGTTAGCGCTAACCTTGCTCACGCTTCCCGTGGATCATTATGGGAGCCCGCAGAGATTGCCAGCGATGGAAGCGGAATTCAGACTATCGCTGATCGATTGTCCTGGAGGGTCTCCGGCGACCTATTGGCGACCAGCACGGATACGCATCGGGGCCGCCGGCGGAGTAGTGCCGGCGAAGGCAGCGACGCTGGGTTTCCAGATCCCGAGCATCGCGTTAGACTTTCTGAACGAGGCCTTTCCCAGTCATTGAACGAGTATTTCATGCGGCAGGCGCGGTTGCCGCCGGCGGGCGGGTCGGGGTTTGACCCGCGACTCACGCCGGCGTGGCCGGGGGTGAAGGTCTCGGGTTGAGGTTGACTAAGTGGTGAAGGTTAAGCGGCGTCTCGGGTATACCATTCAAAGTCTGGGTTGCTTTGCCGTTCGGTTCTGGGTTGCTTCCACCGGCATTCGCCGGGGTCGCAATGACGAATGAGAAACGGTTCTGGGCTACTTGCCTCTTCTTTCGCGGCGGTCGCAATGACGCGTGAGGGACGGTTCCAAAAATGCAGGTTGAAAGGCCTGCGCTGAACCCGGACGCGGATTGCGCGCCACGCGGCGCGCGGCGCTGATCGCCCTACGGCCTTTCTGAAAACGATTCATTGGGGTTGGCATGAGCAATGTGATTCTGACCCTGGGCGGGGTGCCGTTCCAGGATATGGAAGTGCCGGAGAAAATCTCGTTCGGCGGCAAGCAGCGCGTCGCGGTGCAAAACCTGATCGGCGGCGGGCGCGTGGTGGAGGCGCTCGGGCTGGATGATGGAGAGATCTCGTTCTCCGGGATATTTTCAGGCGGCGATGCGGTGAGCCGGGCGCAGCTGCTGGATGCGGCGCGCGCGCTGGGCGCGACGCTGCCGCTGGTGTGGGACGGGTTTTTTTATACCGTCATCATCGAGGAATTCACGGCAGAGTATCGCAAGACGAATCTGATTCCGTTTACGATCACCTGCGTCGTGGTAAGCGACCCGGTGGCGGCGCTGGCGGCATTGGCCACGCCGGTGGCGAGCCTGGTCGGGAATGATCTGAGCGCGGCAAGCGCGCTGAGCGGCCAGGCCGGGGTTTCCCTGGATGGGCTGAGTGCGGCGAGCCTGGCGGGATTTGCGGGCGTGCAGGGGCTGCTCGCCTCCGTGACCGCGAGCAGCGGGGCGGCGTTGAACACGGGGACAGCGGCGCTGAATGGCGCGCCGGATGCCGGCGCCGGGGTGGCGGCGATCAATGGGCTCGGGACGTCGTCTTCACAACTGGCGGCGGCGAGCGCGATGACGGGGTATGTGAATCGCGCGGCGAGTAACCTGACAAGTGAGCTGGCATGAGCAATCAGCGTGAGACGGTCGCGGGCAGCAATTTGTTTGCCCTGGCGGCGAAGTATCTGAACGATGCGACACAGTGGATCCGAATTGCGCAGGCGAATAATCTCTCTGATCCGGTGCTGAAGGGCGTGAATGTTCTGGTGATTCCGCCGGTGGATGCGTCGGCGGGGGGTGGCGTTGCCAGCTGAACAGCCGCAATTGCGGCTGAGCATTGCGGGCGTGCCGGTGCCGGGCGCGGTCTCGCTGGAAATTGAGTCGGTGGCGTATTTTTCCGCCAGCCGGTTCCGGATTGAGTTTGCGATTGGCGCCGCGGCATTTACCACCGCGGCGTATTTCGCGGCGCTGGGGTTGCAGACGATCACGATTGAGGCGGCGTTGAGCGGGTTTGGGTATGCGACGCTGCTGACGGGGCAGATCGATAACATTCGGATCGATTTGCTGAGCAATACGGCGGTGTTGAGCGGGCGGGATTTGTCGGCGCGGTTGATCGATACCGAAATCTCGCAAACCTTCGCCAACCAGACTTCGAGCCAGATTGCGACTACGATCGCGGACCGACATGGGCTGACGGCAAATGTAACGTCCACGAGCATTTTGGTGGGGCAGTATTATGAGCTGGACCATGCGCGCAGCGCGCTGGGGGTGAATTCGCGGACGACGACGGAGTGGAATCTGCTCGTTGAGCTGGCGAAGATCGAAAATTTTGTGCTTTCGGTGACGGGAACGACGCTGAATTTTGGGCCGGCGGTGGCGGGGCAGCCGGTGTTTGTGACGCCGCAGCGTTTTATTTCGTTGAGTCTGGATGTGGCGACGACGATTCCAATGTCCGCGCAGGTGAAATCCTGGAATACGCGGCAGAAGGCGGTGGTATCGGAGAGTGCCGGCAGCGGGGCGGCAACGACGATCATACGGCCGAATTTGACAGCGGCGCAGGCGCAGAGCGTGGCGGCGAATCATCTCTCGACGCTGCGGCAGCATGGCACGTTGATGGTTGGGACGATGCCGGCGGATGTGACGCTGATGCCGGGGATGGAGCTGGTGCTGACGGGCACGAATTCGGCGCTGGACCAGACGTATCGCGTGAGTGCGGTTTCCAGGCTGTTGCAGGCAAAGACGGGATTTACGCAGACCGTGCTGGCGTTTGGCGTGGTTTAAGGAGCGAGCGTTTTTTGCGGAGCTTTTTTGCA
>Ga0116226_10006202_pt1 | contig 10732 bp, 8 predicted proteins | sample S1TSphfallax_FD_89692 | JGI IMG/M metagenome (GOLD analysis project Ga0116226, IMG submission 89692) | Host-associated microbial communities from peat moss isolated from Minnesota, USA - S1T2_Fa - Sphagnum fallax MG | ecosystem: Host-associated > Plants > Peat moss > Unclassified | place: USA...
ATGTGTAGGTTGAAATGATCAACTAAACCCAAGAGAATTATTGCTACCACCTAAGAAAAAAATAACAAAAAAACTTTGAAATTTGTTGTCCAATGAAAAATTCCATATTAAACCTTGTTAATGTTGTTCAAACTTATTCAAGATTCCTTTCCTTCATCACTTTAAATGAACGACTTTCCTTTTAGCAATTGGATATTATTCGAAGACTTTATTAAGACCTAATTTTCACATAGTTAGATTTCAAATCATCTTAGGTTCTAAGAAACAAAAACCTTACAAAACCAATTGAAATATGAAAAGATAACTAATGAAGCGAAACCAAAAAATAAAGCTAAAAATCCAAAAAAGGTGAAAAAAATGAAAGATAATGGATGCAATGAATGACAAGAAATATAGGATCACGCAAAGTTGAAATTTGAAAAGCTAATGGACTAAATGAAGATTAGGACTCATGAAATGCAACATCCACAAAAGTTGAAATGAAAATATTAATAATAATGAAAAATGGCTAACAAAGTTATCTGTAAAGTCCGGCAATTAGGGGGCGAGAACGGCTAGTTTCAGCATAATCGGGCATCAAATGTATAACTGGGAAGGGAATTTTACAAAATTAAATAACTAGGACACAAACTAGTTTTTCCACCAATATTGGTGGTAAACTGAGTTTCATCCCCTCTTTCCTTTTTCTTAAGCGCCTCCATTGTTGTTACATATATTTTCACTGATCCTACCTATACAACTATTGTCATAACCTTGTCATTAAATGCTAAGTTTCAACATTTCATATTGAGATTTAATAAAATTTCTTACTTGGCAGATACCATTAAAAGAGGGGATAGCGGATGAAAGTAGACGGGATAAGGGGTGAAAGAGAGGGTGACTTTACATATAAATTTAATAGGTAAATAGTTTTGTCATATGTACAATCAAAACCTTTAAAAAGCAAGAGAATCTATACAAAAAATGTATAATAATTATGGAAGAGGTTGTGGGAGGAGCTTTCTGCTTATTCTTCACATCCATATTTTCAGTTTATCCTAAGCCTTGCAATAATATTTTGCCTATAATGAACATAGGATGTAATAAATTCAAATATTCTTTTCATTGTGAAAGTATTCACAAAGAAAATTTATTTTTTCTAATGTTTGTCAAGGGTCTCTTACCTTTAGTAAAATTTGTGCCTCAACAAAAAAAATAACATTTTACAAGTAAGGATCCAACTTCCTTTCAATGTTGGACAAGTATAACAAAAGATGTGAAAATTGGCCAAGGTTTCAAGTTTGTTTTTCATTTTGAAGATCACAAGGTATCGCCTTTGATCATACCTTATGTAAAATTCAATTTGTAGGTTTCACTAACTAATTCTTACGAAAAAAAATTGAAATCGTGCTAGGGAATCAAAATAAAACAAGGTAAATATTGCAAGTTAAGAAATAAAAATAGGGTTTCAAGGTTTAATGGTGTTGCTTAACAATTGTTTATACTTTTCATTTCTTCACAGAAATTAAAAACCCCCACTCATCCAAGGGCTTTATTTTGTATTTTTTCATTTGTGTTTTCTTACCATTACATTATTATTGTCACAATTTTAACCTTGGGTTCGCAACCGAAGCAAGGGCTTGCAAGGGTGCGAGCCAAGAAGGAAGCCCAAGAGTCACATTTCATGCTCCTAGGAGTGCAGGAAAGTGTGAGGGAATGAACCATCACACTCCCAAAGGAGTTCCCACTTTGGGAGTTGGAATTTTAGTGGATTTCCAAATCTTCAAAGAGAAATTGTAGGGATCAAAACCTAATGGATTGAGGAGTTATTTATATCATTGGAAATCTTTTAGAACGTAAATGCCTAAAATGGGCTCACATGACCCATTTAGACAATTCAAACACAAGTTATGGCCAAAAGAAGGGTCGGAAGTCAAACTGGCAATTTGACTCCCGACCATTAAAAGTCAAGAATCACCTCGATTTCCTTTCATGTAGGTGGCATGCGACATATTGTTAAAAATCTTTTGACGAAGGCTACAACTTTGTTGTAAACCTCATCTCATCAAAGGTTTGTACGCAAAGTTATGGGCCCCCAAAGTCACGGAAATCCTAATTGTGCGAATTTTTAGACTCCCACTTGGGAGTTCCGAGACAAAAAAACACTTGGGTGCTAATCCTATGGCCAAACACAAATTATACTATAAGGGGGAAGGTGGTGACTTCCCCCAAGTCCGGGTCGTGGTGAATCTTGTGAATCTGAGTTTACCCGTGGTCCATCCCAACACCAAAGGTGCTCTAACTATGCACTAACCAATTTGTTGTTTGGTTTTATGGAGGTCCGTGTGAGTGATTGATTGCTTGTCATTCTTCCTAGTCCCATCTCGGAGCTCCAACATGCCCCTCTACCCCCAAAATGTTGCGATTCACAGAACGTGCCCCAATTTCTTACTCTTTCATTGTTTTCACCTCAAACTCACATTTGAGTCTATCAAGGAGCTTGGGAGCGCATCAATTGTATTTTCATTTACATTGTTGTATTTTTTTTTTTCTTCGTTCTAATGTCCTCCTTTTTTTCTTTGTTTTACATTTTGTAATTTTGTCTTGTCATTTCTTATACGTTGTGGGTTGTTATATTGTGGTCCTATTCCTAGTTATCATTGCCATCATTCTTGGGCATCATTGCTTATGTTTATTTAGTTGTTCATCACTCTTGTTTATCACATTATTTTTCCTCCTATTCATTGCCTATTCATCATCCTATTCATCATAATTTTAATTCATGTTCATGTTTGTCAACCTACTTAACATTTTTCTTTATCCTCTTATTCTCATCATTATTCCTATGCATATTTTTGTTCAAACTATCACATCTTCTTAGTCAAACTATTTTTCTAAGTTTAACTTTTAGCTTATGCTCTCATTTGTTGAAGCACCCCCAAACTCCTTGATAGACTCAACTTCAAATCCAAAGGTGAAAATAACAAAACGACAAGGAATTTGGCATGCTCTTTAACTTACACTACATCAAGAATAGAAGGGCGTGCTAGAGCTTCAGGATACGAACTAAGCAAAATGATAGGCCCGTCAATTATTCACACGGAACTACACAAACCAAACAACAAGTTGGTTAGTGTATAGTTAGAACACTTTTGGTGCACAAATTCACCACATGCAAACAAAAACTCACCACGGCCTGGACTTGGGGGAAGCCACCCCCTTTCCCCTTATAGTATTTTTTTGTGCTTAACCATAAGGCCTACACTCAAATGTCATTTTTGTCCTAAGACTCCCAAGTTGGGAGTCTCAAAATTCTCGAAATTGGGATTCCCACAACTTTGGAAGCCCATAACTTCTTGTGAAGACCTCTAATCGAGGTGATGTCTAAAGAAAAGTTGTAACCCTTGTTGAGCGCTTTTCAAAAATATTTTGCACGCTACTTGAATCCAAGTAAGTCAGAGTGATTCCCAATTTTTAGTGGTCGGGAATCAAATTGACAATTTGACTCCCAACCTTTTTTTATATCGTAACTTATGTTTTAAGTACCCAAATGGGTCATGTGAGCCCATTTTATACATGTACGTCTCAAGAGCTTTCTAATGGTATATAGAAATTTTCAATCCAATGAATTTTGACCCTTGTAATTTCTCTATGAAGATCTAAGAATCCATAGGGATTTCAACTCCTAAAATGGGAATTCACTTGGAAGGGGTGTGAAGGTTCATTCCCTCACACTCTCCTACACTTCCGGGAATATGAAATGTGATTCCCAAGCTTCACTCTTATCCTGCACCTTTACAAGCCCTTGGCTTGGTCACGAACCCAAGGTTAAAAATGCAACATTTGTCTTCCTATTCATCCTTTTATATATGAGTTTTCCCCCTTTCTTTGTGCAAGTGTGGGAAAAGGAAAAAAAAGTTTCTTCAAGGTCAAAACATGTAACATTAGATGTTAAACAAAATCAATCAAAATCAAACATTTATTTTTTAATTACCATTTAAAACCATAGTAATCATGGTAAATTAATCATTTTTCCTTCATATGAATGTCAAAGAACTTAGAGTAAAAATTTATTTGATCCAATTTTAAGTTTTGGTTTTAATTTTAAAAGTTTGAAAATGTACACCTATTGCATCAAATGGAGTCCATTTTGCAAAAGACTATCAAAAGGATTCATAAATAAAAAAATTATCACTGGAAAAAATATAAATGATAAAAACATATTTGTCACAATCAAAAAGCATTCATACTTTTTAAATGTGAAATTCTAAAACTTTATAAATTCAAAAAATGTTTCAAAATTGCTACAAATTTTCAAAGCTTCAAAAATCCTTTATCACATATAAATGGGTTATAATTTACATGATGTATGAAAAAAAGTTATAGTTTAAAATATAATACAACTAAAGAATGTGAAAATTTAATTTTTGGTGATGACTTAAAATTTTGATCATTTTGAAAAATGAAAAATTGAATCTATAAGGAATTTGCACACTTTTAAAAATTCATATTTAGTCAATAATGACTAACAAAAAGAATGTGGTGAATTGGGGAATTTACATCTCAAAAAAATTCTAATGATATAAGAAACTTTTCAATCCAATGAGTTTTGACCCCTTCAATTGTTTTCTAAAGATCCAAAAGTCCATAGGGACTCCAATTCCCAAAGTGGGAGCTCACTTGGGAATGTGTGGGTTCATTCTTTCACATTCTCCAACACTCGGGAACATGAATTATGATTTGAGGCTTCACTTTTGGCCCATGCCTTTGCAAGCCATTGCTTTAGTCATGAGCCCAAGGCTAAGGTTGTGACAAGTTATATCACCTAAATGTACAAAGACAATTTTTTTGGAACAATGATTTCAATGTAAATGTCTTCATGTATCAATTTGAAAACTTCATTATGCTAGGAAAGTAATATATAGTTTGTAAATTCAACAAAGTTTTATATGGCTTGAAGCAAGGTCCTAAGGCCTAGTATGAGAAAATAAACTCTTATATATAAGATTAAAGATTATGTAAAAGTCATGTTGACTATAATTTCTATCATCACAAACTTCCTAGGGAAAAATAATGATGTAAAAAAATGAGAACTAATATAATTTGGATCAAATGTCATTTTTAGGTATTTCAAGAAATGTTAAAATGATATTCCATTATCATAGTATCAACATAAACATAATTATTATTTTAAATGTATAAATTTTAAATCTCCTTGAATGGTAAAATTTTACATTTGTGTCATCAAAATTATGATAAAATGGCAAACCATTATTCTTTTCATCCTCATAATCATGGAATTAATAAGTCGAAACCATTGTTCATTATGTTCATATATTTTCAACAAGCATTTTATCAACAATCGAATAATAAAATGAAAAATACACAACAAAAATGTCAAAAAACTTAGTAAATAGCATAAATCTAATGATTCATGAATTTTAAAAAAAAGAAGTTTGTAATGATTATCTAAAGGATAACAAGATTTTGATTTTACTACTCTATGTAAACAATCTTTTAATAACTGGCAACTATGTTCATAAGATAGATTGGATCAAAAAACAACTTCAAAAAACTTAAGACAAATGAAATACCATATTCATGTAGAGTTTGTGCATTCAAAAGAAGGAACCTCTATGATTCAACAAAGTTATGTTACAAAAATCTTAATAGAATTTGGCATGAATGGGTGTATATGCATGTTTAATCCCCATGCACAATAATGTAAAGCTTTTAACAAACATGGATTTAGAGGAGGTAGATCCTACAATTTGTAGGAAGATTGTTGGGAAACTAATTCATTTAACTGTAATTAGACAAAATTTCTCATACCTTGTTGGAGTTGCAAGTCAATTTATGAATTAACCACAAACACTTCACCTAGCTATTACAAATACTAAAATGCTTACAGAGAATTGTTGCATTTGGCATGCATTGCATAAAAGGAATATGGAATCAAATAACTAGCTTCACAAATGCCAATTGGGCAAGTGACCTTGTCACTAGATGATCAACCTCCAAATATGTGTTTCAATTTGGAGGATGTCCCATTCCATGGAATTCAAAATAACAACCAATTGTAGCCCTATACTCAACAAAAGCAAAATATCACACCTTGGTCAAAGGCGCAAAAGAAACCACATGGCTTAAAACATTATCAATTGAGTTGGGTTTTTCCAATGATGAACCAACTCGAATATGGTGTGACAATATTAGTGCACTCAAGATTACAAAGGATTCAGTCTTTCATGCAAGAACCAAGCACATAGAAACTCATTATCACTATTTTAAATAACAAGTTCTAAAAGGTGAAATTAATCTATCTCACATTCCATCAAATGAACAAATAGTAGCTATCTTGACCAAACCTTTCGAAAATATGAAGTTCCAAAGATATGTTCCCTTTAGAAAACTTTTTTTTTACAAAAACAAGTCAAAAGGATTTAAGAAAAATAAGATTCAATTTTGACCATTTGAATTTCATAACTAGATAATTGGATAACATTTTGAAAGAAGTTTGACCTATACAATTTTGTTATTTTATATTGCAACAAGTGCTTAATCATTACAAATCATTTGGAATGAAATCAAATATTAATTATATCTTAATTTTGCTACATTTCAATCTGGAGATCAATTTGTATTTTGGAAATTTAGAAATCCATTATTAAAAGTGAGTGTACGTTTATTGAAAAGTAATGAAATGAATGTCTTCAATGTTGTTTATATAGAACCAATTGTCAAATTAACACATCTAAGAGCTTTTTTTAAGCATAAGCATTAAAACAAAGTGTATAACCTAACAAATAAAAATATCATCACTTTGACATTGAAATGAACCACTTTACCTTGCATCCACCCAGTTTGAAGGCTTGTGTAATGCAAAGTGCTAACATTATCTTTTCTACATCTTATGAGCATGCCCAACCTTTTCAAAGTTGCAATTATACTTATTTTCACATACATGTTGGACCTCTACAAAGGTGACAAGGTCCCCCACACCTTCTTGATTGCATTTGGTGAAATAAATTCCAAGCACATGCTGTGATGAAGTTGTGCTAGAACCATCTCAATAGAAGCCATAAATGGAGAAAGGAGAAAAAGATATATTAAGCTTGACATAGCAGACAAGGTATCTAGCATGAGCATGTCTGATACCTAGTTTTCACTCATAGTGTGATTCATGTTAATTCATTGTGAGGACTCCCAAAGTTCAAAAAAATTCTTGGGTGATGGGCTTCTTTAATTAACCATTTTCCCCCTAAGCTAATGGCCGAGGTATGAATTGTGGGACCATAGACTATGGAGAAATCATCAAGCACCAAGCATGGTATTGAGAGAAGTCATGGTAATTTGCCCAACCCGAAAAATATAAACTCTTATGACCAATTTGTATGTCTATGATCTGAAAATGAAACCACCCATTTGCATGTCCGTGGAGATTTCACTGTCTGTGATCTGGAAAAGTGGTAATCTTGTGGTTTCCGGCTGATTCAGGCTGCAGGTCCAGGGTTTTAGCAGTGGACAGATTCTGAAGGCTTCTGTCTGACTTGTCTCCCCCTTAAACCCTAGACAGATGACTCAACCCTAATCTTTGCAGAAGAAAGGTTTCCAACAGGGTTAGGATCTCTCTTGACTGCAGTTGTCTCATCTCTGTCTCCACTTCAGCTGAAGGCTTGCTTTTGAAAGATCCCAATCAGATGGCTGGAATCATTTGTTTGACAAATTTAGGGTTGAGTTGTCCAGTTCATCCATCAGACTGAGGGTAGTACTGATCTTAAGATTATCAGATTTCAACATAGATGCTTTTCTCTTGCTTTTCTTTGGCAGGCTTTGGATGTGGAGTTTGACATTGGAAAGAAGTATTCTTACTCTGCTGAGTTTCTATGTGTCCACAGCCCTGCTGCCAACAGCAACTGCATATCTGTGTCAGGAGAAGTGAGGGTAGGTAATTCAGATTGTCTTCAAATTGTTGTCAATGGTTTTTGTTGATAACCAACTTCTGCTGTTTCTTACCATCTTTTTGATATTGGTGGCAGGTTGTTTCAGGGAGGAGGCATGTTGCAATTATGTTAGTTGAACCTGTGAGCAATTATGGCATCAGGTTAGGCTTTGTTGCAACATTTCCTTTCTTTGATCTGTGTGTTTTGTGCTCAAGCAGTTGATCTTTAATTTTGTTGGTGTGGAAAAACAGGATTACTTTTGATGACTTGCACAATATAGGGATATATATACATGAGACTTCCTTCACTCTCTTGGTGAACTCAAATTTCATATGATGTGCCAATACCTCCAAGCTTTGAAACATGGAGGTGTTAGCCAAGACCCACTCAGGAGGAAATGAAGGTTCTTGCACGGGACCATAATTTTTGTGGTGTGTGTTTCTCTCTTACATGCCTTTCAACTGGTGGCAGTGATCTTTCATGTTTCCTTCAGACTGTAGCATGATCAAAAGTTTCAATGATTTATCAGTTTTCAAGCATGTAATGATTGCATTTTAGGTTGTGAAGTGCATTGGCCCCATCTATACCAAGATTTTTGCCTCGAGAAGCCACCCTCATTTCAAGCTTGATAATCTTATTGACAACTGCTGCTCTGTGTTCAATACTCCACTGTCAATACAACCATAGCATTGTTTGGAAGTGTCTTTGCACTCACAAACTAACAGATAGTGCATAAATTTTACATGCAGTCTGGAATCACTGATGAGAAGCTCTCCTACAACCATTTGCCCTTGTGGTGTAACATGGCCCCTAAATCATGTGTCACAACTATTTCATGTGTCATAGGTTGAGTAGTGCCAATATCGAATACACACATTTTCAAAGGATTTGGTTACACAAAGTACAACACAAAGGAGTGTTCAGTCAATACCTAGTTTTTCTGAAGGGTTAACTCACATCCACCATGGCTATTTTCTCACGCTCTGTTCCATTTTCAGTGAATTCTTGCAGGGAGATCCCACTTCACCAGCAGCAGCATACACACTTGAAAACTGATTTTACATGTGTACTGTGAACTCGATGTCACCATGAATCCTGTAAGCATGAAGCAAGACTGTGCCCACAGAAACAGTTGGATCACACGAGATCATGTTGATAATCCTCTGCTCTCTGCAGATGGCCACTGCAGCCAGGAAGCTCAACCATGCACCACCCCATAGGGCTTCATTGTTGCAGAGTTAGTACTGAAAGGAGTGTGAGCCTTTGTAAACAAGGCCGGCTGGCCTGATTGCAAGCTGATGATGAAGGACAAACAAAAGGTGCAATAGCTATCTCTGCACCTTTTTGACAAAGTCATGAGACATGCAACCACTTTGTATGATCTTGCTCATGAACATGCAACCTTCCCTCTTGAAATGCAACTACATAGGCACATGCCTTTGGGAACCCTGCAAAAGTGATGTGGTGTGACATCATCTCTTCAAATTGAATTTTCTTTAAGTAGTTTGAGTGCATTCTGCATTTCCTCACATTTCAAATATCACAAAATCATGGACATCCAAAAGACAGCAAAGTCTTGGGCACCTTGTCAAGCACTTGAATCTGAACCTCCTTCATGCTCTCTCATATTTGGCATTCATGTCAATGAGGCTATTACACACAAAGATGTTAGACTCACAAACCACAGTGCAAGATCGGTTCATGAGCAATTCTGCCCTCATCAAGTGCTGTGACACTGGCACATAGCATTCAAAAGCTCCACAAAAATGAAGATAGGATTTGGCATGTTCCTTCCCATTTGCATTTGTTGAATTAATCCCGATCCCTTGTGCCTTTGCCCACATTTCACATATTCCAGAACCATGGCGGTCTGACAGGCCACGATTGCAATTTGTGCATCTGGTAGAGCATTTTGTCCCGAGTGTTGGCCATGCTCTTGAACACACATCTATGTATCAAGATAGGTGATTGTTTGTTTGTTTGTTTGGGATCTGAGCTGACCATGCCATTAACCCTCCCAGACCATGTGGCCCCTTGCTTTGCTTTTGGCAGCGCCCCAAAGGCCACAATGAGGTGATCTGCACATTTGTTGTTTGACAATTTTCAGACAAATGAAGCAAAAATTATTGAATTTGGAGTGATTTATGTCTCTGAAAATTAATTAAGTTTTAATTTTTAAAATTTTGGTAGTGAATTTTTTGTAAAATTTTGACCTCAAAAATTGAAAAGAATAATTTGCCACAAATTCCCTGGAAAAAAATTGTCAATTTTTTTAGGAGATAAGAAACTGCTTCTAGTTCATTGTGCAATGACACTGAAATTATTATTAGATGTCCATTATGATACTTTGAGTTTGGTCTTAATAAGTAAACTATATATTCACTTGAAGTGTCAAGTTTTGATGCCCAAGAAGAAGATTCTGTTTACTACTACCTACTCAAGAATTTTTTTCAAGCAGATTTCATAGCTTATGTGCTAGGTAGGTCCATACAATAACTTTAACTTTGGACTCCACTCCATCTTATATTTCCACCGATTTGTCACAACTTTATTTTCAATATGGTCGCTGCCACTTGCTATCTAAATGCACCCACTCTGAGGCTGTTGCCCCATGTAAAACATAAGCAGATTTTTTTTTGTTCATTTTTCTCCTGTGACAACCATCACGTATCAGGGGGCGGTGTGGGGGGTGGGCGAGGGTGAAACAAAAAAACAAAGAGGTGGGGCATGTTGAAAAATGAAATGCCCGCTGATGAGAGGAACAGGTATTTTGGAAAATTAATTAGAGTTTTTTTTTTAAGACAGGAAAA
>Ga0116226_10006203_pt1 | contig 10732 bp, 9 predicted proteins | sample S1TSphfallax_FD_89692 | JGI IMG/M metagenome (GOLD analysis project Ga0116226, IMG submission 89692) | Host-associated microbial communities from peat moss isolated from Minnesota, USA - S1T2_Fa - Sphagnum fallax MG | ecosystem: Host-associated > Plants > Peat moss > Unclassified | place: USA...
AGTTCCGCGATGCGGGGATCGGCCCAACGCCGGATCACGCCCAGATAGATGTCCGCCAGCACTGGGCCGGTCAGCCGCATCTGTCCCGGCCCGACGCCCGGCAGGTTGACCACCGGGGTGATGCCGACGATGACCGTTGGGAATTGCAGCAGGCCATGGGCGTCCAGATCGGCGATCGGCAAGTTCTTGTCGGAAGCCCCGAAGTCAACCGTCTTGGCTTCGATCTGCTTGATGCCGCCGCCTGAGCCGATGCCCTGATAGTTCAGCTGAACGCCGGTCTTGGCCTTATAGGCCTCGGCCCACTTGGTGTAGACGGGCGCCGGCGCCGTGGCGCCCGCGCCGGAAATGGTCACAGCGGCCTGAACCGTGGTTGCGCCCGCAAGCAGGGTCGCGGCCAGGGCGACCACAAGCTTCTTAGACATCTGAATTCTCCTCAAGACGAGGCGATCCACGCCGCCGCCGCGGAAGCCCTATCGCCGTCCCGTCACAATTCCATGACATTGACTTAAAAAGGTCCAATAACCTCGTCGTGGCGCCGACTCCGACCCGCGCCCGGCGGGTCGGTCTATAAGCCAGACGCGGAAATGTTCGCCACGGTTTCCAGCACGCGGGCGTAGGCGGCATGAACATCGGCCACGCCGAAGGGCTTGCAGAGCAGCTCCCGGCCATGGAGCGTGGCGGCGACCTGGGGCGCGCCGGTGACATAGAGCACGGCGAGGCCGCCCAAGGCGCCTTCGATCTCGCGCACCGCCTGGGGACCGTCGCCATCCAGAAGATTGATATCGACGGTCATCAGATCGGGCCGGCGCATCCGGGCCTGCTCCAAGGCCTGCATCGGCGTGCTGGCGAACGCAAAGGTGCTGAAGCCGAGCGGCGTCAGCGCCATCTGCATCCCAAGGCCCGACACCAGGTCGTCTTCGATGATCAGGGCGTGCAGCCCCGGCGGCAGGTCAGGATCGGAGGGCGCGCCTTCTCCCACGGGACTGGAGAGCGTTGGGCTTGCAGACATAGGCGTCTTCTCCCTCACCAGGGTCCGAGCCGCCGACGTCCATGACACAGATGCACGGGCCGGCCGACGGCGAACGCCGCGAGACGACGACTTTGACGCGACTCGCGAGGCGGAACTGAGGCGGCCGACGGACATTTGCACGACACCAATTCGCCCAATGCTAAGTTCAGTTCGCAAGGGGCCAGCAAGGGTTTAGGCGATGGCCGGAGGCTCACACTTGGAGCTTGAGCGGGAGCGCGACTTGGTGGGCGCCGCGGAAGGAGGGGAAACCATGCTGCTTCGCCCCGGCGAGACGTGCTGGCGCCGCGTTCAAGCGGAACGGGCGAGCGTCCTGATCGACTCGTGCGCCTATTTCGCCGCCGCCAAGTCGGCGATGGCCAAGGCGAAGTCGTCCATCCACATCCTCGGCTGGGCCTTCGATCCGCTGACCCAGCTCGAGCCCGATCGCGACGGCGGCGGCCCAGTGGACGATCAGGTGGGCGCATTCCTGAAGGACCTGGCCGTAAAACGCCCTGGCTTGGACATTCGCGTGCTGATCTGGAAATCGGCCTTGCCGATCGCCGCGTCGCAGCACTTCTTCCCCCACCGCGCCCGCGCCTGTTTCAGGCATACGCCGGTGACCTTCCGCCTGGACGCCGCCGTGCCGCTCGGCGCCTGCCATCACCAGAAGGTTCTGGTGATCGACGACCAGGTCGCCTTCTGTGGCGGCGGCGACATCACCACCGACCGCTGGGACTCGCCCGAACACCTGGATGGCGACACCCGCCGAACCATGCCCTCGGGCGGTCTGCACGATCCCCGCCACGAAGTGATGATGTGCGTTGAGGGCGAGGCGGCGCGGGCGCTTAGCGATCTGTTCCGCCTTCGCTGGATGCGCGCTACCGGCGCGACCCTGCCGGACCCTAGCCCCCAGGCCGATGCGACTGAGCCTGGCGCGAGCGACCCTTCGTCCTCGCCTTGGCCCGACGGCCTCACGCCTCAGTTCAGCAAGGTGACCGTGGGGATCGCCCGGACCGAGCCGGCGTGGCGGCGCTTTGGGGAGGTCCAAGAAAGCGAGGCGCTGCATCTGGCCGCCATCGCCGCCGCCAAGCGGTCGATCTATCTGGAGAACCAATACGTCGCCTCCCCCGTCATCGGCGAGGCGCTGGCGGCGCGCTTGGAGGAGCCCGACGGACCGGAGATCGTGATCGTCTCTACCGAGCACAGCCCGAGCTGGTTCGATCGCATGACCATGGACAAGACCCGCTCGGCGCTCCTGAAGCGCTTGCAGACCGCCGACAGGTCGGGGCGCTTTCACGCCTATTGCCCCGAAACCAAGGGCGGCAAGACCATCATCGTCCACTGTAAGGCGACCGTGATCGACGACGAGCTGCTGCGCGTGGGGTCCACCAACCTCAACAATCGCTCCGCCGGCTTCGACACCGAGTGCGATGTCGCCATCGAGGCGGAGCCGGGCCCGTCCGGAGCGGCGACACGCACGGCGATCGCCGCCCATCGCAGCCGCACGCTGGCGCATTTCCTGGGGCGTACGCCCGCGGAGGTGGACGCGGCGATCGCGGCTGGCGGCGGCGTCGCGGCGGCGATCGAGGCCTTGGATACGGGTCCCCAGCGGCGGCTAAGGCGGCTAGGTCCGGTACGGCTTGGCCCGTTTGCGCGCCTGATCGCGGACTTCCACCTCGGCGATCCCACCGCGCCGAGCGATTCCTGGCGCCCGTGGCGACGGCGCGCGGCGATCAAGGCCTATCTCGATAAGGTCGCGCCCGACCGCGGCGCCGACGCTGCGCCCCTCCCGCAAGACCCCGCGGCGGCCCGCCCCGCGCCCAAGCCCAGCCTACGCGGCGAGGACTTCATCCAAAGCGATTGAGCACTCGGTCGCGGCGCAAACACCTGCCCCTACCCCAGGGCGGTCAGGACCACGCCGCAGGCGACGCCAGCCCCGGCGAAGAGCTGGAGCGGCGAGAGCCGTTCCTTGAACAGGCGTCTTCCCGCCAGCGCGGCGATCGGCGCTTCGACCACGCCCACGGCGCGCACGGGCGCGGCTGCGGCCAGGGACAGGGCCACGAACCAGCCGGTGGAGGCGAGCGAGCCGCACAGACCCGCGCCTAGCGATGGCCGCCAGCTCCGCACCACGCCGGCGACCACCTCCGGCCGAAACGCCAGGAGGACGCCGCCCAGCGCCAAGGTCTGCAACAGTTGCACGACGAGCACGGTGACGACGGCGGCGTAGACTGGGTGGAACGGCTCCAGCGCCTGACCGGCGTGGCGAAAGGCGTTGAGCGAGAACCCAAACGCCAGGCCCGACAAGAGGCCGAAGACTGCGCCCGATATCGGCTGGGGGCCGCTTGAGGATTGACCCGCCCGATCCCGGCCCACCGCTGTCAGCATCGCCAACGCGATGCTGCAAACCGCCACGCCGATCCAGGCGACGACGCCGAGCCGATCGTGAAACACGGTCAATCCCAGAACCGCGGCCAGTGGCAGAGAGCTTTGCTGAAGCGCGGTGGCGACCGTGAAACCGGCCCGGCGCATCGCCACGAGCAGACTGGCGGTGGCCAGGATTTGGGCGCCTGCCCCCAGCGAAGCCGTAGCCCAGAAGGCCCAAGACAGGCTGGGGCGGGCTGAGGGCGTCGCTGCGATGGCGACCAAGGCCAGGATCAGGCTGAAAGGGAGGCCAAACAGGAAGCGCACGAGCGTCGCGCCCCAAGGTCCGGCGTCCGCCATCACGCTCCGCTGCAAGCCGTTGCGCGCGACCTGAAACGTCGCCGCCAGCAAGGTGGCGACCACCCAGGCGAAATTGGACACGGAAGCATTCCCCTTCGACCTCAGCGGTTAAGCTGGGCGCGAGGGCGAGGTCAAGACCGTGAGATCCACCACCAGCGGCAGGTGATCGGAGGCCACACGGGCCAGGGCCGTGTCGGGGGCGAAGACGCCCGCCACCTCGATCGAGGGGCTGACGAAGACATGATCGATGCGCAGAATCGGTAGACGCGAGGGGAAGGTCCGCACCACCCGTCCTGGGCGTTTGAGTCCGACGTCAGCCCGTTGCACATCCCGCAGCCGTCGCGCCAGGGCACGATACGCGGCATAGCGGCTGGTGGCGTTGAAGTCGCCTAACAGCACGGTCGGATCGCGGCAGTCGGGATGGCCCAGCCAATCGCGCCCGAGTAGGCTGGCGACCTGGGTCTTCTGCTCCTGGGGCACGAGGCCAAGGTGGGTGTTGATCACTTGTAGCGGCCCGCCAGCCGTCAGAATCTGGACCCAAAGCGCGCCCCGGGGTTCCAGCCGTCGCAGCCGGGGGGGCGTGGGCAGCGGCCCCGACTTCACCAGGCTTTGGGGCAAGGCGGTCAGGATGGCGTCGCCGTACCGCTCCTCCTCGACGCTGAGCGCCGAGTTGAAGTGAAAGCTCATGCCCAGCCGGGTGGCGATGGCGTGGGCCTGATCGACGCCGCCGCTGCGAGGGCGCCCGACATCCAGCTCCTGGAGCGCAACGATATCGGGGCGAGCCTGACCGATGACGGCGGCGATGCGCCCCACGTCGAGCTTACGATCGACGCCGACGCAGCCGTGGACATTGTAGGTCATCATCCGAAGCATGAGGGGCTCAAGGACCTGGGACCGACCCAGCGTTGGCGCGCCATTTCCGCCCGGCTAAGCCGTGCGGCCCCCCCGCCGTCCGGGGTGCTCCCCCATCGCTTTGCGATAGCGGAGAAAGGAAACCGAGCACGTTCATCCTCCCTACCGCGAAGCGATGGGGTGGCGCGGAGCGACGGAGGGGCCGCGCGATAGCGCGGAAAATGCTGCGCACGAGCTGGCCAACTTGAGCCTAAAGTCACGATTTACGCGCGTTGGCATTAACCCAGGTCGCTACGGAAACGATAGACGCTGCGGTGACGATAGATCTGTCCGGGCTGCAGGATCACGCTCGGGAAGTTCGGGTGGTTGACGGCGTCGGGAAAGCCTTGGGGCTCCAGCGCCAGAGCCGCATGCTTGACGAAGGGAGCGGGCATGGCTTGGCCGGCATACACCTGCATGCCGACCTGATCGGTCTCGATCTCGAGGCTCAGTTGCGTCTTGGGCGAGATCAGCGTCACGGCCGGACCGCTCACCGGATTCAGCGCCCAGTTCATGTCGAAGCCGCCGGGGATGTCGAGCTGCGGGTGAGGCTCCGCCATGGCCTCGCCGATGACACGGCCTTGGCGCAGGTCGAACGGCGTGCCGGCGACGGGTAGGAGCTCGCCAGTCGGGATCAGGTCGCCACGCACCGGGGTGATCGCGGACGCCGCGATCTGCAACCTGTGATCCAGGATGTCGCCGCCGCCCGAGAGATTGAAATAGATGTGCTGGGAGAGATTGACGGGCGTCGCGCGGTCGGTCGTGGCCTCGTACTCGATTTGAAGCGTATCATCCGCCGTCAGGTCATACTGCGCACGCACCCGCACCTCGCCGGGAAACCCTTCCTCGCCGTCGGCTGAGACATAGGTCAGCACAGCGCTCGGTTGGTCGGCATCCGGCGTCTCTATCGCCCACAGCCGTTTATTGAACCCCAGTACGCCGCCGTGCAGGCAGTTGGCGCCTTCGTTGGCGGAGACTCGGACCGTCTCGCCATCCAGGACGAAGCGAGCGTCGCCGATACGGTTGGCGCAACGCCCCACAACCGCACCTAAGTAGCCCGTATCCTCCACATAGCCGGCCAGCGACGGGTTGCCCGCGACCGCCTCGACCAAACCTCCGGGCGCTGGGGCGCAAAGCCTGTGCACGATGGCGCCCAAGCTCAGAATTTCGACCACAAGGCCGTCCGCCCGACCGAGCCGCACCGCTTCCACCGCTCGGCCGTCGGCCAAGGACCCGAAAATCCAACGGGTGACGGCGGAAGGTGTCGAAGGCGAGCTAGGCATGGGCGCGCCCCTCATAGCCGAGCCAGGCGTCCGCCGTCGACATCTAGCGAAGCGCCGGTGATGAAGGCGGCGTCGTCCGAGCCCAGGAAGGCCACCGCCGCGGCGATATCGGACGGTTCGCCGACATCGGCCTTGTCGATCTTTTCCACGCCCGACTTCACATTGGGATTGTCCCACAGCATGGGCGTATCGATCGCGCCGGGCAGGATCGCATTGCAGCGCAACCCCTTGGGCCGGCCTTCGATCGAGGCGGTTCGGGTCAGCGACAGCACGGCCGCCTTGGCCGCGGCGTAGGGCGCAGCTAGCGCCTCGGTTTGAAGGGCGTGGATGCTGGCGATGTTCACCACAGCGCCGCCGGGCTTCATGGTCAGGAAGGCTTGCCGCAGAAAAAAGGCGGTTCCGAGGAGATCCACCCCCAGCACCCGAAGCCAGTCCTTGGCCGTCAAGTCCGCGATCGCCTTGAATTCCATCAGGCCGGCGTTGTTGACGACCAGGTCCAGGCCGCCGAACCGCTCGATCACCGCCGCCACGCAGAGCGCCACCTGATCCTCGTTGGAGACATCGCAGACGTGGGACAGGACGTCGGCGGCGCCCTCGGCGCGAAGCTTGTCGGCTGTCGCTTCGAGCTTGGCGGGGTCCAGATCCACTAGCGCCAGCCTTGCGCCCTCCGCCGCCAGTCGCTCGGCGATGGCGAGGCCGATGCCGCCGCCGGCCCCCGTGACCAGCGCGGTCTTGCCGATGAAACGCTTACAGGAGGTGGTCATGAGCTCAACCTTGGGGCGAAGGTTCGGCGGGATTGCGCACGGGATAGGGCGTCAGCGTGTGGTCGATGAGGTCATCGGCCCAGGTCGCGTATTCGCTGGGCGTGGCGATCGGGGCCACCAGGCATACGCTCTGGGTCGGCAACACGTCCCGCCAGTCCGCGATCAGCGTCTTATAGGCCTTGCCGACGTTTCGGATGTTGCGGTCCAGATCGAACAGGCCCAGCGGATTGACCGTGCCGTTGTCCTCCCGGAGCGCAACGTCCCAATCCACCTGGTCGATCAGCGAGTACCAGGTGAATCCGAGGATCGGGATGCCGTCATTGCGCACCCGAAGCACGTTGGCCCATTCCTTGTGCAGCCAGTTCACCGCCTCGTCGCCGTTGGCGCCCTCGCGGATATTGGTCTCCGTATGCATCACCGGCAGGCGATAGCGGTCGTAGTATTGGCGGGTGATCTCGTTGTAGCCGAAGATCTCTCCAGACGCGCAGGTCGATCCGTCCGCCGACACCCGGTGCTCGTTGGTGTAGTAGTAGTCGTTGCCCAGGATGCAGTGCTGCTTCATCCGGTTGTTGAGGAAGAAGTGATACTCTTCCCGCGTCATGCCGTTATCGAGCAGATACTCGTACATTTCCGAGTCGACCCGGCGGCCATAGTTCAGGTCCAGCGACAGGAAGCGTTCGGCGTTCATCACCTCGGCGGGCGCAATGGCGGCTGGATTTTCGGCGTGGAAGTATTCCGACGACTCGCTTTGGACGAAGATGGCGTCGTGGCGAACCTCCAAAATCGCCTTCATGGCCAAGACGTTGGCCTTGACGATGTGCTTCAGCGCGGTGACGAAGCTGAGGTCGGTGGTCAGTTGTTCGTTCCACCAGCCGTAGCGCGCCGAAAAGGTTGCGCAAATGTACATCTCGTTGATCGGCGTATAGAGCTGGATCCACGGATAGCGCCGGGCGAAATCACGGGCGTAGCCTTCGAACAGGATCGGGAAATCCGGATTCTGGAAATTACCAATGAAGTCCGACACGCCGAAGTGGCAGAGATCGACGATTGGGACGATGTCGCGGCGCTTCAGGTCGGCGAAGGTGGCGTCTGAAAACGCCCAATCGTATTTCTGGTGGCCGAGAAAGGTGGTGTGGATGGGCGGCCCATACCGCAAGAACCGGATTCCCATATCCTCGACCAGTTGGAAGTCCGTCTGCCAATGCTTGTAGAAGCCGCACTTCTCCAGTTCATCGACCCGGGTCTTGCCGCCGTTTATGGTGGGGATGCTGTTCTCGATCCCGGTGGCGAACATGAAGCTGAACATCTGTTAGCGGGTCCTTGCAACCCGATGCCCGAATGGGGACAGCCTTGGGTTGGTGGAGGGCGGTTAGAGCGACCGGCGGAGGGGGTTAGGGCTTAGAGCTTCAATTGGAACCCGATGGCGCGGGCGGGGGCGGCGATCCTTGGTCCGCACGTTCGCCGGCGCGCTCCAGCTGGGCGCCGGCCTTGCGGGTCGCCTTGCCCGCGGCGATGGCCAGGGCGTTGGCGGCGCGTTTGGCGTCCGCGGCGGCGCGATCTGTGGCCGGCTGGGCCTCCGCCGCCGCATGATCCAGGCCCGTAGCGGTTTGACGCGCGGCGTCGCGTGCGTCGGCGGCGACGCGACGGCTTTCCGCCCGATCGCAAGACGTCAGAGCGCCCGCCGACATCAAGGCGATAGACACGAGGCCGATCGCCAGCAGGGCCGACGCGCCCCGCGCTCGAGATCTCGGGGGCTTTGTCATCACAGGCCTCTGCCGTCGTCTCCAGATCGGACGCCAAGCTCTAACAACGTCCCCACGGCTCAGGTTCCGGCGGCAGGATCTCTTTGTGATGATTACGCAGACATTTGCGGACTGAGATGGAAACCGTCATGGAACGGAGCGACAATCGTCAACCTTGCGCTGGGCTGACGCCCGTCGCCAGAGGTCCAATGAAATCCAGATGCCCCTGTCCCAATCCCCCCTTGAGCCGACGCCCAGCGCCCCGACCGCCAGGTCGCGCGGCGGCGTCGTGATCGTCATGGGGATGGTTGGTTCGGCGGCGATCTTGATCCTGGTCGGGCTAGGCAAGGCGGACGCCGCCGCCGGGCTCATCACGGCCGCGCTCCTGGGCCTGCTCGGGTTATCGCTGGGGCTCCGCTCATCGCGCCGCCTGGCGGTCATGACGGATGCGCTGGTCGACGCCGCTTCGGGCGCAGCCCCCTCGCCCGATCCGGGCGACGTCCAGACCTATGTCTCCGCCCTGGAGCTCGCCCCCAATCCGATCCTGGTCGTGAGCGCCGAGGAGGCGGACGACCTGGCGGGGCGGCGGATCGCCTTCGCTAACGCCAGCGCGCGCGACCTGCTGCGCGTGACGAGGGAAGGGGCGCTGCTGGTGGCGGCGATGCGCAACCCCAATGTTCTGGAGGCGATCGACGCGAGCCTGTTCAGCGGCGGCGACCGGGTCGTCACCTATGAGACCGGCGGATCTCAGAACCGCTCCTGGCGCGTCTGGACCAACCCGCTGCCGGGCACGCCGACGCGCCCGCGCCTAGCCCTGGTCATTATGCAGGACGAGACCGAAATTCGCTTAAACGAGCGTATGCGCGCCGACTTCCTGGCCAACGCCAGCCACGAGCTGCGCACGCCTTTGGCGTCCCTGACCGGCTTCATCGAGACCCTACGGGGCCACGCCAAGGACGACCCGGCGGCGCGCGACCGGTTCCTGGCCATCATGGGACGGCAGGCCGAACGGATGGCGCGGCTGATCGAGGATTTGATGTCGCTTTCGCGCATCGAACTCAGCGAGCACATCCGCCCCTCCGGCGTATGCGATCTGGCGGTCGCTGTCGCCGACGTCGCCGACGCGCTCGCGCCCCAGCTGGCCGCCAAGGGGGTCGCGTTCGAGTTCGCGCTGCCGCCCAAGGGGGTGGCGTGGGTCGTGGGCGATCGCGATCAGCTCATCCAGGTGGTGCAGAACCTGTTGGACAATGCGATCAAATATTCTCCGGTCGGCAGCGTGGTCCGGATCGAGGGCGAGGTCGGCCTGACGCTCGACGCGGCCGCCGCCTTCCGCCCCGACGCCCGCCGGCTCTCGGCCCCCGAGGGCGGGCGAATGTCGCTGCAGACCCCGACCTGGAGTGCGGACATGCGTTACGCCATTTTGCGGGTGGCGGACCTTGGGCCCGGTCTGGCGCGGGAGACCCTGCCCCGGTTGACCGAACGCTTCTATCGGGTCGAAGGACAGAAAAGCGGAGAGCGCAGCGGCACCGGGCTAGGGCTGGCGATCGTCAAGCACATCGTCAACCGCCATCGTGGCGGTTTTCTGGTGGAAAGCGCGCCGGGCCACGGGGCCGTCTTTTGCGTCTACTTTCCGATGCAGCAGCCGGGGACTGGATCGCCGTCGGCTGTGAGGAGCGAAACCAGCCCTAAAACCGATAGAAATATACCCTTGACCGACCCTTCAGCGCGCGAAGAGATAAAACTGTCGTAAAACTGTCGCTTATCCTCCGCAGTCCGGAGGCAGGTTGCGCGTGATCGCGCCCAGACCGTTCTGGAACATGAGTCTATCTTCGACATGAGTATGAACGAACACACGCTGAAGTTCTTTGGCGAAGAGCTGAACCAGCTCAAGGCCGAGGTGGCGCGCATGGGGGGCCTAGCCGAGGCTCAGGTGGCTGACGCGATCGAAGCCGTCTCGATCCGCGACGTCGCCTTGGCGGAGGCGGTCATCGGCCGGGACCAGAGGCTCGACATCCTCCAGCACGATATCGAGCGCAAGTCGATCCGGCTGATCGCGCTGCGCCAGCCTGTGGCGCAGGATCTGCGGCGCACCGTGGGCGCCATGAAGATGGCCTCGATCCTGGAGCGCACCGGCGACTACGCCAAGAACATCGCAAAGCGCGCCCTGGTCATCTCCGAAGCCGAACCGATCACGCCCCTGACCCGGGCCATCGAACGCATGGGCAAGCTGGTGGCCGCGCGCCTCAAAGACGCGCTGGACTCCTACACCTCCGCCGAACTCGATCAGGCCATGAACGTCTGGCAGAACGACGAGGAGGTCGA
>Ga0116226_10006204_pt1 | contig 10731 bp, 6 predicted proteins | sample S1TSphfallax_FD_89692 | JGI IMG/M metagenome (GOLD analysis project Ga0116226, IMG submission 89692) | Host-associated microbial communities from peat moss isolated from Minnesota, USA - S1T2_Fa - Sphagnum fallax MG | ecosystem: Host-associated > Plants > Peat moss > Unclassified | place: USA...
ATGGAACCCTGATTCCTTTGGATATAATTGGCAGCTTCCACAGATATATAAAAAGTCTGGCGTTAATTATTTTGTTACCCAAAAAATGACGTGGAATGAAACAAATAAACTCCCATTGAAATTATTTTGGTGGCAGTCACCAGATGGTAGCCGAGTTTTGACATATTTTCCCCATGATTATGTGAATGACACCCAGCCGGAAAGACTTGCATCTGACTTCAATATTGCTCGGCAAGAAAATCCGGGACTCCCGGAGATGATGCATTTGTATGGAATTGGCGACCATGGCGGCGGTCCAACCCGCGCCATGTTAGACACAGCCCAGCAATGGATGTCCAATCACGTGGTCTTCCCACCAAGCAACTTTGCCACAGCGCAGAGTTATTTCTCCTCCGTAGAAACTAAGCTGGATACGACCCATTCGCCTTTATGGAACTATGAAACTCTGGCAGCAGCTAAGGGAGTTTTGAATACACCTCCAGCAGGTGAGATTAGCCTACCTGTATGGAATGATGAGCTATATCTTGAGTTTCATCGCGGCGTGTACACCAGCCAGGCGGAACACAAGCGAAGCATGAGAGAGTCAGAAGAATGGCTGCTGGATGCTGAAAAATGGTCATCGTTGTCGTGGCTTGCTGGCGATACCTATCCGCAAGAGAAGCTTGATGAAGCATGGAAAAAAGTGTTGTTCAATCAGTTCCATGACTTAGCTGCCGGCTCTGGCATTGGGGTGATCTATCGCGATGCACAAAAGGACTACGATGTAGTTCGTTGGACAGCCAATGAGGCTGATCGCAATGCCTTTGCAACCATCTTCAGCCAAATTAACACCACCTCTGATACTAGAGTCACAGCCGAAGCAGTTCCGCTGATTGTTCTAAATCCATTGGCCTGGTCAAGAACAGATGTGGTATCAGCAGATGTGTCACTTGCGAATGATGACAGAAACGTTATGGTGTTGGACGCCGAGAACAAACCTGTGCTCTCTCAGATCACATCAATAGAGCCAGAAAAACATATTGTCCATTTATTACTCAAGGCCTCTGATATGCCATCATTGGGCTACGAGAAATTCACAGTTGTGCCATCTGCAAGCAATACATCAAAAGTAAAAGCTCCCACAACTGATCTAAGCATAAGTGGCACGACCCTAGAGAATGAGTTTCTGCGTGTTGTGGTAGACGCTAAGACTGGATGCATCACCAGTCTCTATCTAAAACAGACCGATACCGAATCACTAGCTGTGAATGCCTGTGGAAACCAGTTACAGGCATTCCACGATAATCCCAAGTCGTGGGACGCGTGGAATATTGATGCTGATGCGCTTGACCACTTCACAGCAATCGACCAGACAGACTCTGTACAGGTTGTAGACAATGGCCCATTACGAGCCGCTATTCGAATCAAACGTCACTGGCAGAGTTCAATATTCGAGCAACAAATCGTGCTTTATGCGGGTATACCTCGTGTTGATATTGTCAATGATTTCGACTGGCATGAAACACATGTACTGCTAAAGGCTGCTTTTCCGCTGGCGGCAAGCAGTGCAATGGCCACATACGAAATTCCTTATGGCTCAATTAAGCGCCCCACCACGCGAAACAATTCATGGGAGTCCGCAAAGTTTGAAGTTCCTGCCCTGCGCTGGGCCGATCTGGGTGATGATAAGAGCGGCTTCTCTCTAATAAATAATTCAAAATATGGCTATGACGCTGTTGGTAACTTGCTGCGACTTTCTCTGTTGCGTTCTCCAATTTCGCCTGATCCAGGTGCAGACAAAGGTACTCATCATTTCGAGTATTCACTATATCCGCATACTTCCAACTGGAAACAAGCGCTTACTGTTCGTCGCGGATATGAATTCAATTACAAGTTACAAGCTGAACAGACCACACAACATATTGGGCCATTGCCTGCCAAATGGTCATTCATAAACGTCGAGCCAGCAAATCTGCTACTCACTGCCGTGAAGAAGACGGAGGATGGTGACGGGCTTTTATTGCGCTTCTATGACTGGGCGGGCAAGTCTGGTTCTGGTGCCATTACGGTGCCCAAAGGTGTTATCTCAGCAACTCAAACGAATCTAATGGAAAGAGTAGAGGGTGCATCACTGCAAACGATGAGTGGCACAGTAACAGATACAGTGATTGTTCCATTCAATTCGTACGGCATTACAACGGTTCAGGTAAATTACGGCAATCGCGGAGTGAATTTTTATAGCTCTGCAAAATAGTAGACTATGCATTATCGATAGGAGATGCAATGAAAGCATTATTGCTTTCTGGATATAAGCAGCTCGAATTGGTTAATATAGAAACACCTCGACCAGCCGCTGATGAGTTATTGGTCAGCATCAGGGCCTGTGGTATCTGCGGTAGTGATGTTCATGGTTATGATGGTAGCACTGGACGACGTCTGCCTCCAATTGTGATGGGACATGAGGCTGCTGGAATTGTTGAATCAGTGGGCAGCACTGTGAGGAATTTCAAGGTGGGAGATCGTGTCACTTTTGACTCCACCATTTATTGTGGCAAATGTTTTTATTGCCTTCGCGGACAAATCAATCTCTGTGATAATCGTGAAGTAATTGGAGTATCAGCTGCGCAGTTTCGCCGTATGGGTGCCTTCGCAGAATTCATTACTGTACCTGAGCGCATCGCATATTTACTGCCAGATAATCTACCATTTGAACACGCAGCATTAATTGAGGCTGTGTCTGTTGCCGTACACGCGGTATCCCTAACTTCCGTTGAGCCTGGCAGCACCGTAGTCGTAATTGGGGCGGGCATGATTGGATTACTGGCCCTCCAAGCCGCATTGAATGCTGGTGCCGGACGTGTTTTTGTGTTGGATGTAGATGAAACTCGCCTGAAACTGGCACTTGGTCTTGGCGCATCAGAAATTTTCAATTCACTAGAAAGTAATGTTGTAGAAAGAGTGTTGGCCCTAACTGAGGGCCATGGTACCGATGCAGCACTTGAGTGTGTTGGCACCAGTGCTACTGTCAAGCTCGCCATCGAAAGTGTGAGAAAAGGTGCCACTGTGACTCTAGTCGGAAACATTTCTCCAACAATTGAGCTGGCCCTGCAATCCACGGTAACCAGACAGATTCGCCTGCAAGGGTCATGTGCATCCTCAGGTGAATATCCAGAGTGCATAAAGTTAATGTCAAATGGTGCAATACGAGTACAACCATTGCTATCCGTAGTAGCCCCCCTGCAAGAAGGACCAATATGGTTCAAGCGTTTGTATGCACGCGAACCGGGACTATTAAAAGTTGTGCTTCAACCATAATGGTGACTCAATGAGCAATTCCCTTTTTGATCTTTCCGGCAAAGTGGCACTGGTCACTGGCACTAGTCGCGGACTAGGCCAATATTTCACACGAGCTTTAGCGCGGGCTGGTGCTGACATTGCCATGACCAGCCGCAACAAAAATTCACTAGTAGACTTCGCGAAGGAAATAAATGCTACAGGCAGGAAAATTTTTGCGGTTGACCTAGATGTCCGCGATTATGACAGCATTCAGAGCGCTGTAACTGAGGTTGATAATCACTTCGGAAAGATCGATATTCTGGTCAATAACGCTGGTTGCAATATTCGAAAACCAGCATTGGACGTAACATGGGAGGAGTGGAACACCATTCTGAATACGAATCTGCGTGGCTCATTTTTTGTTGCCCAGTCCGTGGCACGAGGGATGACTGATCGCGGCTATGGCCGAATTATCAATATTGGCTCCGTCACAAGTGTCTCAGGGTATGCAGGACTGGGCCCCTACGGAGCTAGCCGTGGTGGAATTCGCCAACTGACCATGAGTCTTGCTGATGATTGGGGTAAATATGGCGTGACAGTAAATTGTCTTGCGCCGGGTTGGTTTCGCACCGCACAGAACTCAGCTTTATATGAAAATAAAGCCTGGGTAGAATACTTGTCTGACAGGATCCCACTCAAACGCCCCGGTCTGCCAGACGATCTCGACGGGGCTATAGTTTTCCTGGCCTCCGAATCAAGCCGCTACATAACTGGACAAACTCTTTTAGTGGATGGCGGTATCTCAACTGGAGCTGTGAAAATATCTCTACCCTAACTCGGTTATTTTACAGATGCTTTCATTCTGCTTCGAAGCTCTTGCTCTTGTTCATCATTCCAATATTTACAGTCAAGACGGATAAAAACTGATGTATATGGAATTGTCATGTTGGTCTTGAGGACAATAACATTAAAGCTGTTCCCTGCCTCGGCAATGTTTGCGATCAGTTTGTCATGCAGGACTGGGGCAACTTTATAATTTGCCAGCAGGGCGGCTATCCTGGCACGATATGCAGTAACTCCCGGCAACTCCTGCTCTGAAATGTAGGGCAACTCCGCATCCATATAAATATCGGGTCGTACATGGATAGAATTATGAATAGTATTTAGAATTGCACGCACTACATCCAACTGGTCTGAATTCGTTTCGATAGTCTCTATGCCGGATGAGTTTTGCAGAGGATAGGCTGAGTCAACAATAAGGACCCAATTACGATGGCCGAGCAGTGGCATTGAGCTGGCAAGTTTTACCCTCCAATCTGGTGCGTTCTGCTGAGCTGCATGACTCTTTGGAATCGCAGCAAGAAAAATGATCAGAAAGAATATCTTCTTCATAATTAAGCCTCTCAACGAACCATCTATTTAGGTAACTGATAAGAACCGACTATACTAAATTTCTGTGTGCTGGCATTGTTGCCAGCATCCTCTGGCTCACCACCGCCAATAAATATTTGGTAATCACCTGCACGGACTGATCTATTACCCTCTCTATCTACCTCACTTAAGTCTCGCGGACTTAACTCAAAATGCACAACTGAACTCGCATGCGCTGCTAGGTGAATCCTATGAAAACCCTCAAGACTGCGCAACGGATAACCATCTTGTTTCGGCGGTACTATATAAAGTTCAGCGACTTCGTCTCCAGCAACCGCGCTGGCATTCGTTACCTTAACATCGGCAGTAAGTAGTTGTCCTGCCTGAAGTGATTTACTTGATAGCTTTAAGTCGGAATAAATAAACTTGCTATAGCTAAGACCAAATCCAAAACGGTATAAAGGCGTGCCTTGAAAGAACCTATAGGTGCGGTTTTTCATGCTGTAATCGTCAAATGACGGCAACTGATTGGTTGAAGCATAGAATGTCACCGGCAAGCGGCCTGATGGATTAAACTTGCCCGTAAGAATGTCTGCAATGGCTCCGCCACCGGCCTCGCCTGGATACCATGCCTCAAGCAAGGCATTACTATGCTGCTGCGCCCAATTGACGGCAACTGCACTTCCACTCATCAGAACAACTACTACTGGCTTACCAGTTGCTGCAACCGCCTTAAGTAGTTTTTGCTGGACTTCTGGCAACTCGATTTCAGTGCGGTCGCCTCCGCTAAAACCATCAACATGCACTGGCATTTCTTCGCCCTCAAGGTTTGGAGAAAGCCCTACAAAAGCTACTACTAAATCGCTCTGCTGTGCAGCTTCTACAGCTTGTTGACGAATTGCATCCGCTGGTGGTGTCCACTGTAGACTAATCCCGGCATCGTCAAATTTATTGATGTGTGCGTATTCAACCCGAATAGCATGTTCTGCAGTATCCGTAAATTTGTAATGAAAGTCAGTAGGTGGCTTGGTATCTGTTTTATTGTTCAGTAACTCTGAGTTGGTAGATACTACCTGACCATCAATCCAAATAATGTACTGTTCTTTACAGCAGGAGTTGAAATGTACATTGAATCCGTAATTTCCAGGTGCGGGCACGGAAATAGTCCCTGACCAGCGCACACTAAAGTCGTTCGCTGGCACATCAGGAAACGGCCTGGCTGAATTCCAATCAAAATCAATTTCTTTATCAACACGGCGCTGAACAGGCACTCCGATGGCAGCAGATGATGAAAAATATTCTCCTTGCAATCCCTGTATTTGCGAACCCTTTTCAGGATGAAACACGGTGCGCGGAACAATAACTGGAAGACCATCAACATGCGAACTACCCTGCTGGTAGATTATTTTTGCTTTGCCTCGCAATGCCGCTTCCAAACCATCCAAAGGCAATACGGGATGACTCGGAATAGCGTTGTAATTTCCTTCAATGGCTGCTAGCGATACAGCATTAGGACCAATAACTGCCAAACGATGAATCGCAGCACTCTGAGATGACAACTTGAGTGGCAGCGTACCATCATTCTTCAAAAGGACTATTGACTCATGTGCTGTCTTCAAAGCAAGCTCTCGGTGCTCCGGCGAATCCACAACTGAGTCTGGAACATGTGCATAAGCCACCTGCGATGGCGGATCGAACATGCCAAGACGTATACGTGCTGTGAATAATCGGCGGACCGCCTGATCAATATCTGCTTCCGATATCAAACCATCATGCACGGCCTCGACCAGCGAACTATACTCGCGACCGCAACTTGTATCAGTACCCGCTTTGACTGCAAGTGCGCTGGCATGGGCTGCATCCGGCGAGAAATGATGACCGATTGGAGTATAAAAATCCGAAACAGCACCACAGTCAGAAGTAACAAATCCCTGGAATTTCCAGTTATTACGAAGATACTGCTGGAGTAGCATCGTGTTGGCACATGCGGGCACACCATCCACTTCGTTATAGGCACACATCAAGGAGTCAGCATGGCCCTCGGTCACTGTTGCTCGGAATGCCGGAAAATATGTCTGCTCTAGGTCTTGTGGAGAGACATTCACGTTGAAACTATGTCGCGTCCGCTCGGGTCCACTATGCACTGCAAAATGTTTGGGTGTTGCAATGGCACGGAAATATTTAGGGTCATCACCTTGCATCCCAGTTACGAACGCAACACCCATTTTGCTTGTCAGATATGGGTCTTCTCCGTATGTCTCCTGACCGCGCCCCCATCGTGGATCACGGAATATATTAATGTTTGGGGACCAGATCGTCAGCCCATAATATATCCGGTAAATATTGTCCCTGATTGCCTGATTGTATTTTGCACGTGCCTCTATCGAAATGGCGGTGGCCACCTCATGCTGCAAATCGGTGTCCCATGTGGCTGCCATACCAATGGCCTGCGGAAACATTGTCGCATAGCCAGAACGCGCCGCCCCATGCAACCCTTCACTCCAATAATCGTACTCAGGTACGCCGAGCCGCGGTATCGCTGTAGCATGGTTCTGCATCTGCGCTGATTTTTCTTCCAGAGTCATGCTGGAGACAAGAGCATCAACACGTTTCCCAATCGGCTGTGTGGCGTCAAACCATATCTGCGATGAATGGTCATTAGAAACGTTTTCACTAACGTGCTTGGCGGACTGGGCGTGTACTTGTGGTATGAATCCGACGGCGATAAATAACAGCAGTTGAATAAACGAAGTAAAACGCATTCTATTTCCCTCTTCGTTATCAACTATATATTTAAGAATGTCTGTGATGCGACATGCGAAAAAGATAGAGTTATTTCCTAATTCGATTAGACTTGCTTTCCAAGGTAATACCTAAACCACATGTGACAGTGCAATCGTAAAGACCAGCGCCAAAATGGATATAAGCGTTTCGCATACAGTCCATGTTTTCAAGGTCTGCGCAACACTCATATTGAAATATTCCTTCACCATCCAAAATGCGCCATCATTTACGTGCGATAGAGTGAGAGAACCAGCCCCGGTGGCAATCGCCAGCAGCTCAGGTTGTGCCCCAGTACCATGACCGGCAAGCGGCGCAATGATCACTGCTGCAGTACTCATTGCAACTGTAGCAGAGCCAGTGGCAATCCGAATTAAAGCGGCAACAAGCCATGCCAGCAGCAGTATTGATACATTTACATGAAGGGCCACGCTGACAATGGCTTGAGAGACACCACTGTCCATCAAAATATGGCCCAGTCCCCCACCAGCACCAACCAGCAATGTAATGTTCGCCATTGGGCCAAGGCATTCATTGCTGAAGTTGAGGATCGTTGTACGGTTCATGCCGCGCATCTTCCCCAAGGTGACAAAGCTGACTAGCACCGCAATAAGCAACGAAATATCTGCGTTACCCAAAAGACGAAGAATCTCATTTGGAGTTGAGTTCTGTTTACTCAACAGATTTGCCCAGCCGCCGAGCAGCATCAAGACCACAGGCAGCAGGATCGTGGCCAGAGTAATGCCGAAGCTGGGTAGTTTGTGGTCTGGCAGCTCTTCTGTGAAGTTCTCCATCATTGGATTTTCTGCTGGTAATACGATTAGTGGAGCAACCCACTTGGCAAATATGGGCCCCGCGATCATGGCCGTTGGTATACCGACGATCAGGCCATAGAGGATTGTTCGTCCAATGTCTGCGTTATATGTAGCCACCGCCATAAGCGCAGCAGGATGTGGAGGGATCAAACCGTGTACAACTGAAAGCCCTACCAGCATGGGTAGTCCCACCAGTAGAAGCGATACACCCGTACGTCGGGCGACAGTAAAAACTATTGGGATCAACAATACAAAGCCGACTTCAAAAAATACTGGAAGACCGACAAGCAGTCCAATAATCATCATTGCCCAATGAACATTTTTCTTGCCAAATGCATCAATCATGGTACGTGCGATACGGTCTGCTCCACCGGACTCCGCCATCATTTTGCCAAGCATTGTTCCTAGCGAAACCACTATGGCAATATGACCAAGGGTGTTACCCATGCCTATTTCAAAAGACTTAACGATACTGATAGCTGGCATACCAGTGACCAACCCAAGCGCCAGCGACGTACCCATCAAAACCATGAATGGATTCAACCGGCCTATTGCGATCAGCAATATCAGGGCAACAATTGCGCTCAATGCAGCTAATAATAGAAACAAACTGTGTGGATCAATAACCTGGGCGGTCACAAATTACCTCAAATTACTATTTATAAATATTTCGAATGTCTGAAATGGCAGTGTACCGACGCCACTGCATATACGCAAATCCTACAGCTCTCTTTCATTTAGGGCTTGCATGTTCAGGCCAGAGTGTGGTGCGGTATATGTGTGAACACATTGTCAAAACTGGCACCTATGTTCGTGCTGTTTATCTGCGGGCTTTATGACTCGCAGATGTACGCGCAAATTGCTCCATTGCCGTATAACAACAACGCACCCTCCACTGTTCCAGAGGAACCGGTATCACAAAACAGCACAGTTTCAACCGCTAAGGCTGGTTCCACACCGAATACTGTAATTACAGGATGGTCGTTAAAGAGTGAGATCGATCCGAGTGCAATTGAACACGGAGTCAAGGTTACGCTTGGCCCGGGCCAGCCAGAGGTTATTTTCTTTTTCGATACTGACACATCAAGTAATACTCCGATTGAATATCGCTACCGACTCAATGACTACGATACAGACTGGACTGTTACCACTGGCCACCTTGCCCATTACCGTAAGTTGACACCTGGAGAATACCGCTTTGAAGTCCAAGACCGCATAAAAGGCCAGGTGCTATGGTCTACGCCTGTGGCAACTTTGGCCGTGGAACAAGAACCATTTTTCTATCAAACTTGGTATTTTTACCTTGTACTTATGCTCGGTTTTGTGGCAATTACGGCACAAGTATTGAACCAGCGTGATCAATTGCTAAAAGGTCAGATGGGTATGGTGCTTGAAGAGCGTAACCGTATCGCCAGTGATTGCCATGACACTTTGATGGCAGGATTTGCCGCAATTTCCTGGCAGTTGGAGGCGACCGCAAAGCTGTTTCGCGATTCCGGCGTTGACAATACTCCCGCAGCACAATCCTGTGAACTCGCTCGCAGCATGGTGTCTCACTGCCAGGCTGAAGCACGGCGCATTATCTGGGACCTGCGCGACCCGGATGAAGTCACTAATGTTTTATCTCAGGCGCTCTCCCGTGCCATCACAGCCCATCGCCAGCGAGATACCATCGAGACTAAATTTGAAGTAGACGGGGACGAAATATCCATCGCACCCGGAGCTGTCCATCACCTAGTCTGCATTGGGCAGGAAGCTGTAACCAATGCACTGCGACATGCTGATGCATCCACCATTCAAATCAGACTGCATTATGGGGTCGATTCACTAAGCCTAAGTATTCGTGATAACGGCCACGGTTTTCAGGTCTCAAGTCACGCACCCCGCACTGGCCACTTCGGCATTGCAGTCATGGAAGAACGTGCCCGAAAGCTCGGTGGCACTCTGCGTCTGAACAGTTCATCTGAATCCGGTACAGAGGTCACAGTCACTGTAGACTTTGAAAGCATCAATCTGCCTGCGAATATGCAACAGCACGTAATACCTTGGATCGGTGTTTAAGTATTGGTCTCCCAGCATAAGAGTTTCTGATTCGTCCCCACTTCGCATATATTGATTAAGCTGAGGTTAATGAAATACAAATTTTGCTGTCTGTTCTAGCGGAGTAAAAGCGATGAAGCAGATTCGAGTCCTTTTGATTGAGGACCATTTTCTTGCGCGTATGGCATTGCAGTCAGTGTTGGCTGGCCACTCTCATATTCGTATTGTCGGCGAAGCTTTAGACGGAGAACAAGGCATCGAACTGTACCGTGCCTTGAAACCCGATGTAGTGGTACTAGATCTTCGCCTTCCTCGCGTTAGTGGCTTTGACGTGATCACTCTTCTGCGAAAGATGCCCAATCCTGCGCGAATTGTTGTGCTCTCAAACTATCGCGGCTCTGAGGATATCTATCGTGCCGTCCGCGCTGGCGCCATGGCTTATCTAACCAAAGACGCCAGCGGCGAAGAG
>Ga0116226_10006205_pt1 | contig 10730 bp, 6 predicted proteins | sample S1TSphfallax_FD_89692 | JGI IMG/M metagenome (GOLD analysis project Ga0116226, IMG submission 89692) | Host-associated microbial communities from peat moss isolated from Minnesota, USA - S1T2_Fa - Sphagnum fallax MG | ecosystem: Host-associated > Plants > Peat moss > Unclassified | place: USA...
AGCGTCGCTGAGCTGTCGATTCCGAGAGAGAAAAGTGTCAACGCCCTGAGAATTGGGCTGAGTTTGGGCTCGTATGTCTGCGCCCGCCTTCAGAAGGGCATCTATAACGCCAGATGAGGCATTCTCCGCGGCATACATCAGCGCGGAACGATGCGTAACCTGCGGTCCCATCCGGCACAAAGAATTCTCGACGGGCCCTGTGTAAAGGTTCGGATTCGCCTTGTATTGCAGCAATACGGACAGGACGTCGAGCTTGTCCCATTGCGCCGCATACATCAGGGCCGACTTTCCGAACCAATTGACGTCGTCCACGCCGACGCCCTTCGAAATAAGGATCTTCGTCATTAACTTGTCGTCGAGGGCGTAGAAGAGCAAAGGCTCCATACCAGCGCCGTCGGACTCGGCCATCGTCTTGGAAATTCCAGCGACCAATTGGTCGGGCGTCCTCTCGACCAGATCCCTGCGTCCCTGCAGAACAGCGCGCTGCATCATCTCGGCGGTCACGCTGAGGTCGCCAATCCTTTGCTCATAGTCTTGGCTAAATTCTTCGTCGGAAGGCGGATTGATGACATTGCTATGGATATCGATTTCAGCATCGAGTACCTGCTGAAGAACGGCATCCGCGACGGCGCTGGCCAATTCAGACGAGAGCTTGAATTGTGTCACATAATAGGCGGAGAGTTCGTTGGCGGTCTCCGGCAACAGCCGATTCAGATGCTCAACCACTCTGAAATTGTAGAGAGATTGAAAGCCCCACCGTTTTAGGAAAGCGGCATCGATGCGTGAATTGCCCGCTATTGAGTCTCCATCCGCTCCTGTCGCCTTCATCAGCTCCCAGGGCCGGGCTAAAGCCATGCGGAGCGCGAAATCAACCGTCGCGCGGTGACGCCCCCAAACATAGGGCGTGCTGGACCCGCCGCACTCGATCGCCCCCTCCCCGTCGAGCGTATGCAGCATGGCAATCAATTCCCGGAATTTCGGCAATGGCGCGGCTTGCGCGCCCGCCTGTTGCGGGATTGCCCATGCGGCGCGCTCGTCAATCGCGGCGGCACAGACGGGTCTTTGATTTATGTCTGCGCCAATCTTGAAAAGGCCGAATTTTCCCTTCCCAAAAACATGCTCCGCCGCCTCGTCCCACAGACCCGATTCATAGTCGCGATCCCGAAACGCGTACAAATCACCCTTTATCCAGAAGACCCTGAATAGCGGGCCATTTTGGGCCCATTCGAAGAAATCCTGGTTGAAAAGCTCCTCTCCATGCTCCTTATCGCTATCGGAATAGAAACCTTCCACAAGATTGCCGATTTGGCCCCAAGACACTCCTTCCTTGCTTAGAAACAACCCGTTCTTTTCATGAACATTATGATTGCCGTTGCGAACGACAAAGAGCAGCCGACGCCCCTTCTCCCCGCGGAGCTTCACCGAATAAACCTGATCGCGGTAGATGGATATCATCGTGCCATCATCAAGCGGAGAGCCTGTTCCGAAAATAGTCCCGGAAAGCTCCCCGGTAACCGAAGAGAGTTCATCCCAGTCATGGGAAGCTGAATAATCGCGCCGAACAGCCTCCATGAAAGGGCGACAAATCGCTTCGTCCGCGTTCGTCACCAACTCGGGAAAATTGGAGCGCTCGAAAGATGGATCGATCGTGTCGTCCTGTCTCTGAGCCAGAGCCGCCGACCGCTCGGAACCTGCCCGTTCCAGGCAAGCCTGAAGGCTCGCGGGCGGATCCGACTCCGCGCTATCGCCTTCTAGCAATCTAGGCCTGTCATCATCGCAAATAACCGCCGTCAGCGCTGTGCGGCTCCGTTCGGGCGTCGCAGCGTGCAGCAACTGATCTTTGAACCGCGGCAACGTCAGCAGCACATCCTTTCGCTTGTCGATCTGATCGCCGATGCAATATTCGGCGGCGGCCAGTATCTTGTCGTCCGGCTTGCCTTGCCCCGACAGGTCGCATTCCTTTGCCAGCGAGGCGACCCACTCGCGCTGATCCGACAGCAGCGCTTGCTGCCAGGAGGGATCGACTTCCTTGCGCACCGTCGACCATGCAGTCTCGAGCGCCTCGTTGCGATCGAGCAAAGCCGGGTTGGAACAGATTACAAGATCCGCCGGTCCAGACGCCTTCGAACAGTCGAATGAACCCGCCTCGGCCAGACCCGGCGCACAGACCGCCAGGAGCACAAAGAGCGAATAGACCCGCATTTGACCCCTCAATATCTCCAACTTGAAAGATCCGCCCCCATCGGCGCCGTCGCATCAATGCGCTTCAGGATCTTATCGAGATACATCTGGGTGTAATGCAGGCGGCTATAGGCGTTGGGCGTGTCGTGATCGCCGTTCCAGCAATGCTCGTCCTTGTCGCCGTAATCGACCTCGCCGCCATAGGCCGGATTCTTCAGCGATTTCAGCGTCTCTTCGCCGAAATAGACCGCATCATTGAGGAAGTAATTATCGCCCCGACCGACATAGATATGGATCTTGCCGGCCAGCTTCGGCCCCAGGGTCGCCCAGTCGCGGCGCAGGATGGCCATCAGGTCGTAATGCTCTTTCCAGTAAGTCGCCACCTCATGGTCGATCTTGCCGGTCAGCTTGTCGAAGATCGGCGCCGGATAGCCGTCCTTGCCGACCGGACCATAAACCGCCTGCCAGATGTCATATTGCTCGCCCGAGCGGCCATGATCGCCCAGCGCCAGTTCATAGCGGTTATTGCCGCGCTGGGTGGCCAGCACCTCGCCCAGATAATTGCGGAAGGCCGGGCGCTCGAGGGTCAGATGGGCGCCCCGATACTCGTACATATTGTCGTCTTCATAGAGGTTGGCGATGGTGTAGGCGCGGAAATCGATCGGATCCGGGCAGGCGGCGAAAGCGCCGTTATAGGAGTCGGGATAGAAGATCTGCGAGGCCAAGGCTTCCCAGCCGCCGGTCGAGCCGCCATAGGTGAAGCGCGCCCAGCCCTGCCCGATCCCGCGGAACTGCTTCTCGATGGCCGGGATCAGCTCCTGATTGATGGCGTCGCCATAGGGCCCGAGATTGGCCGAATTCACCGCGTAGGAATCGTCGTAATAGGGATTGGCATGCTCGATCTCGGCGATCAGGAAGCGCGGATATTTGGCCGAGATCCATTGCTGGTAATTCTTATAGGCCTCCTGCTGGACGATGCGGTTATAGCCGGCCAGATGGAAGCGCTCGGAATAATCGGGCTTGAGGTCCGGGTCGGGCGGCGTCTCGCGGAAATCGGCGAAATCGCGCTCGAAATGATTTTGCGCGACGATGATCGGGAAATGCGCCTCGGGATGCTGGTCGAAGCCTTCGGGCACCAGCACATGGGCGCCGATGAAGACCGGGCGGCCCCAGAACTTGCTCAGAAGCGCGCTCTGGATACGGACATGGCGGACATATTTGGTGTCGGGGATCGGCGGCAGCGGCGCGATCTCCTGGTCGAGCGACAGCTTGATCACCCCGCCCTTGGCCGGGTCGATATGGAGCTTGACCGGCTTTGAATAGAAATTGCCGGGTGCCAGGTTCCAATGCTGCCCCTCGCCGCGGTCGGGGGCCAGCTTGATCGTCACACCGTCGGCGCGGTGAAACGTCTCGTAGCGGTTCAGCAGGCCCTGGACGACATAATCCCCCGCCGGCAGTTTCGAGATGTCGTCGATCGGCCAGCCGATCGCCTTGGCGTCGATGGTGGCGGCCTGGCCTGGCGCCAGATGATCGACCGTGGCGCCAAATATGATCTGCGTGCTGGGCTGCAGGCCGATCTGGTTGCGGGGCTCGTCGGACGGATCAGTCGACAGCATCAGAAGCATGCGCCCATCCTGCGCCTCGCCGCTGCGCTCGGCCGGGAAAGACAACTGGAATTCGAAGGGCGTAACCTTGGAGGCCTTGGCCGCATAAGCCGCCGAGCCGGCTCCTACCACGCCGATCACTAGAGCAACCAATCCCGCCTTCATCACATCCACCCTTAAATCTTGGTTGCGGTAGTGTGAGGTCGTGATAAGCAGGCAGCAACAGTTTGTTTTCCAGGGGAAGTCCATGCGCGTCCTGCCGCCGCCCGGCCAAATTCTCGGCCATCCCAAGGGTCTGTTCCTGTTGTTCGGCACCGAGATGTGGGAGCGGTTCAGCTATTACGGCATGCGGGCGCTGCTGGTCCTGACCCTTACCGCTTCGCTGACCAGCGCCGACCCAGGCTTTGGCATGTCGGAAAGCGACGCGCTGCATCTCTATGCCTGGTTCACCGGCATGGTGTGGTTCTCGCCGATCCTGGGCGGCTGGCTGGCCGACAATTTCATCGGCCAGCGCCGCGCCGTCCAGATCGGCAGCCTGGTGATCGCCGCCGGCCAGTTCATCCTGTCCTCGGCGGTGCCCGGCAATCTGTCGCTGTTCTATGTCGGACTGGTGGTCGTCGTGCTCGGCAACGGCTTCTTCAAGGCCAATATCTCGACCATGGTCGGCGCGCTCTACGACCAGGGCGACGCGCGGCGCGACGGCGCCTTCACCATCTTCTATATGGGCATCAATATCGGTTCCTTCATCGCCCCCCTGGTCTGTTCCACCCTGGGCGAGAACCCGGCCTATGGCTGGCGCTACGGTTTCATGGCGGCCGGTGTCGCGATGCTGCTGGCTTTCGTGCTGCAGACCTTGCTCGGGCGCTCCATGCTGGGTGATGTCGGCGTCGAGCCCAGCGCCAAGCGCGCGCTGGCCATCAGCGGCGGCGTCAAGGCTCCGCTGACCAAGCAGGAATTCGACCGCCTGCGCGTGATCTTCACCGTCTTCATCTTCTGCGTGCTGTTCTGGGGCGCCTATGAGCAGCAGGGCGGCCTGATGAACCTCTATGCCCGCGACAAGATCGACCGCATGCTCGGCGGCTTCGAAGTGCCGGCCGGCTGGTTCCAGTCGGTCAATCCCTTCTTCATCGTCACCCTCGGCCCGATCTTCGCCGCTCTCTGGGAGTTTCTGGGGCGCCGCCGCAAAAATCCGTCCAGCCCGACCAAGATGGTTTACGGCCTGGCGCTGACCGGCCTCGGCTTCCTGCTGATGGTCGGCGCGACTTATGAGCAGGCCGCCAGCGGCAAGGCCAACATGGCCTGGCTGATCCTGGCGCTGATGTTCCATACCATGGGCGAACTGTGCATCTCGCCGGTCGGGCTGTCGATGACCACCAAGCTGGCGCCGTTGCGCGTCGCCTCCTTGATCATGGGCGTGTGGTTCCTGACCAATTTCGGCGGTAACATCATGGCCGGCTATGTCGGCGCGCTGGCCGAGAATCAGGGCGACGCGGCGGTGTTCGGCGGGCTGGCCGGCGCGCTGTTCCTGTTCGCCGCCCTGCTCTGGGCGATATCGGGTAAGCTGGTGCGCTGGATGCACGGCGCCGAGACAATCGAAGCGGCGCACGATTAGAGCGCTTAGAAGATCGCCGTCTTCTCACGCCGGCCGGTGGTGGTACCCGGGTTCCGCCTGATCGTACGAAGCGACGATGGGGTGGCTTTCTTTTCCCGGCTTCTATGCCATTCTACGATTGCACCGATTTGCCGGACGCTTCTTGCTTAAATGAATGTTCTGAAATGATTTTTCCCGATAACCAGGGCGACACGCACGACCCGGTTCCGCTGATGGTCGATGTCGACGGAACGCTGCTTCGTACCGATCTCCTCGTGGAATCGTTTTTAGCGCTCTTCTCGACCCGGCCTTGGCGAGCGCTGTGGGTGCTGCTTGCCTTGCGGCGCGGCAAGGCGGCGTTGAAGGAGGCACTGGCAGACCACGCGCCGATCGATGTGGCCACGCTGCCGGTCAATGGCGCATTGATTGAGTTCCTGCGGTCGGAAAAAGCACACGGCCGCAAAATCTATCTGGCGTCCGCGTCGGACCGCCGTTATGTCGAGGCCTTGGCGGCGCATGTCGGTTTATTCGACGGAGTCTTTGCGACCTCCGACGGCGTCAATCTTTCTGGTCCCACCAAGGCGGACGCCCTTTGCGCGGCGTTCGGGGAGGGCGGCTTTGATTATGCGGGCGATGCGGCGACCGACCTTCCCGTGTGGCGGCGGGCGCGGGAGGCCATCCTGGTCAACGCCAAGCCATCCTTGGTCGCGAGGGTGCGGCGCGACCTCCGCATGACGCGGGTTTTCGAACGGCCGCGCCGAGGCCTCGGGCTGTATATGCGGGCGATCCGCGTCCATCAATGGCTGAAAAACCTATTGATTTTCGTACCCGCCTTGGCTGCCCACCAAATCGACGGCGTGATCGGTGTCGGTGTGCCGACGTTCCTCAGTTTCAGCTTGTGCGCCTCAAGCGTCTATCTCCTCAATGACATGCTCGACCTCAAGGATGATCGCCGTCATCCAAGCAAGTCGCAACGGGTCTTCGCCAGCGGCGCGATGCCCTTGCTGCAGGGGCTGCTCCTCGTGCCGGGTTTGCTGGCCTTGTCCGCAGCCATCGCCTTATGGCGCCTGCCCATAGAACTATTGGGGATTCTAACGCTCTATTGGAGCGGGACCTTGGCCTACTCGCTTTGGCTCAAGCGTCACCTGCTGATCGATGTGGTGGTGTTGGCCTGCCTCTATGGCTTGCGCTTGCTGGCCGGCGGGGCGATGATGGATCTCGCGCTGTCGCCCTGGCTGCTCGCCTTCTCCCTGTTCCTGTTTTTCAGCTTGGCGCTGGTGAAGCGCTGCACCGAATTGATCGATCGCGGATCGGACGATGCCAGCCGGCGCGCCTATAAGCAGGGCGATCTTCCCATTCTGGAGGCGATGGCGGCGGCCAGCGGCTATGCCTCGGTGGTGGTGATGGCGTTTTACCTCAGCAGCCCAGCGGTGATCGATCTCTATCGCCACCCGTACTATCTCTGGTTCGTGTGCCTGATCCTGGTTTATTGGCTGAGCCGCGTATTGTTGCTGACCCACCGGGGCGAGATGCATGACGATCCGGTGATTTTCGCGGCGACGGACAGGATCAGCCTGGCCTCCGGCGGGCTCATCGCGCTCACCCTGGCCATAAGCGCCTGAACGATGCGGACTCAGCTTCTCAAGAGGCTCGACCCCCTCCTGACGACGGTCGGCTGCCTGATCGGATCCGCCCTGCCCAAAGGGCGCGGCGTGCCTGCTGGAAAAACGCTGATTTTGCGGCCCGGCGGCATGGGAGATCTCATTTGCGCCGACATTGCCCTGGGAGACCTTGGTCTCGATTCAACCGACTTTAGCTGGTTGATAGAACAGCGTTCCCGCGATTGGGCTGTTTACCGGAGGCTCCCCCATCTCTGCTACGACAGCGATCCGGTGAGGGTGCTGCGAGAGGTCTGGGGCCGCTATGACCGGGTCATCAACAGCGAACAATATTTCGGCCTCTCGCAAGCCTATGCCCTGCTGGCGCGGGCCAAAGGCGGGACACTCTTTTCGTTTGCCAGCAATCGCGGTGCCGCCTGGTCCGACAAGACGGCACCCTATGATTGGCGAGATCGCCATGAAATAGCGGAGTTCGCGGGCCTATTCAGCCTGGCCCTCGGCCACGGCGCCCCGCCGGAACGCCTTTTCCTGCGAGCGCGGAAACAGCCGGCCGATGGCCAGCCGCTGCTGCTCGTGGCTGGGCGGCAAAGCCCGTCGCGAAGCCTCGATCTCGACGGCTGGGTAAGCCTTGCCCAGAGTTGGCATCGTCAACGCCCGTTCCTGATCGCCGCCACCCCGCAGGATGGGGATTTTGCCGATCAGCTCGTGGCCCGTTTCGCGGGACGAGCGCAACGCGTTTATGGCGGCTTTGCCGAACTCTGCACGCAGATCGCCCGCAGCCCCGACATCCTCACCATCGATGGCGGCGGAGTGCATATAGCGTCTTACTTTGGCGTTCCCACCTTGGCGTTGTTCACCAGCGGCCGGGATAAAAAATGGCAGCCCCTGGGCTCAGGCAGTAAGGTGCTGCGCCGTACGGACCTGCCCTGTCAGCCCTGTACCCAATTCGGACAGGTTCCCCCCTGCCCGCATCGCCATGCCTGCCTGACGCTGAACCTGGCCTCGGTCCGTGACGTGGAATTCAGTGCCCGGACAGGATCGAAGCCTGCAGCCGCAGAACAGGCGCCAAACCATCGGACCTGACCGGCCGGCCGGGCAATTCCGTCAGGCGCAACCCGGACCTTATTTGCACGAACGCCGGTGTTTCCTTGACCGGGACCCGGACGATTCCTTGTCCACCCGGCAGTGACTGGTCGATCGTATTATCGCCGCTTTCGATCGCAACCCGCTCGTCCCCGGTTGCCGCGCCGTTGCGCCCGACAAAGGATAAGTCGAGCGCGGCATTCGAGGCCTTCAAGACGACGATTACCGCGGTCTCGCCCATCCAGCGCAGGCCATTTTCGGCGGCCGAAAAGCCCGGCCCATAGGACAGAAAGCCCGACATCGCGGCGAGCGGCACGACCTCATAGCGTCCATTCCACCAAAGCGCACCGTCGCTGTGACCACCCTGGGCGGGAACGCACCGAAGAACATGCGTCACCCGCGCCACCCGTCGCTCGAAATCGGATGCGAGGCCGGACAGATAGCCGCCATCCTGCAATTCGCCGGCATAGACCAGCGGAATATCGCGCAGTACCGCGGCGATCCATCGGCTTGCTAAAAAAGGCGCCGCGCCGAGATCGCCGTCAACGTAGAGGACGTCGCCCTTGCCGAGGCTTCCCGCCATCTGTCTGAGATCAAGCAGATCGACGGAAAGATTTTTGAGACGGGCGCCGCGGTCATACTCGACCGCGCGCTGCGCCCCAACGAAGATCACCACCGCCGCGGCGAGGAGTCCGATCAGACGTCGGATACTCATCGCGACACCCGGCAAACGCCGCGGCCAATCGCGGCACCCAGCATGGTGGCCATCGGCAGGGAAAGGAATTCGACGGCCTTCATCCCACCATAGCCATAGGCCTTGAGATACATGGCGACGAAGATCGCGAGGCCTCCGAGAAGCAGACCCGCTGATCCCGTCCAAATCACCCGTGGCGCGGAGACTAAAGAGAGAAGGATGACGAGAGACGCCATGGCGACGCCGACCGGTCCGAAGCTCCGCGCGATCAGATCCGTATCGAAGGCCGTGAGAATCAACACGATATTCGACCAGGAAATTGACCTTAAAAACATCGGGTCAGACCCGACCTGCGCTGCCGAAGACGCGGACAGATAGATAGACAGCACGGACACTATCGCCATCGGGGCCACCAGGACGGCGACCAACCCGACGGTCGCCAGCCGGCCGATGCGCCGTCGCCATGAGAGCGACGATTGCACCGTAAGGACCAACGCCGCCGGCGCGGCGACGCTCAGCAGTTCCGGATAGCTTGCGATGAGGGCGCCGAGAAAAATCCCCGACACTCCCGCCGCCATTTTGTCGTCCCAATCGCCGAGTGCCTGACGCAGGAACCAATAAGAACCGGCTAAAAACACCAGGCCGAAGCAGGTCGAAAAATTCGAGTTGCCAAAGATGAACAGGGCAACCGGGGATACGGCGATAATGACCAGCGCGAGCGGCAGGTCGTGAGGTCCCCATTGCCGGTGAGCGAGAAGGCCGAGGGCGCTGGCATAGAAGAGAAACACCGACCCGACGGCAAAGGCCACACTATAGGCCTGGGCGACACTCACCTGGCCGATACTGGCCAGATAGACGATCAGCGACTCGGCGCCAATGCGCGGCAAGTGGGCGACATTGGCACCGGCCGATGCCAGAAAGGGAAAGTCCGGATCGCTGGGGACCGGTGCATTCAAGCTGTGATCGAACAGCCAATCGGCGCCGTACACATACCAGAGATCGTCATGGTTTTCCGTTCCCTCAAAGGGCGTCAGATGCCGCATCGCCAGGGCCGGCCACAACCGCCACACCAGCAAAAGGACGCTGATCAGCACAACCGCCTGCACGCGCCACCGCAAGACCGTGGAAGGACTTCTACGCCACCATAGGGCGGCAGCGGTGAGCAACACGGAAAATGTCACCCACGCGGCCGTCTTGCCGCTGATAAAGGACAGCAGTAACCGCATCAGACAGACGATCAACACCGACCCAAGCAGCAGCCGAGCCGGCACGGCCATGAAACCGGAATCCGTATAGATCCGGGGGAACAAGAGCCGCGTGGTATAAAACATAAGAAACCCGGAGATCCCAGCAGCAGCAGAAACCCTGAACAAGTCACCCCAAAAACTCATTCGAATCGCCTTTTTCTGATCATCATTCCGTTTTATCGCTGGTCCGCCGCTTTGACTATCTTTTCGGTCATCATCAATGCGGCATAATCGTCACATCCCGATCGTAAGTCAGGCCGCAGGGATCGATGTGATAGCCACGCACCCAGGGTTTGGCGAGATAGCGCTGAGTGCTGGAATAAAGAGGAATCACGGGGTTGTCGTTGACCAGAATTTCCTCGGCATCCTGCAGCAGCCCGATGCGGCGGCTTTCGTCGACGGTCCGGGCAGCCGCCTCGACCAGTCGGTCATAGGCCGGATTGTTGTAGGAGGTGTCGTTCTGCGACGAGTTGCTGATGAACAGATTGAGGAAAGTGGTGGGATCGGGATAGTCGGCAGTCCAGGAATACCCGAAGATCTGCAGATCGGGTGATTTATGTTCGCGATGCTCGACGAGCGTGTTGAAATCCTCGGCGACAATCGAAGTCTGGACCCCCAAGGTTCGCTGCCACATTTCGGCGATGGCAACGGCGATTTTGCGAATATTGTCTCGGGCAACGATGCGGAGTTCGACCTGAAGCGGACGGGCCG